>OIZI01000400.1_pt1 | contig 22988 bp, 24 predicted proteins | sample 1588441 | NCBI WGS metagenome assembly OIZI01 (sample SAMN03283284) | human gut metagenome | biome: human-associated habitat; material: feces | host: Homo sapiens | place: Peru | collected 2012 | reverse complement strand
GGATGCTCTGGCCATCAGCTACGGCACCAAGCACGGTGCCAACAAGGGTGCCCACGCGGTGATCCGCAAGGAAATCGCCATCGCCACCAAGGAGTGCCTGCGGCACGAGGGCATCTTCTGCGCCCTGGTCTCCCACGGCTCCTCCACCGTGCCCCAGTACATCGTGCAGGAAATCAACGCTCTGGGCGGCACCATCACCAACGCCTACGGCATTCCCAAGGACCAGCTGAAGGAGGTCTCCAAGCTGGGCATCGCCAAAATCAACGTGGACACCGACATCCGTCTGGCTGTGACCCGGAACCTGCGGGAGCTGTTCTACTACCATCCCGAACTGCGGGACCATGCGTCCATCAAGCCCATCTACGAGCTGCTGCAGACCAAGACCTCTGACTTTGACCCCAGAGTGTTCCTGACCCCCATTATGGACACCGTCATGTACGGCGTGGTGCCCAACGAGGATGTGGCAAAGATCGTTGCCGCCATTGAAAAGGGTGTGAAGGAAGCTGTGGGTACCCTGATTGTGGACTTCGATTCCTACGGCAAGGCCCCGCTGGTTGAAAACGTGACCCTGGACGAGATGGCCGAGCGGTATCGCAAGGCCGGTATCTGAGAGGCGCGCCATGGGAGTGAATATTCTGGTCGCCCACGGCGGCGGCCCCACCGCGGTGATCAACACCAGCCTCCAGGGCGTTATTGAAGCCGCCCGGGAGAGCGGCAAGGTGGATAAGATCTACGCCGCCCGCTACGGTGCCGAGGGCATTCTGAAAGGGGACCTGCTGGACCTGACGGACGTGCCCGCGGAAACCATCCGCAAGCTGTCCCACACCCCGGCCTCCGCCATCGGCTCCTGCCGCCGGAAGCTGACGGACGCGGACTATCCCACCGTCATTGAGACCCTGAAAAAGTACAATATCGGCTGCTTCTTCTATAACGGCGGCAACGACTCCATGGATACCTGCAATAAGGTCAGTAAGCTTGCCCAGGCCGAGGGACTGGACGTAAAGGTCATCGGCATCCCCAAGACCATGGACAACGACCTGGACATCACCGACCACTGTCCCGGCTTCGGCTCTGCCGCCCGTTACGCGGGCGAGGCCGCCTGCGAGCTGGCTCTGGATGCCTCCGGCCTTCCCATCCATGTGGTGGTGCTGGAGCTCATGGGCCGGAATGCCGGTTGGGTCACCGCTGCCTCCGCTCTGGCGGCCCGGGCCACCAACTGCGAGGTGCTGACCTACCTGCCGGAAAAGCCGGTGGACGAGGACAAGATGCTTGCGGATATCGAGTCCGCCTGGGCTAAGGGCCACGGGCTGCTGGTGACGGTTTCCGAGGGCATCTGCGGTCTGGACGGAAAGCCCCTGGCTTCCACAGGCATTGTGGACGGATTCGGCCATATGATTCCCGGCGGCACCGCCCAGCATGTGACGGATGCCATTATTCAGAAGCTGAACATCAAGTCCCGGGCGGAAAGGCCGGGCCTTCTGGGCAGAGCCGCCATTCCCTATGCTTCCCGGGTAGACCGGGAGGAGGCCTACGCCGTGGGGAAAAAGGCCGTGGAAGCGGCGCTTGCGGGGGAAACGGACTACATGGTGGCCATCGATGCCCACCGGGGAGAAACCTATTCCTTCGACCTGTTCTTAGCCCCCCTCTCCAAGGTTGCCAACGTGGAAAAGAAGTTCCCCCTGGAGTGGATTGTGGACGGCAACAAGATTGACGATAAGTTCTTTGACTACGCCATGCCGCTGATGATGGACAAAATGCCCGACTACGCAATTTTGAGGTAATGCTATGAAACATATTTTTCTGAACCTGAAGCGGTTTGACGTGCCCGTGAGCTACGGCGGCGTGAACCGGATTGCCCCCATGCAGGAGTGGGGCGGCTTCATTGTAAAAAACACCCAGGAACAGCTAAAAAAGTACGACCCGAAGGAAGTGGAGTTTGTCCAGTACCTGCCGGAAGCCCATCTTTTAAGCGCCGTGGCGGCGAGAACCCAGGATAGCCCCGTGCAGATCGGCTGCCAGAGCGTCTACCGGATGAATACCGCCGTGGGCGGAAACTTCGGCGCTTTTACCACCAACCGCCCGGTGTCGGCCATGCTGGCCTGCGGAGTGAAGGCTGCCATCATCGGCCACTGCGAGGAGCGCAACGACAAAATGGGCCTGCTTGCCGAAGCCGGGGTGGTGGACACCAAGGCCGTGAACCGGGTGCTCAATCAGGAAATCCGTCTGGCTGTGGAAAACGGCATGACCGTGCTCTACTGCATCGGCGAAAAGGACACGGAGCTGGACAAGTGGGATTCCGTTCTGCGGGAGCAGCTGGAAATTGGCCTTGCTGGCGTTGACAAGAGCAAGGTGGTCATCGGCTACGAGCCCATCTGGTCCATTGGACCTGGCAAGACCCCGGCGGGCAAGGAGTATATCACCAAGGTTGCTCGGTTTGTTAAGGAGGTCACCGGCGGCTGCGACGTGGTCTACGGCGGCGGCCTGAAGGTGGACAACGCCGAAATGCTGGCTTCCATCCCGGAAATCGACGGCGGCCTCATCGCCCTGACCCGGTTCCAGGGGGAGATTGGCTTCTATCCCGAGGAATATTTGGAAATCATCCGCACCTATCTTGGAAAATAAGGAGAACGACTTATGAAACTGGATTTTGAATACGGCCAGGGGCTGATGTCCGCGGAGCTTCCGGACAGCACGGAGATTTTTATCCCCGGCAAGACCATTCCCGACCCCGAGTGCCTGCCCCAGGACTGGGACAGCCTGTACAAGGCCACCCTGGATTCTCTGCGGCATCCCATGGGCATGGCCCCCCTGCGGGAGCTGGCGGCTCCCGGCAAGACCGCAGTCATTGTCATCCCCGATATCGTCAAGGGCGGCTGCCAGCCCACTGCCCACCGGAAGGTCTCCATTACCGCCTGCCTGGAGGAGCTGTACGCCGGCGGTGTTCGCAAAGAGGACATTCTGCTGCTGTTTTCCAACGGCCTGCACCCCCGCTCCACGGAGAGCGAGATGCGGCAGATTCTGGGGGAGAAGCTCTTTAACGAGTTCTACTGGACCAACCAGATTACCAGCCACGATTCCGAGGACCCGGAGCATATGGTGGACCTGGGCACCACCAAGCGGGGCGACCCGGTGCTCATGAACAAGTATGTCTTCGACTGTGACATTCCCATCCTCATCGGCCACGTCCAGGGCAACCCCTATGGCGGCTACTCCGGCGGCTACAAGCACTGCTCCACGGGCATCACCCATTGGCGGAGCATCGCCTCCCACCATGTGCCCAAGGTCATGCACCGGGAGGACTTCACTCCGGTCTCCGGCCACAGCCTGATGCGGACCAAGTTCGACGAAATCGGCATGTACATGGAGGAGAAGATGGGCCATCCCTTCTTCTGCTGCGACGCGGTGCTGGATACCTACTCCCGCCAGATTGCCATCTACTCCGGCTATGCCGCGGTGATGATGCCCGAGAGCTGGAAAATCGCCAACAAGCGGACCTACGTGCCCTTTGCCGAGGAGAAGTACGATGTCATGGTCTTCGGCATGCCCCAGAATTTCCATTACGGCGACGGCATGGGCACCAACCCCATCCAGATGATGCAGGCCCTGTCCGCCCAGGTGATTCGCCACAAGCGGGTGATGAAGGATAACTGCGTGATCATCTGCTCCTCCATCTGCAACGGCTATTTCCACGACGAGCGCTGGCCCTATCTGCGGGAGCTGTACGAAATGTTCCAGCATGACCATATGAACACCCTGGCGGATATGAACCGCTACGGCGAGTACTTTGCCACCAATCAGGAGTATATCCGCAAGTATCGCTTCGCCAACGCCTTCCATCCCTTCCATGGCTTCTCCATGATGAGCTGCGGCCATATTGCGGAGATGAACACCTCCGCCATCTACATTGTGGGTGCCCAGGAGCCCGGCATCGCCAGAGGCATGGGCCTCAAGACCCGGGCCACCTTCGAGGAGGCCCTCCAGGATGCCATGAAGAAGTATGTAGGACCCAACCCCCGGATTCTGGCGTTGCCCCAGACCTTCAAGCTGGGCGCTGTCCACCTGTGCATGAAGGACGATGACCTGAGCAACGTCTAACAGGAGGCAGACCCCTTGGACAAACGAAACAAGTATTGGCAGCTGTTCCTCTCCACCTTCAAGCTCAGCGCCTGCACCTTCGGGGGCGGCTTCGTAATCATCCCCCTGATGCGCAAGCGCTTTGTGGAGGAGCTCCACTGGATTGAGGAGGAGGAAATGCTGGACCTGACGGCCATCGCCCAGTCCAGCCCCGGCTCCATCGCCATCAACGCGTCCATTTTGGTGGGCTACCATGTGGGCGGCATCCCCGGGGCGCTGGTGACGGTGGTGGGGGCCGCGCTGCCGCCGCTGATTATCATTTCCATTATCTCGGCGTTCTACCAGGCCTTCCGGGATAACAAATACGTGAGCATGGCCATGGCCGGTATGCTGGCCGGTGTGGCAGCGGTGATTTTTGACGTGGTTATCAATATGGCCGCCCCCATCCTCAAAAAGAAGCGATGGCTGCCCATCGCCGTGATGCTGGCCGCCTTTGTGGCCACCCGGTTCTTCTCCGTGAACATCATTCTCATCATCCTGGTCTGCGGCGTGATTGGCGCGCTGGATACCCTGTATCTGCAGAAGAGGGGGGAGAAGAAATGATTTATCTGGAGCTGTTTTGGAGCTTTTTCCAGGTGGGTCTGTTCAGTATCGGCGGCGGCTACGCGGCCATGCCCCTGATTCAGAATCAGGTGGTGGATATCCACCCCTGGCTGACGATGACGGGCTTTGCGGACATTATGGCCATCGCGGAGATGACCCCCGGCCCCATTGCCCTGAACGCGGCCACCTTTGTGGGCATCCAGGTAGCGGGCCTTCCGGGGGCGCTGATTGCCACCATTGGCTGCATCTTCCCCTCCTGCGTCATCGTCATGGCTCTGGCCTATGTGTATTACCGCTTCCGGGGCCTGAGCATCGTCCAGGGCATTCTGGCGGGTCTTCGCCCGGCGGTCATCGCCATGATTGCCTCCGCGGGTATCTCCCTGCTGATTCTGGCCCTCTACGGCCAGCGGACCCTCCCGGCGGACCTGGGAAGCCTGGATTTCATCGCCTTCATTATCTTCCTGGGTGCCTTCTTCGTCCTGCGCAAATGGAAGCCAAGCCCCATCAAGGTCATGGCCGGTGCCGCCCTGGCGGGCGTGATTCTCTATAGCTTTGTATAGCTTTATAAAAAGGCAATGCCGCACGTTTGATATGCTCCCTCTATGTGAGACAGTGAAATAAAAACCGGGGCCGGTTTGAAGTGTGCTTCGAACCGGTCCCGGCGTTTTTGGAGTTGTTTGGAAAAATCAGGCGTTGGTCTTCAGCTTCTGGTACAGAGCGGCATCGGTCAGCATCTTGTAGGGAGCGACGTAGAAGACGTTCAGCAGGCCCAGGGTCAGGCCGGACAGAATATCCCAGCCGAGGAAGCTCAGCTGCAGCACGAAGGCGTTCCACTTGTGGCCCTGCATCATGGCCTTGCTCTTGGCCAGGGCTTCCTTGGTGGTCAGGGTGGGGTCTTCGGCGATCAGGTATTCCACCATGCTGCACTCCAGGCTCTTGATGATGCCGGGAACAACCAGCAGCAGGCTCCACAGGGCGACGTACAGCTTCTTCAGGAACAGGGTCTTCACGTTGGCCATGTAGTTCTGCTTGTAGCCCACGAGAATGTCGGACAGGGAAGCAACATCGTCATTGGCGTGGCAGAAGAACTTGGCGATGCCAACCTCCATGGGGTTGATCAGGAAAATACGGATGGCGGCGGCAATCACAACGCTCACCAGCATGACACCGGCAAACAGGGCGAAGAAGGCAGCCAAATCACCGGTGCCCAGGGTTTCCGTCACCGCGGCGAAGCCGGTGGCATCATCGGTGCTGGCACCGCTGTTGGCGGTGCTGGTGTAGCCGATGAACAGTGCGCTGAAGATCAGCGCAACCAGGACGCTCTTCCAATAGTTCCGCTTCAGACCGGCCTTTGCCCGATCCTTCAGTTCTTTTCTAGTCCACATAATCGTTACCTCAACTTTCTTAAAGCTGTTTCTTAGGAGGCGGCCGTCCGTACTTTTCGTGCCTCCTGATGTACACCCCCATCATACACAGGGGAGTATGACAAGAATATGACAAAGTTCGACAAAAAGCGAAGTTTTTGTGAAAAACCTTACGCCTCCGCCAAAATCTCCGGCACCAAAAGCGCAAGCCGTTCTGCCAGCTGGGCGTGGCCCCGGTTTGTCAGGTGCATGTAGTCCACCTGGTTAAACTGGCAGAAGGAAGCGTCCAGGAAATGAACGCCCAAGAGCTCTGCCGTGGCGGCGTAGTATTTGGCAAGCTCCTGGGAGGTCTCCACGGCCCCCTTGCCCATTTCGTCGGCCACGTCGGAGGTCTCTACCCCCTTGCCAATGGGAGGCGGGGCAATGATCAGCACCTCCGGCTTCTTCCCCGGCTGCCAGCAGTCCACGGTCAGGGCCTTGCGCACCAGCCGCTCCATGCCCTTGCCGACCACGAAGGGGGTGGTGTTCATCCGCTGCTTGGAATCGTTGGTGCCCAGCATGATAATCAGAAGGTCGATGTACTCGTGGCTTTTGAGAAGCGCGTACACATAGGGCAGCACCGCCATGTTTTCGTTGATGGGATCTGTGAAGACGGTGGTCCGGCCGGAAAGGCCCTCCTCGGTTACCAGGTAGTCCTCCCCCAGGGCCTTTTGCAGGCGGCAGGTCCAGCGCTCGTCCTCGTTGAAGCGGATGCCGTGGTCGGCGCAGTCGTTGGGGTCGGCGCAGTAGCCGTGGGTGTTGGAGTCACCGATGCAGAGAATATGCTTTTTCATAGAGTAACCTCCCTGTTTTTTTCTTCCAGTATAGCCAGTGTTTCTCCGAAAAGCAAGAGAAAACCATTTGCCTTTTTGGGGAAGAATTGATATAGTAGAGAAAAGAGACAAGGAGCGGGCTATGAAGACAAAATATTGGATTGGAATCGTGATTTTTCTGCTGGCGGTGTCGCTGGGGGCGGGGCTGTGGCTGCTGCGGCCCAGGGAGGCGGAACGGCAGGTAATGGTCATCCAGGACGGCCAGGTGGTGCAGGTTCTGGACTTGGGGAAAAACCTGACATTGCATTTTACCGGCAGCAACGGGGGCACCAATACGGTTGAGGTCCGGGATGGCAAGGTGGCCGTAACCCAGGCCAGCTGCCCGGACCATATCTGCATGGCCATGGGCTGGTGCGACAGCGGCTTGCCCATCGCGTGCCTGCCCAATGGGCTGATTCTGAGCTTTGTGGAGGACGGCGGTGTGGACGGCCTGGCGGGCTGAGAATTTCCAGGATTTACAGCTTGCAAAATAGTTACAAATAGGTTACAATACTCCCGTCCTCGCGAGACAGAATTTCAACAGGGAGGCTAGTATGATGCGGTTCAATTTCTGCACCATCTGGCAGATTCTTTGCCAGATCGGCGGCTTCGGCTGCTAAAAAATAACTTTTCCGCCCCGGATATCCGGGGCGGTTTTTGTTTGCCTGGATTGTAAACTATCAAAAATATTTGGTTGACAACCGGGGCGATAGATGGTAATGTGTGTAAACGGTAAGAGAAAATTAGAAAATCACCGTCTAGCAAAGATCTAGGAGGCGCTTATGGCGACCAAGGACCAGATACTGTCATTGCTCCTTTCCTGCCGGGGGAGCTTCCTTTCCGGGGAGGAGCTGGCGAAAAGTATGGGGGTGTCCCGGGCGGCGGTCTGGAAAGGGGTCCGGGCCTTGCGGGAAGCGGGCTACGAGATTGAGGCCCAGTCCAACCGGGGCTATCGCCTGAAATCCGGCATGGATATTCTCTCCGCCCAGGGGGTCCGGGGGCTTCTGGACGGGAACAGCCCCCTGCGTCTGGAGCTCAGGCCCCAGGTGACCTCCACCAATGCCGTTCTCCGGGAGCAGGCGGCGCTGGGGGCCCCGGAGGGGACGGTGCTGCTGGCCACGTCCCAGAGCCAGGGACGGGGACGGCTGGGCCGCAGCTTTTTCTCCCCGGCGGACACCGGCGTATATTTAAGCATCCTGCTCCGCCCGGATTACCGGGAGCCTGCCCAGGCCGCGGGCCTCACCACCATGGCGGCCCTGGCCGCCTGCCAGGCGGTATCCGAGCTCAGCGGACGGGAGGCGGGCATCAAATGGGTCAACGATGTGTTCCTGGATGGGAAAAAGGTCAGCGGAATTTTAACGGAGGCATCCTTTTCTCTGGAGGATGGGAGACCGGAATATGTGGTCCTGGGGGCGGGCTTTAACCTGTACGCCCCCGCGGAAGGGTTTCCGGAGGACATTGCCGCCTCCGCCGGAGCCATTCTGGATACGCCCCGGGAGGGCGGAAAAAATCAGCTGGCGGCGGCGTTTTTGAATCGCTTCTGGTCCGTCTACCGGGAGCCGGGGGACTATGTGGATGCCTATCGGGCACGCAGCCTGGTCCTGGGAAAGCCCATTTGGGTCAGCGCGCCAGAGGGGCAGCGGGAGGCCCAGGCATTGGGACTGGATGACCAATGCGGATTGCTTGTGGAATATCCGGATGGAACCCGGCAGACCTTAAAAGCCGGGGAAGTCCGTATTCGGGAAAAGAAAGGATAGATTGAAATGGAAACAAAGAAAATGAATACCCGGGACATGGTGTATATCGCCCTGTTCGCCTGCCTGATGGCCATCTGCGCCTGGATTTCCATCCCAGGGCAGATTCCCTTCACCCTGCAAACCATGGGTGTCTTCCTGGCGGTGGGCCTGCTGGGTGGCAAGCGGGGAACGCTTGCAGTGCTCGTCTATATCCTCATGGGTGCGGTGGGCCTGCCGGTGTTCTCCGGCATGAGCGGCGGCATCGGCAAGCTCCTGGGCATGACCGGCGGCTATATCGTGGGCTTCCTGTTTTCGGCCCTCATCATGTGGGCTATGGAGGCGCTGCTGGGGAAAAAGCTGTGGGTACTGGCCCTTTCCATGGTGGCCGGTCTCATTGTCTGCTACGCCTTTGGCACCGGCTGGTTTTTGGTGGTCTACACCAGCTCCAAGGGGGCCATCACCCTGGGCGCGGTGCTGGGCATGTGCGTTTTGCCCTACATCATCCCGGACCTAATTAAAATCGCCCTGGCCTTGGCCCTGACCAGAATTCTGAGAAAGCATATCAAGTAAACGATTTGAGCCCCGCCGTTTGGCGGGGCTCAGGTTTTCTTTATAAAAACCGTCCTGTGACGCTTTCCATGTTCCGCACAATCTCCTCCGGTGTCCCGGTGGCGACAATACGTCCACCCTGCGCTCCACCGCCGGGGCCCATGTCAATGAGATAGTCCGCGTTTCGAATCAAATCCAGGTCATGCTCAATGACGATAACTGTTGCGCCGCTTTCGACCAGTCGGTCAAAGACCTTCAGAAGCGTCTGCACGTCCAGCGGGTGCAGGCCGATGGTGGGCTCGTCAAAGACAAATACGGATGTATCCTGCTGCCGCCCCATTTCGGAGGCCAGCTTTAGACGCTGGGCTTCTCCGCCGGAGAGACTGGGAGTGGCTTCTCCAAGGGTCAGATAGCCAAGCCCCAAGTCCTGCAAAACCTGCAAGCGGGCAGAAACGGTTTTCATATCGCCACAGGCGGAGAGCGCCTGTTTCACGTCCATATCCATGATCTCCGGCAGGGAATACGATTCTCCGATCTTATTTTCACGCTTGACCTGCTCGGCTTCCCGGCGATACCGGCTGCCCCGGCAGTCCGGGCAGGGGATTTCCACATCCGGCAGAAACTGTACATCCAGACTGATGGAGCCGGTTCCGTCGCAGGTGGGGCAGCGGAGCGCGCCGGTGTTGTAGGAGAAATCGCCTGCCTTATAGCCCAGCGCCTTGGCTTCCGGAAGCCTTGCATAGGCCTTTCGCAGCTCGTCGTGGACATTGGCATAGGTGGCAACCGTGGAGCGGACGTTGACACCGATGGGGGCGGCATCGATGAGCCTGACCTGTCGGATGCCGTCCGCGCGGATTGCCTTCACATGGGCGGGCTGTGCCGTTCCGTTTGTCAGGGCTTCCAGCGCGGGAATCAGGCTTTCCAGAATCAGCGTGGTTTTGCCGGAGCCGGAAACGCCGGTCACCACCGTCAGACGACCCTTGGGAATATCCACCTCCAAGGGCTTTACAGTGTGGATGGCATCCGTGGAAAGGTGGAGATTCCCCCATTTGAACAGTTCCCGCGCCGCCGCTTTTTTCCGAAGCGGCGGTGTTTTCTCTCGCAGGAACGGGCCGATTTTGGAATGGGGGTCGGCCGCAATCTGCGGGATGGTTCCCTGGGCGATGACCTGCCCGCCGTCCGCGCCGGCCTCCGGCCCCATCTCTACCACCCAATCCGCTTCGGATAGGATCTGCGTGTCGTGATCCACCAAAATCACGGAATTGCCGTCGGCAATCAGGTCGTGCATCACATCGGTCAGCCCCACAATATTGGAAGGGTGCAGACCGATGGACGGCTCGTCCAGCACATAGAGAACCCCTGTTGTGCGGTTGCGGACGGCACGGGCCAGCTGCATCCGCTGGCGCTCACCGGTAGACAATGTGGCGGACGCTCTGTCCAGGGAAAGATACCCCAGCCCCAGGTCCATCAGCCGTTTTGCAACCGTCTGGAAGGATTCGCAGATGCGCTCCGCCATGGGGCGCATTTCCTCCGGCAGCGTGTCGGGAACGTGATCGACCCATTCCACCAGCTGGGACAGCGGCAGTTCGCAGGCCTGCGCCAAAGTGATTCCGCAGAGCTTCGGCTGCCTTGCCCGTTCGGACAGTCTGCTGCCGCCGCAGTCCGGGCAAGTCTCTTCTTTCAGGAAGCGTTCCACCCGTTTCATGCCGGTTTCGTCCTTGACCTTGGACAGGGCGTTTTCCACGGTGTAGACCGCGTTAAAATAGGTAAAATCCAGCTCACCGGACTGATTGGTCCCCTTCGCCTTGTAGAAGATATGCTTTTTCTCCGCGGGGCCGTGGTAGACGATGTCCTTTTCCCTGTCAGACAGTTCCCGGAACGGTATATTCGTGCGAACGCCCATCTCCCGGCAGACATCCGTCATCAGTGACCACATCAGGGTTTTCCACGGCAGGACCGCGCCCTCATCAATGGTCAGGGAGTCGTCCGGAATCAGGGTGGATTCATCCACCGTCCGCACAAGCCCCGTTCCGCCGCACCTTTGGCAGGCACCCTGGGAGTTGAAGGCCAGCTCCTCGGCAGAGGGTGCGTAAAACCGTTCCCCGCAAGCGGGACATTGAAGCATTTGTCCAGCTGCCACGGCAAGGGTCGGCTCCAGGTAGTGTCCATTGGGGCAGCGGTGGCTGGCAAGCCGGGAAAACATCAGCCGCAGACTGTTCAGCAGCTCCGAGCCGGTGCCGAAGGTGCTTCGGATGCCCGGAATGCCCGGGCGCTGGTGCAGCGCCAGCGCCGCCGGAATGTGCAGCACCTCATCCACCTGCGCCCGGGGTGCCTGGGTCATTCTGCGCCGGGTATAGGTGGACAGCGCGTCTAAGTACCGTCGGGATCCCTCCGCGTACAGGACTCCCAGGGCCAGAGAGGATTTGCCCGAACCGGACACGCCCGCAATGCCCACGATTTTGTTCAGCGGAATATCGACATCAATATGCTTGAGATTATGTACATGGGCATTCCGGATTTGAATGACCATGGGATTTTTCTGATCGCTCATCCTTTTCTCCTTTATTTTTTGCCAGATAAAATTTCACATGGGCCTCCTCATCGGCCAATGGGATGTTGATCCGTCCGCAGCAGGAAGTTGAAATTGTGAAAAGCAGATTGCGATATCCATAGTGTACAATATCTGAAAAGTGTTGTAAAGTGGGGATCAGAAAGAATCCTGCTTTTCAGGAAATTGGAGGTATCATCATGGAATACGTTACGTTGAACAATGGAATCAAGATGCCCAAATTGGGCTGCGGTGTGTACCAGACCCCGCCGGAGGACACCAAGCGCTGCGCACTGACTACCTTGATCTGCTGCTGATTCATCAGCCCTTCGGCGACTATTACGGCGCCTACCGGGCGATGGAGGAATTTTATAAGGCCGGAAGTACGGCAAGACCGCCGCACAGACCGCCCTTCGCTTTTTGATGCAGAGCGACGTGGTTATTATTCCCAAGTCCACCCACAAAGACCGGATGGAGCAGAACTTCGACCTGTTCGACTTCACCCTGACTGCTGAGAATATGGCAAAAATCGAGGCGTTGGACGGCAGCGAGAGCCTGTTCTTCTCCCACTACGATCCCAAGACTGTGGAGTGGTTTATGTCTATCCTGTAATCATTAAAAAGTTTGAGCCCCGCCGGAAGGCGGGGCTCAAATGGTTTATGATTAGAAGTATTTCTTGCTGGCCAGGTCGATCTGACGGGTGGTCTCCTCGTAGACACCGGGGAAGGTGGAGAAGGGGCCGCCCTGGGAAGCGCCGGGGATGAAGTAGAGCTTGCCATACTCGCGGCAGGCACGGTCCACCTGCTCGGCAACCTCTTCCACGGTCCAGCCGGGATGGTCGATGGTGGCGCTGTCCACGCCGCCCATGAAGGAAATCTTGCCGCCGTACTGCTTGATGAGCTCGGGGATGTTGTTGGAGGTCATAACGCCCTGCCAGATATCGATGCCCATATCGATCATATCGGGCACCAGGGTGGCGGCGTAGGAGTCGGAGTGGTGGACAATCAGCTCCACGCCGTGCTCCTTGTAGTAGCCATAGACCTTCATGTAGCAGGGCTTGATGAACTCCCGGAACATGTCGGGGGACAGGAAGGTGGACTGCTGGCTGCCCCAGTCGTCGTGGTGGAAGATGGCATCGGGCTTGATGTACTTGCAGATTTCGGAGGCCAGATCCAGCTCAAACTGGGTAATTTGGTCCAGAATCTCGTGCATCTCGTCGGGGTACTCATAGAAGGCCATCAGGCAGTTCTGAATCTCCATCAGGTAGTGGCTCTGCTCGAAGATGCCGGGGATGACGGCGGAGGTGACAAACTGCTCGTTGCGGTCCACCTTCTCGGCGGCGGCGATGCAGTCCTCCCACTCCTTGGAGTCGTAGAACACATTGGGCACCTTCAGGTACTTCTGCCACTCCTCCACGTCCTTGATGACGATTTTATCGCCGGTGTGGACGGGGAAGGGGCCGGGGGTGCCGGCGGGGTAGGAGCGGGTCACGCCCCAGGCGTTGACCACGTTCAGGTCACCGGGTTTGGGGGCGGGGTTGTGCTTGGAGAAGGCGTTGGTCATCTGCAGAGCAAAAGCTTCGTACTGGTTGACAAAGCGGTCGGGGTGGCCGCCGTGGATGGTTTCCAGCAGGTTTTGACGTTTGGTTAACATAATTTATTCCTCCTGATTGAAATTTTGGATTTAGGGCAGATTTTCACTGCCGTCTGTCTCCCATTGCGGGATGGAAAGACCAAACTTGGTTTGAATGAGGCGGCGGATTTCCGCCTCGGTGGGGATTTCCTGGGTTTCCAGGTGCCCGTTCCGGAAGGAAAGGAAGGTGTGCTCCCGGAAGCCAATCCAGCCGTCCGGGGTGCACCGGTAGAGGATGCGTTTCTTCCGGAAGGGGGAGCGGGGGTGGACGGCGTAGTAGCCGTTCAGGACGGCAAAGTCCGCGTCCAGCCATGCTTCATCCCGGAATTTCAGCATTCTGACGGGGGTGTCCCCGTCAAAGTAGACGATGACGTACTGCCCGTCCTCCCGGAGTACCCGGAAGCGCTCACAGTAAAGCGTTTGAATTTCGGGGGTGTCCAGCTTCAGAATGTCCTTGGGGCCGTTGCCGCCGAAGCCCACGTCGCAGTACCATTTTTCGGTACCGAAGGTAACCACGATGCCCCGGTGGGACAGGGCCACGGGCTCGGGCCTGCCGATGATGCAGCGCACAGCCACACTCCGGCAATCAAAGCCCAGCTCCTGTAGCAGCAGATAGAACAGCTTGTTTAATTCAAAGCAGTAGCCGCCCCGGCGGTGGACCACGATTTTGTCAAACAGCCCCTCGGGGGTTAAGTCGGGCTCCGTGTGGGCCTCCGTCAGCTCCAGGGATTCAAAGGGCACCTGCTCCAGGTGGGCCCGGACCAGCCCGGAAAGGGACTGGGGGGTAAGTGCTTTGGGCCGCTCCGCGCCGATGCGGCGGAGGTAGGCATCCACATCCAGAGAAAATTCAGCCATGGTGCTTAAGCTTTGGCATCAATCTCGGACTGGCACTTGGTGACGGTTTCCCGGGTGAGCTTGTAGCCGAAAATCAGCAGCAGAGCGCCGATGGCACACAGAATCGCGGGAATCAGACCCAGGGCCACGGTCATGCCCTGACGGGCAGCGCCCTCGAGGACCACGCCGGACTTCCAGCCCACGCTGGCAAGGCAGGCGGTGACGATGGTGCCCCGGAGGAACACGCCCACCTTCAGGGGCAGGTTCTGCAGGCCCATAATCCAGCCCGCGGCGTTCTTGCCGGTCTTCCAGGTGGTGTAGACCACGGTGTCGGCGTACAGGGCGGGGGAGGTGGAGTAGGCGATGCCATAGAAGAACTGGGCGACAGTCATCAGGGCGATGACGGCCACGGCGTTGTTATAGCTCACATAGATGAGGCCCAGGGCCACGGCCATGCCGATGAAGGAGATGATGGCGGTGGTGCGGTTGGACAGGGACTTGGCAAAGTAACGGGTGGCGAAGGAGCCCACAATGGCACCCAGGGCGATGGCCAGGGCGTAGGGGACCATCAGGCCGGGGTTGCCCATGGCATCCCGGAAATAGTAGATGGCGGCGGCGGCGGTGACGAACTTGACGCACCACTTGGCCAGGTCCGCGGCCATGAGAATCATGAGGGGAGGATTCTGGAACAGGGACTTGAACATATCGGGGATGGAGACCTTGGAGGCCTTGCCCTTATTTTCGCCGGTTTCGATTTCCTCGTAGCCCTCGGTCATCTTGAAGTGGGCATAGTAGCCGACCACCATGAGAACACCCAGGCAGAAGGCAGCGGCGGCGAACTTGTTCTTTTCACCGACGAAGTTTGCAAGCAGGGTGGCGAAGGGCAGGCCCAGGTAAGTAAACAGCAGGGAGCCGATGTTGTTCCAGGTGCCGCGGGAGGAGGCCAGGGTGGCCCGGTCCTCGGGGGTCTTGCCGACCACGGAAACCAGGGTGGCGTTTGCCACATAGGCGATGTTCCACACCACGTGGGAGGCGATGGAGGCGGCGATGATCAGCACCGCGGAGAGAATCTCGTTGTCACTGACCCGGACAAACTGGAACGCGTACAGGAAGGGGACAATCCAGGGAACCAAAATCAGCCAGGAGCGGTAGCGGCCCCATTTTTTCGCCTTGGTGCCGTTGAGAATGCCGCCGTAAATCCAGGACAGGCAGGCATCCACCACGGAGAAGACGGAGTTGATGAGGGCGGCAATGGCGGTGCTGAACCCGGCCAGGTCCGTCAGGAAGGTCATAAAATAGAAGGTTTCAATGTTGCTCATCAGGCTGAAGCCTGCGTCGCCGACACCGAAGAAATACTTTAAGGTATTGCTCAGGCCCTTCGGCTTTTCGGTTTTTGGGGTGGTTTCTTTCATAGATACTCCTCCGATTCTTCATATTCCTCGCGCTGAAAGCGCGATGTAATGACCGCTTGCTTTCGCGGAACCGTGAGATTATACGCAAAGTTTAGGATGCATGGGAAATGGCAGGTGCTGCGCACATCCTGAAATTTGTGTATTTTCAATAACAATATACTACGTGAAAGGCCGCCTGTTTGTCAAATGCTTTCTGGTCTCCTAAGAAATTTTCCTTGTTCTTTGATAGATTGCCTATTGCATTTCCTCATTTTCTCGGATAGAATAGCACCATCATCATGGAAAGGGATGGAATTCGTATGAACGCGCCCGGAGAATACGGAATGCTGCTGAATCTGCAGATGATTGCCGACAGCTTAGAGGAGCTCTACTGGGAATACACCCTGGAGCCCGGGGAGGACCGGCCCCGGTTCCGCTGCTGCCAGGTCTACTGGGGCCAGGAGGAGCTGCAGGAGGACGCGGTGTATCTGGTGCCGGAGGAGCTGGAAAGCGGCTTCCCGGCAGACCAATATAGCTATATCGCCTGCGGCGGGCTCAGGGGCGGGGCTCCTCACATCCGGGGGCTGCATCGGCCTGTGTATCAGGTGATGAATCTGATGGTATCCATCTTCCAGAAATACCACGATTTTGAAAATCGGCTCAATCAGATTGTCACCGGCGGGGGGACATTGGTGGACCTGTGCCGGGCGGGCAGCGCCTTTTTGCAGAACCCCATCTATATCCACGACAACCTGTTTTCCGTCATCGCCCTGTCCTCCCGGGTGGAGGGAATGCTGAAATTCGAGTATAATGAGAAAAGCGGCAAGCTCTATATCCCTTTGTGGCTGATTGACGAATTTAAATACGACGAAAGCTACCAGAAGACCCTGAGCCACAGCGACGCGGGCATCTGGGACAACGAGCAGTACCCCTATACCATGCGCAGCCTCTATGTCAACCTGCGCAGCGGGGATACCTACTATGGCAGGCTCCTGATTAACGAGCTGGGCACCCGGCTCCAGCCGGGACAGTTCCGGGTGGCGGAGTATCTGGGGCAGTACGCCGTCAAGCTCATCCAGCGGGACGAGGCGGACTCCGGCCACCGCTACTGGGGCCTGGAGGACACCTTCACCGACCTGATGAAGGGGGAGAACGTGGACAACCGGGATTTGCAGACCACCCTGAATATCCTGGGCTGGAGCCCGGTGGGGAAATACCTGTGCATGAAACTGTGCAATCAGGATGAATCCCTGTCCGTCAAGCCGGACAAGGTGCTGGACAGCGCTCTGTCTTTGAAAATGAACGGCAGCTTCAGCTTCCGCTGTGACGGCAGACTCTGCATTGTGGTGGACCAGACCCAGCCGGGGACGGACCTTGCCGCCATCCGGCAGATTCTGGCTCCCATGGTCCGGGACAGCTGCATGTATGTGGGCATCTCCGGAACCGTAGAGGGCATCCGGGATTTGAAGCTGGGCTTTCGCCAGGCGGATATCGCCCTGGACCACATTTTCCGAGAGGACAGCAGCCAGTGGATTCTCTCCTTTGAGGACTGTGCCCTGGCCTATATCCGGGACTGCGCCCTGAAGGAGCTGCCCGCGGAGCTGCTGGTGGACAACGCCCTGGCGGTTCTGCGGCTGCACGACCGGCAGAGCGGCACGGAGTACTACAAGACCCTGCGGCAATACCTTTTGCAGGAGCGCAACATCCCCCAGACCGCCGAGGCCTTGATTATCCACAGAACCACCCTGACCTACCGCCTGCAAAAAATCCAGCAGCTCCTGAAAATCGACCTGGACGACCCGAACAAGCGGCTGTACCTGCTGCTGTCGTTCTACCTCATGGATCACGCGGAGATGTGAGAGCGGAGGCAAATGAATAACCTGCGTGGGGGCGGCAAAGCTTTGCCGCCCCCACGAGAATTTTACCTATAAATTACCTTCTGAGACTTTTCGCTTTTACACGGGGGCGGTAAGATGCATCCCGTAAACAGAAATCCCAAACAAAGAAAATCTTAGGAGGAAGAAACATGAAACTGAATAAACTGATTGCTCTGGGTCTGGCCGGGTGCCTGGCTTTGGCGATGACCGCCTGCGGCGGCAATTCCGCCCCCGCTGCCACCACCGCCGCTACTGCTGCTGAGGCCACCGCCGCCGCCACTACCGCCGCCGCTACGGAGGCTGTTACCGAGGCCGCCAAGCTCTCCGGCACCGTGACTTTGGCCGGCTCCACCTCCATGCAGAAGCTGTGCGAGGCCATGATTGAGAGCTTTGAAGAGGTTTACCCCGACATCACCGTCACCGCTGAGTACACCGGCTCCGGCGCGGGCCTGGAATCCCTGGCCGCCGGTAAGACCGACATCGGCAACGCCTCCCGTGCTCTGAAGGACGGCGAGAAGGAGACCGGCGCTGTGGAAAACGTGGTTGCCATCGACGGCATCGCGGTGATTACCCACAAGGATAATACCGTGGACAACCTGACCTCCGAGCAGCTGACCGACATCTACACCGGCAAGATCACCAACTGGAAGGACCTGGGCGGCGCGGACGAGGCCATCGTGGTCCTGGGTCGGGAAGCCGGTTCCGGCACCCGCGGCGCTTTCGAGGAGCTGCTGAAGGTTGATGACCAGTGCAAGTATGCGCAGGAACTGGATTCCACCGGCGGCGTGCTGGCCAAGGTTGCGTCTACCCCCGGCTCCATCGGCTATGTGTCCCTGGATGTGGTGGATGACACCGTGAAGGCTCTGAGCCTGGACGACGTGGCTCCCACTGAGGAAAACATTGTGGCAGGTTCCTACAAGCTGTCCCGTCCCTTCGTCATGGCAACCATGGGCACCATCGATGAGCAGAACGACCTGGTCAAGACCTGGTTTGGCTATGTGCAGTCTGATGAGGGCAAGGCAGTCATCACCGCCATGGGCCTGATTCTGCCCTAAGTAATATGGCAAACCGTAAGGGCACACCGGGCCATCGCGCTCCCACCGCAGAGCGTGTGGCTCGGGCCCTTCTTTTCGTATGTGCGGTAATGGCGATTTTTGCGGTGTGTGCCATTACCCTGTATCTCTTCGCCAAGGGCCTGCCCGCCCTGCAGAAGGTGGGCGTGTGGGACCTGCTTCTGGGCACGGTCTGGAAGCCCACGGCATCGGAGCCCAGCTTCGGCATTGCTGATATCATCCTTTCCTCCATTGTGGGCACCGCTTTCAGCGTCCTTCTGGGCGTGCCGGTGGGCCTGCTCACCGCCGTTTTCCTGACGGAGGTCTCTCAAAAGCGCCTTGCCGCCATTGTCCAGCCCGCTGTGGAGCTGCTGGCGGCCATCCCCTCGGTGATCTACGGCCTGCTGGGCATGATGCTTCTCAACCCCCTGCTCTATAAGCTGGAAAAGGTGATTTTCGCCGGGTCTTCTACCCATCAGTTCACCGGCGGGGCCAATCTGCTGGCGGCCATCATCGTTCTGGCCATTATGATTCTGCCCACGGTGATTTCCGTCAGCGCCTCTGCCATCCGGGCGGTGCCCCAGCATCTGCGCGCGGCATCCTTGGCGCTGGGTGCCAGCAAAATGCAGACCATTTTCAAGGTAACGGTGCCCGCCGCCAAGTCCGGCATTCTCACCGGTGTGGTGCTGGGCATCGGCCGGGCCCTGGGCGAGGCTATGGCCATCAATATGGTGGCGGGCGGCTCCGTAAACCTGCCCCTGCCCTTTCACTCCGTCCGGTTCCTCACCACCCAGCTGGTCAGCGAAATGGGCTACGCCGAGGGCACCCACCGGCAGGTGCTGTTTACCGTGGGATTGGTCCTCTACCTCTTTATTATGATTGTCAATCTGGTGCTGCTTCGTCTGCGCCGGGAAGGAGGAAAGAAGGATGCGTGAATCTCTGACCACCCACAAAAAGCGGCCCGTGGACGCGGTGCTGTATTTCCTCATCTATCTGTGCGCCTTTCTGGCGGTGGCGCTGCTGGCCCTGATTCTGGTGTATGTGCTCTATCGGGGTGTTGGCAGCGTGAATTGGGCGTTTCTCACCACCGTTACCTCCAAGCTCAAGGGCACGGTGGGCATCGCGGGAAACCTTTTGAACACCCTGATGATTGTCTTCCTGACCATGCTCATTGCCCTGCCTTTGGGCGTGGGCGCGGCGGTGTACCTCAACGAGTATGCCAGGCCCGGAAAGCTTGTAAGTCTGATTGAGTTTGCCACAGAGACCCTCTCCGGCATCCCCTCCATCCTCTTTGGCCTCTTCGGCTCCATGTTCTTTGGAGAGACCTTAGGTCTGGGCTATTCCCTGCTGACCGGCTCTCTGACCCTGATGCTCATGGTGCTGCCCCTCATCACCCGGAACACGCAGGAGGCGCTGAAAACCGTGCCCGATAGCTACCGCCATGGGGCGGTGGGCCTGGGGGCCGGAAAGTGGTATACCATCCGGACCGTTCTGCTGCCCTCGGCCATGCCCGGCATCCTAACCGGTGCCATTCTGGCCATTGGCCGGATTGTGGGCGAGTCCGCGGCCCTGCTGTTTACCGCGGGCGCTTCCAAGGCCCTGCCTAAGACCCTGGGCAAGTTCTTCGCCAAAATCTTCCAGTCCGGCGGAACTTTGACCATCCAGCTCTACCTCAGCGCCACCAGCGAGGGCGACTTCTCCACGGCCTTCGGCATTGCCGTGGTGCTGCTGGTGGTGGTGCTGCTGATTAACACGGGGGCCAAGGCCCTGACCAAGCGGCTGGATGTTACCAGACGGGGATAAAGAAAAGGAGTAATTATGGAACCTAAAATCAGTGTTCGGGACCTGGAGCTGTACTACGGACAGAACCACGCCCTGAAGGGAATCAATATGGACATCACCCCCAACACGGTAACGGCCTTCATCGGTCCCTCCGGCTGTGGCAAGTCCACCTTTTTAAAGACCCTGAACCGGATGAACGATCTGGTGGACGGGGTGAAAATCACCGGCTCCGTTCGCTTGGACGGAGAGGATATCTATGGCAAGGACGTGGACACCACGGTTCTGCGCCGCCGGGTGGGCATGGTCTTCCAGCAGCCAAACCCCTTCCCCATGAGCATCTATGATAATATCGCCTACGGCCCCCGGGTTCATGGCATCCGCAATAAGGCAAAGCTGGACGAAATCGTGGAGCGGAGCCTGTGGGACGCGGCCATTTTCGACGAGGTGAAGGACCGGCTGAAAAAATCCGCCCTGGGCCTCTCCGGCGGCCAGCAGCAGCGGCTTTGCATTGCCCGGGCCCTGGCGGTGGAGCCGGAGGTGCTGCTCATGGACGAGCCCACCTCCGCCCTGGACCCCATCTCCACGGCGAAAATCGAGGACCTGATGGAGACGCTGAAAAAGAAGTATACCGTGGTGGTGGTCACCCATAACATGCAGCAGGCCACCAGAGTTTCGGACTACACCGCTTTCTTCCTCTTAGGAGAGCTCATTGAGTTTGGGAAGACCCGACAGGTCTTCTCCTATCCCAAGGAGAAGAAGACGGAGGACTATATTACGGGGAGGTTCGGCTAATGCGTATTCGCTTTGATGCCCAGCTGAAACAGCTGGGCGAGGAAATGACCCATATGGGCAGCATGATTGAGTCTGCCATCCAGGATGCCACCCACGCCTTTTTGAACCAGGATGTGGAAACCGCCAAGCGAATTATGGCGGAGGATGAATACATCGATCAGGCCCAGAAAAAGATTGAAAACATCTGCTTCCAGCTGTTGATCCAGCAGCAGCCCGTGGCCCGGGACCTGCGGACCATTACGGCGGCCATGAAGATGGTGACGGACATGGAGCGCATCGGTGACCACGCCGCGGACATCTCCGAGCTCACCATTGCCATGGCGGGCACCCCCTATAAGCTCCGGGGGGAGAACATCAAGCGCATGGCGGCGGAGACCATTGTCATGCTGCTGAACGCGGTGGATTCTTATGTCAATAAGGACATGGCCAAGGCCAAGGAGGTCATCGACCACGACGACATTGTGGATAACCTGTTTGTCAAGGTTAAGGCCGACCTCATCGAGGTCATCCGGGAGAACCCGGAGTACGGCGAGTACGCGGCGGACCTGCTGATGGTCAACAAGTACTTAGAGCGTATCGGTGACCACGCCACCAACATCGCCGAGTGGGTGATTTTCGCCCTGGACGACAAGGGGACGGAACAGTAAGACAAAGAGCCCCCTGACGCGGTTTCGGAACATTTCCGAACCGCGTCAGGGGGCATTTTTTTACTTTCGCTGTGTTGGCCGCATCCTTACTTTCTCATCCACTCTGGCAAAGAGCCAAACGCTCACAAGCCAACTGAGCAGAAACACCGCGGCGCTCAGGGCGGCGGCCGGGAGAAGATAGGGGAGGGCGCTGGCGGCTGCGGCTTTTAGCGCCTCCGGCACCAGGGTTTCCCGAAAGCCCCGAAGAAGGGTTCGCTTTTGGCTGGAAATCAGAATTCCGGTGCGGCGGAAAAACCAATTGTACAGCACAACCAGTGCGGTTACGGCGATGCCGTAGATGCCGGATTCCCGCCGGGACCCCAGCAGAAGCAAAAGGGGACAGGTAAGGGAGAAGCCAAGAAGGTTTACGCACAGCACCAGGGTTTCCAGAAAGAGCGCCCCGGGAAGGGGGAACCTTCCCTGGGGGCCGTTGTACAGAAGCAGACCGCATCCGGAAACCAGCAGCGTCAGCAAAGCAAAGAGAAAGCCAAGCGAATACCGGGCGGACATCCGCTCCCATGGGGTCAGGGGCAGAGCGGTGCCCTGTTCCAGCTCCCGCAGGTCCCGGCCCAGGAAGGACAGGGGCAGGAGTACATAGGGGATGGTAAGGGCTGCCCAGAGGCTCAGAACGCCGTCTCCACCCATGGAAAGCAGACTCAGAGCCATGAGAGCCAGCAGGGCAAAGAGGTCGGATTTTTTAAGGGAGCCAAAATCCCGCCGCAGCTGCAAACCCATAGGACCCTCCTTTTGGCATTACTCCTCCTCGAAGGTCAGAACGTCCTTGTACTTTTCCTTGAAAATGTCGTAAACGGCGTTGAGCAGCGCCTCGTCCTGGACGGACAGGTAGTTTTCGGTCTCCTCGTCTACAGGCTCCACCTCCAGAATCACCACATCCGTGGCGGCCTCTTCGGCGGGCAGCAGCACCAGATATTCCTTGCCCTCGTAGGGGATGCAGTCCAGGTATTCAAAATCCGTCTCCACGCCGTTTTCATCGGTGAGGGTCAGGATGCCGGTTTCTTCATCTTCGTTGTCCAGGATTTCATTGTCCAGAATTTCGTTGTCCATAGTATGGGCTCCTTTAAAAAGTGATGCTTCGATTATAGAGGATTCTCTGTAAAAAAGCAAGCAATATCAGGTAAAAATCACGACGATTGCACGAGTAAACATTGTGTGAACCGTAGGGGCGGCTACCAGCCGCCCGAAAACTAACGGGCCTG
>OIZI01000397.1_pt1 | contig 23108 bp, 25 predicted proteins | sample 1588441 | NCBI WGS metagenome assembly OIZI01 (sample SAMN03283284) | human gut metagenome | biome: human-associated habitat; material: feces | host: Homo sapiens | place: Peru | collected 2012 | reverse complement strand
CACCCGGTAAACCTCCCGGAAGCACTGCGGCAGATCAGGCCAGAAATAAACGGTTTCAAAGGCTGTGACCGCATCGAACCAGTCATCTGCGAAGATCATATCCGCCACACTGCCTTGCAACACGTCGCAGCGTCCTTTTGTAACGGCAGTTTCATTGACCTTTTTGGATTTCTCCACGCTGACGGGCGAATAGTCGATGCCCTTCACGATCCCCTGCGGGTGTTTTTTCAGAAGTCTCTTGATGTTTGCCCCGCCGCCGCAGCCGCAGTCAAGCACCTTGGCATCCGGTGCAGCATTCAGAAATTGAAGCCCCCACCGCGCCACAGGACTGTGACCCAAATTCATCATGGCGACCATGAGCTTCCCGCCAAACCCCACAGGCTTGCGGGTGTTTTCAAAGAATGACATCTTCTACAACTCCTTTTCCAGAACAATGATCTTATTGGAAATATTCCGCACGGCAGGCAGCCTGTCCAGCAGCTTGTAAACTGGCGCAAATGCCGCCATGCCCTCGGTTAAGCTGTGTTCCTCCACAAAGCGAAAATCCGGCAGCAGTTCGGCAAGTGCTTTCCCATTCTTGATTCCCCAGTTGAATTTTGCGTTGCTTGCGTCAATGGATTTCTCCTTGAAGTGCCGCACCATCGCAGGATTCATGGTTTCCACAAATATAGTGGCTTGGGAAAAACGGCTGGAAATCACCGCAAAAATTTGCCGCACATCTTTTTCGTTCAGGTACATGGTCAGTCCCTCGATGACGATCAGCACCTGCACATTCTGCTCGCTGATTTCGCTGCCCCAATCTTCCATGGCGGACATGGCAATCTGCGAAATCGTGCCGCTTTCCGGCAGAAGCTTTTCCCGTACCGCCATCGTTTCCGGCAGGTCGAGGTTATACCAATGTGCGTAACCCGACATCCGGTAGCAGCGGGTGTCCAGCCCGTAGGCGATGTTAACCACCACCGCGCCGGGGTGCGATGCAAACCACGATTTTGTCAGCTGATCCAGCACGATGGTGCGGGCAATCACGCCGCTGCGCATGGCGGTGTCCTTGTCCGCAAGGGAAAAATCGTAATCCAGCCGCTCGACGATTTCCTCCGCTTTTGCATCGTGAATCGCGCCGCGGCCCCGGCTCTCTTTCGCCCTTGCATAAACGGTTTGCAGCATGGTCTCCGGCACGCCGGAGAGCTTGATTTTTTTCTCATGTCACATCTCCTCCGCTTGCATAGTCAGAAATTTTTCCGCATACCGGCAGAATTTTTCCGGGTGTACCATCACCAGCTCCGCATGGGCCATCTTGGGGATGCCATGGATGCACGCCTTAGGAAAATAGCGCCTGATGAACCGGATATCCCGCCTGCGATCCTTCTTTTCGTCGTCGCCGTACCAGTAGGTGATTTTCGCACCGATTTTAGCGGAGCGCTTCGGAAGCGCATAGTTGTTGGCAGACCAGAATACATTGCGGATCGTCCGATCGGAAAAGGTTTTGAGATAGGCTTCCATGGCGTCGTACTCCTTTTTGGGGTCGTGCCCTGCGGGGGTGAACCGTTCCGGCGGAAAAGCTGCTTCCAGAACCTTTCGGCTGTTTGCCGCCATTTTGAAGGACAGCACATCCCGAGCCAGCAGCAGCTTTCGCACTAAGAAGGGCAGCTGATAGGGCGTGATCCCGCCGTCGATGATGGCTCGGCTGATGGGTATTTTCCCCAATGCCAGCAAACGGGTCAGGCAGGCACCGCCCATGGAGCAGCCATAGGCCCCACCCAGACGGGAGACGCTGCGGGATTTCAGATAAGAAATCACCTCATCCACAGTCTGCTCAACCGAGGTGAAGTCCCCAGGGTACTCCGGCTGATGGCCGTCATACACCACCTGAAAAACATGCCATCTCTGAGAAAGCTGCGCGATTGTGTCGGCAAAGGCCCATACAGGCTCTGCCGTGCAGGGGAAAAACAGCAGCGTCCGCTCATGTTCCTGCCCGTGTTCCAATATCTGCATGGTTCATCCCTCCGATTTCACACATTCCGCATAGGTCAGCGGGAAGGATGCCCTCAGCACGGTGCTTTTCCGTACCGTCCAGCCGTTCTGCCGCAGAAAAGTCAGATATTCCTCGCTCGTCCACCTGCTGTGGAGAGGAAAGCCTGCCAGTTTCATAAAAAATGCCCTGACCATGCCGGAAAAAGAGTTTCCGGCATGGGTGAAGGTCGGCGCAATCAACACGCCGTCATCCTTCAGAACCCGCTTGATTTCTTGCAGGGCTTTCTCCGGCTGCGGCACGATATGCAGCGCGTTGGACACGATCACCACATTAAAGGACTGGTTCGCATAGGGCAGGCGGAACATATCCTGCACGGAGAAGTGTAGCTTGGCAGAGCGGTTATCCCGTTTTGCCTCGGTAATCATCTCTGCAGAGGCATCCGTCGCCTCGATGTGTGCCGCCGCATTCACGATATTTTTTGCAATCATGCCGGTTCCGGCAGCAAGCTCAAGTACCGTTTTGGCTTTCACGACAGGACGGATCAGCGCATACATCGTTTCATATGCCGCACGGTCTTTGCGCATGAAGCGGTTGTAAATACGGGCATTTCTGTCCCAGAAATTCTTCTTTTCTTTCATGGTTACATTCCTTTGATATTCCCACATAGCCGAAAGTCAGTTACCCTTGGCTAACTCGTGTGGTTTTGAAAAACCGCATCTCTGCGGCTTTTCGCCTTATTCAAACAATTCTCTGCAGGCGCCGTACACCAGCGTTTCCAGCACCTGCGGGTATAATTCTCCGATCTGCTCCCTGTGCGAGACGGTCAGAATCAGTCCACGTACAGTCGCGGCGGCAAGAGAAGCGCCGCACTTGGGCATAAGGTCGTGCTTCTCCAAAAGTTGACGGATGTGCGTCTCGCCGTCGTGGTAATGCACGTTTTTGACATCCTCCGGCAGTCTCTGCAAAAGCAGCTTCGCATCGTTTTCAATGAAAACCATATCGCCGGTATCGGAAAGCCTCCGACAGACGGCAAGAGTTGCCTTTGCCGCGCGTTCCGATTGAGGCAAACCGATATTTTCGCTCAAAGCCCGGTCAGCCACCTCGAAAAGCTCGGAATGGATACCCTCCAGAACCGCGAAAAAAAGCATTTCCTTGGATTCATAGAATTTATAGAACGAGCCCTTCGCAATGCCGACAGCCCGTGTCAGTTGATCCACGGAGGTTTTCTTCATGCCCAGCGTGACGGCACAATGTCTCGTTTCCTTCAGCAGCGCCTTGCGGAGCTGTTCGGTTTCAAAATCTGTAAAAGCCAAGGTTGCACCTCCTGAAATATGACTGATTTGGTTCTTTCGGTCATATTATATCATGCTTTTTCCTGATTTGCAAGAGGTAAGTGAAAAAAATTCGTTTTTTGCTGTCGAAAAGACAAAGTGCCGATGAATAGTACAAGCAGGCGATGAAATGAAAAACATTATCGAAGAACTACGGAACGGCGAAAGGGGCCCGCAGGACACACCGGTCGACAACAATCCGCACTACAAAGAACTTCAACACCTGCAATCCCGCAACAAGGCGGAACTGATTGAATGTCTATCGGAGAAACAGAAAGCAAAGCTCGAAAAATACTGCGACACCACGCTTGAAATGAGCCCGTATCCGAACGCGAAGCCTTTGCCTCGGGACTTACTATGTACCGAAATAGTCGAAAGTTCTTATTATTGAGCATTTTGTGGCATAAAAAAAGTCCACCGTAATAAATCACAGTGGACTTAGTGGCGGAGAGTTAGGGATTCGAACCCTAGGTACTTTACGTACACAGCATTTCGAGTCATTTACGCAAAACAGAAGTTAGCAGAATTTAATGGAAGATAAAAGAAGTTACAGAAAGCCTGAAAACCGCCGTGTTTCAAGGCTTTTTTGACTTTTCCGACCCTAAAATCGTGTCAAAATCAATGTCGCAAAAGAACTATGCTTTTCCCCGAGTTCTAATAAAATTCTAAATGCAATTATTAGAACTTATCATAGAACAAGACCGATTTCCGCCATAATTCAACCCATTTGTCAGTGCAAATCAATCCCCGGTTACGGCGAACACCACACAAAGTCATGTGGTAAAATAGTATTATTTAGAATTACTTAATCCATAATATAAATCAAAATTTTCTGTTGAGCGAATACGGTATTGCTCTTTGAGAATAGCGAAATCTCGATCAACAATTTCCGCAACATTAGGCTCATTATGGGAAATATCAATATTACTTATATTGCAGATTTCAGTAAAAACATTTCTTACAACATAATAAAGCATCATAGATATTTCAAAATATTGAAGCAATGGATATTTAACATGTATTGTACTCCCGTGCGTATATCCGTGACACATTTTGTACAGTCGTTTTATTTCATTTAAAGAATCAGATTGTGTATCGTTGGATTCTCGCATCAGATAATCAAAAATTCCGTATATTGAATATCTGTTGTTTTCAGTTGAATTATAAGCGACTATGCTGTCAAGCCAACCATAGTGCAAATAATCAACCCTGCTTTTGGACGATTGATTTTTCCGTTGCTCATATAGTTTATTAAATTCCTCAGGATATTTTTGGCTGCAACAAGATTGTTCTATCTCAAAGTTACTAAATTCAGCATAAGACTCTATAGCCTCTGGATGCTTTTGCAGAATAAGCGTTTTTATGTACAACTCAATCATACCTCGGCACAGAGGATATGCATTACTTAGAAAGTTGTTTTCCATCAAAGTTAAGGCGGATAAAGCGGTACTTACTATGTCGCCATAATTAACAGCCAACCGATTGGAACTATTATTCAGCAATAAAACGGATTTCATACATATGGCAAACAACTCATAAGGTACAGGAAAATACAGAAATTCATCACCGATTATCAGTTGTTTTTTTTGAAAAAATGCACTGCCGTATTGACGAAGTTTAATCTTTTCTATTGTTTCTTTAACTATCTGTTTTTGATATGATTCACTTTTTTCGTTGTTGCGGATTTCTTCCTTTGAGAGGAAGATAGAGTGATGACGGTGTATTCCGACAATCATTCGACATATATCATATTCGGAAGTTTCATCGCGTCCTGTAACAATTCTTTCGCTATCAAAATGGGAATTATAATATTCCAAAAGCTGTATGCCCAGTTTAATAATAACAGTACTTTTTATTTTTATTAAGAAGCTGCCGTTTATTTTGCCTTTAAATAATTGCTTTAAGGTTTTATTAGTTTCTTCGTTTATTACATTTGGATTAAACATATTTGGATTGATTGGCGGAATAAGTGAATTGTTCATAGAAAGTTCCTCTTTAAATTGATGTGAGTATTATACCATAAGTCATAATGACATTCAATTAAATTTACAGATTTATTGAACTTAAATACTGTTATCGCTATATTAAATATTGAAAAAGCGAGTTTGATGTGATATACTATATCCGTTAAATTATATCCTTTCTACGAGGTGTGCTTTATGGCTGTCAGTTACAAAAAACTTTGGAAACTCTTGATTGATCACGATATGAAGAAAAAAGACCTTGCAAAGGTTGCCGAGATAAGCAATTACACCATTACCAAAATGAGCAAGGGCGAGAACGTTACTGTCGAAACTCTCAGCAAAATCTGCGCCGCCCTTAATTGCGGTGTAGATGACATTATGGAGTTTATCCCTGAAGGCGAGGAAAAATAAATGGCCATAAAGAAAAATGAATTATACAGCTCCTTGTGGGCGAGTTGCGATAAGCTTCGTGGAGGTATGGATGCCTCTCAGTACAAGGATTACATTTTGACGCTTTTGTTCGTCAAATATGTAACTGACAAGTTCAAAGGCGTAAAATATGCGGATATTACAATTCCCGAGGGCGGAAGCTTTGATGATCTTGTTGCGATCAAGGGAGACAAAAATATCGGCGAAAAAATGGACAAAGTCATTGCCAAACTTGCCGATGCGGGAAATAATCAACTTCGCGGTGTTATCGATAACGCTCATTTTAATGACGAATCCAAGCTCGGCAAAGGCGATGAAATGGTGGATAAGCTCACCGGGCTTATTTCCATCTTTCAGCGTCCCGAATTTGACTTCAGAAGTAACAAAGCAGGCGGTGATGATATCCTCGGTGATGCCTATGAGTATCTCATGCGCAATTTCGCAACAGAGAGCGGCAAAAGCAAGGGACAGTTTTACACGCCTGCCGAAGTTTCACGCATCCTTGCAAAGGTCATCGGGATTGATAAGGTGACCGACCCCGATACAACGGTCTATGATCCGGCGTGCGGTTCGGGCTCATTGCTTATCCATGCGGCAGATGAAGCGCCGATTGATGTTGCAATCTACGGTCAGGAAAAGGAGATCACAACAGCCGGTCTTGCTAAGATGAACCTTGTCCTGCACAACAAAGCAACGGGTGAAATCTATGCGGGCAATACGTTTTCCGATCCGCACTATAAGGATGACAAAGACGATTCCGTGCTTCGCCGTTTCGATTTTGCAGTTGTCAATCCTCCGTTTTCACTCAAAAACTGGACAGACGGCGTAAAAGATTACGGACGTTTTACGGGTTACGGTGATATGCCGCCCGAAAAGAACGGGGATTATGCATGGCTCCTGCACATTCTTAAATCCCTGAAATCCACGGGTAAAGCGGCAGTTATTTTGCCGCACGGTGTACTCTTCCGCGGGAATACCGAGGCAACCATACGCCAACATATTATCGACAAGGGTTATATAAAGGGCATTATCGGCTTGCCTGCCAACCTCTTTTACGGTACGGGAATCCCTGCTTGTATTATCGTTATTGACAAATCCGATGCCGATAACCGTCAGGGCATTTTCATGATCGATGCAAGCCATGACTATATCAAAGACGGAAACAAGAACCGCCTGCGCGAGCGGGATATTTACAAAATCGTAACCACATTCAACGAGCAGATTACAACAGATCCGAAGTATGCCCGTTTTGTACCCAATGAAGAGATCAAGATCAAAAACGCCTACAATCTGAATATTCCGCGTTATATTGACAGTTCCGAACCGGAGGATTTGCAGAATCTCGAAGCACACCTCCATGGCGGGATTCCGACGGCGGATGTGGATTCTATGGAAAAGTATTGGACACATTTTCCGAACCTCAAGAAAAAGCTGTTTTCTCCCTTGCGCGACGGATATTATAAGCTGAATATCGACAAAAACGATGTTCGCAGTACCGTATATGCCGATGAAGAATTTTCCGTATATGCCGAACAGATTGACGCGGCGTTTGATTCATGGCGGCAGGAGGTCGATGCCGGACTGCGTACGATAGACGACTCCGTGGAGAGTAAGAAATACATTATCGAGCTTTCGGAACTTCTTATATCAAAATTTGAGAATATCGCTCTTGTGGATAAATACGATGTCTATCAGGTGTTGCTGTCCTATTGGCAGGAGACGATGGCGGATGATGTGTTTGTCCTCGTGCAGGACGGATACGAGGCAGGACGTGAAACCGAAGATGTCTATGAGGTCATGGAAGACAAAAAGACGAAAAAGGAAAAAAGAAAATATAAGGGCTGGAACGGCAAGCTCATTCCTAAATCTTTGATCGAGGCGCAGTATTTTTCGGCAGAGCGCGCGAAGATTGACGAAGCGCAGGCTGTTGTTGACGAGACGCAAAGCAAATTGGAGAAAATGGTCGATGAACAGACCGCAGAGGACGGCGTTCTTTTCGATTGCCTGAATGATAATAATGCCGTAGATGCAAAAAAGGTGAATGACCGGATCAAAGAATTGAAGAAGTCTGCGCCCGACAGTGAAGAATACAGAACACTTTGCGAATATATGAAGCTATGCGATAAAGTAAAGCAGTATGCAAAGATAGCCAAAGAACTGAACATCGCCCTTGATGAAACCTGCAAAGAAAAATATCCTCTTCTGTCCATGGACGAAATCAAGGAACTGCTTGTCAACCGCAAGTGGTATTACACCATTTTTGCAGGTATCAAAGCCCTGTATATCACCACCTCCCATGAGATCGCCGGACGCATTACCGAACTTGCCGAGCGTTACGAAAACACCCTGCCCGAGCTTGAATCGGAACTTGAGACATACGAAGCCAAAGTAAAGGCACATCTCGAAAGGATGGGATTTGTATGGAATTAAATGATAGGATCCGGAATAGGCATTTTGGCTGTGTTCTTGATTCTCATTTCTGGAAAACGAGTAACGAGTACACGGCACTTGCGTGCTTAAAATATTGCTTCGGAGAAAAATACAGACGCTTAAGAAAAGCGGAAGCACCGGACTTGCAAGATGCTGAAAATTCGGTTGCTATTGAGGTAACGGATTCTGTTACGCCTAATGATGCACAAACCATTGGCGAGTTCACAAAACTGTCGCAGGTAAACTCGGAAAAACAGAAAGAAAAATGTCGCGAAAAAATCAGTCGGAACGGAGCCAGACTTCTTGTCGACGGGATGATGGCTTGGCCATCTCGTGGTCCGGAGACGGAAAAACGTGAAATTATAAATACCTTTGTCCAGAAGCTATCCAAAATTTCTAAGTATCGAAAAATGGGTTTTGCAAATATAGGACTTTTGATTTATCATGAAAAGCCTGCTTTTCCCGAAACCATAGATAATTTTCCAAAATGGCTGATAGATGCTCAGAAAGATTGTGCAGACAAATACGATTTTGTTTACATATTGCATGTCGAAGGATTTCTATTTTATGATTTTGCAAGTGGAGAAAAAAGCGAGGTAGTAATACCAAGAGAGGATAGACTGGCTCTCGGAAATCTTGGAAGAATGGCTGCAGAAGGCGAGGTGAAAGATGATGATCCCGTATGGCTATAAACAGACTGAGGTTGGTGTGATTCCTGAGGATTGGGACGTTAGAAAAATCGGTGATTTTACAGATATTACTGCTGGTGGCACTCCGAGCACTTCTCATCCCGAGTATTGGAATGGTGAAATTCTATGGATGAGCTCTGGGGAATTAAATAATAGAAGGATTCATAATGTAATTGGCCGAATAACAGAGCTTGGTTATAACAATTCAAGCACGCATATGATACCTAAGAATTGCGTATTAATCGGATTGGCAGGACAAGGAAAGACAAGAGGAACGGTTGCTGTAAATTACGTAGAGTTATGCACAAATCAATCCATTGCTGCAATTTTTCCGTCCAAAGAACACAATTCGGAATATTTATATCAAAATTTAAGGAGTCGGTATGCAGAATTAAGAGAGCTTTCCTCTGGTGATGGAGGAAGAGGGGGATTAAATCTCACTATTATTAAAAACTTTCCGTGTGCCTTCCCCAAATTGCAAGAACAAAATCGCATCGCCGAAGCGCTTTCGGATGTGGACGGCATGATTTCTTCGCTCGAAAAGTTGGTTGCAAAGTATAAGTCCATCAAAACGGCTTGCCTGCAACAGATGTTTCCTCAAAATGGAGAAACAGTCCCGCGTATGCGTTTGCCGGGTTTTACTGGTGCTTGGGAACAGCGTAAGCTCGGTGAGATGGGACAAACATACACAGGCTTATCAGGAAAAACAAAGGACGATTTTAATCACGGACAGGCTCGATTTGTGACCTATATGAATGTCTTTTCCAATCCTATCAGCAATCCAGAAATGACCGAGCCAATAGAAATTGACCCTAAGCAAAATGAAGTTGAGGTTGGAGATGTGTTCTTTACCACTTCGTCCGAAACGCCCAAAGAAGTAGGAATGTCCTCTGTTCTGCTTGAAAAACGGGGAAAAACTTATCTTAACAGCTTTTGCTTCGGCTTTCGTCCTTCAGAAAAAATAGACAGCTACTACCTTGCGTATATGCTGCGCTCTGAGTCTGCAAGAGCAAAAATCACTTTGTTGGCACAAGGTATCTCACGGTACAATATTTCAAAAAACAAGGTTATGGAAATAGCTGTTTCGCTTCCGTCACTGGATGAGCAAAAGATGATTGGACAGTATTTCTGCCAACTCGACAACCTTATCACCCTTCATCAGCGTAAGTTGGACAAAACCAAAAAGATCAAGCAAGGCATGATGCAACAATTGCTAACCGGAAAAATTAGATTGGTTGAAAGAGAAACCATGACCGATATTACCGCAGAAAAAGGTAATTTGCCTAAAACTAAAACTGATCATAATCATCAGTTTGATGATGCAGTTATGATTGCGGCAATTGTTAACTCTTTCTATTCAGAAAAATATCCGCTTGGCAGAAAAAAAGTACAAAAGCTTTTATATCTTTTGAGAAGAAAACAAGAAGCAGATACTTCTGAATTCAAGAAAAAAGCGGCAGGTCCTTATGCGGATGAAATCCGTTATAAAGGCGGCGAGCCTATCGCAAAGAAAAATGGCTATATTTCTGCTACTACAAACACAAAAGGCACATCTTTTTCTAAGGGAAAGAAAATAGATGAAGCTCTAAGCTATGTTGAAAAATGGAAAATGCAATCAGATATTGATTGGCTGGTTTCAAATTTCAAATATGTTGGTGTCAATGATTTGGAATTATATGCCACTATTGATATGGCAATTTGTGATTTACAAAACGAAGGCGTTGAAGTATCTGTTGATTCTGTCAAAGAATTGATACGCTCAAATTCCGAATGGAAAGCAAAATTAAAAAAAGCATATTTTAGCGATACCGATATAGCAAAAGCTATAAATATGTCTTATCAACTGTATTCGTAGTACTTTAGTAATTTACAAAGGGAGGAAAAATATTTTGAAAGCAAAAGATATTTTCAAAGGATTGGTGGCATTATTGTTTTTGCTTTTTCTAATAATGTTAGGATGGGCTATGCTGACTTCAATGGTGAAGGTATTTGGCGATTACACTTCAACGGTAGAACCCACTATTGTTGTTGCCCTTATATCCGGTTTAGGTGCAATTATTGTTAATGCGATTTCAAAAAATAGCGAGCGTAAGAACCAAGCTTTTATCAAATCCAAGGAAAAGATGGCAGAGGTTTACGAATCATTTTTTACAGATTTTTACAGTTCTTCTCCCGAAAAAATTGCCGAAGTTTTCACTAAATATCAAAGTGTATTTGCCATTAATGCTTCAGATGATACATATAAAGAATTTTTAGCTTTAAAAGAAAGTGACGATAAGGATTGCTCACGTCTTATTGTGTCGATAAGAAACGAGCTAAAAGTAAGTATTACGAAAAACAAAAAGCTAGATAACAAAGCTTTAAGCAAAAATATTGACGGGAAGAATTAGATTTGTGTAATAATTTAGGAGGAACAAATGAACAAACTGAAACCAATAACAAAAGATGATGTTTTCGAAATCATATGTAAGGCTGCCCGTTCTGATACATTAGGTTTGTTCGTTGGCTCTGGTTTTACTAAAGCTGTTTTGAAAGATGGTGTTCAGAAAGCATATGATTGGAAGGAACTTTTAGTAGAGTCCTGCGATAGAATGGAGATTGTTAGAGATGTTTTTAATGACGGAATGCCGTACCCACAAATTGCAAGTACTATTTGCCATGAGTATGTTAAAGCTCAAACCGTGAGTTTAAAAGACGCAGAGCGAAAACTAAAAATGACAATAGCAGATTTAGTCAATGCTTCACCTCAAAAAAACACTTTGGTTGAATACGAAGATTATTTTAAAGAACTGATTCCGAATTGGATTGTCACAACAAATTATGATTTGATTATCGAGCAAATACTTCACGAAAAAGCATTCCTGATCAATCCAAAAGATAGTTTTATTAAGACGAAGGATTTTATCCCCGTTTATCATATTCACGGTAGCATTACTGATCCCGAATCAATAGTGATAACTAACGAAGATTATACCCAAACACTGAGATTATCCGACTATAGACATGCAAGGCTTCCATTTTTGATTAAAGAATCTACTGTGTTGATGATTGGATATTCTCTTAATGATTTAAATGTACTATCTGCCCTTGATTATTCTCAAAACATATATACAAATGTATCAGCAACATTTGAAACACCGATTATTCAACTACTATACAAAGAGGATCCAAAACAAGAACCATACATAGATAACAATATTGTTATTCAGGAGATTGGGGACTTATCAAATTATTTTTCGGAACTTATTAACTTTATCAAAAGGTATAAAAGTATCATTGGTAAAAAAACTAATGAAGTAAAAAAACTATTGGAATTTTTCACAAATGCTGATGGAGAAGATATATCTGCATTTATTGGTGATAAAGACAGAAGACAAGAAATATTTAATACAATCAAAAGTATCGACTTTGAATTTTGGTATATATACCCAAGTTATATGGCTTTTCTAAACAAATCTTTCGGAATTTTATGGGATAAAGCCCGTGTTCAGAATGCGTTTAGCTATTATAGGGATATTTTAGATTTATTGTTGGATATAATTGAAAATATTGATTATGAAAAAGTTCCGCTTAGTTTATTGGAATATTTAATTGAACAATTCAAAGACATATCTTATTCTGTGGGAGAAACTTTAGGACAGTCTTGGGCAGCAAAAGAATTATGGGATAGAAGATGTAATAGTATTCCAAAAGAATTCATCAATGAATTAAACAAACATTTAACGGATGATTTTGATGCAATCCGAATAAATAGGTTGCTGAAAGTAAGAAGCAATAAAAATGACTTGCTACAAATGGCCTAAGGAGGTAAGTATGTTCAACATAGGTGAAAGGGAACGGATCACGCAAAACCGTGTTATCAAATTCTTTGTGGATAAACTCCATTATGCATATCTCGGCAACCTGCATGACAGCGAAAACAGCAACATAATGCAGGAGCGTCTTTATGCCTATTTAACAGATAAGGGCGGCTATTCGGATAAGCTTTCCCGCCGTGCTATTGATGAACTTGTACGCACGGCAGGCGACCTCCAGCATGGTTTGTACGATGCCAACAAAGAGGTTTACCGTCTTCTCAAATATGGGGCGAAAATTTCCGAAGAAGCCGGCGAAGTGCCCAAAACGATCTTCTTTATCAATTTTGAGAATCCCGCAGAGAACGATTTTGCCATCGCCGAAGAGGTAACAGTCGTCGGCGATAATACAAAACGCCCCGATCTTGTCATTTATGTGAACGGAATTGCGCTCGCCGTAATAGAACTCAAACGCAGCAGTGTTTCGGTCTCCGAAGGCATCAGACAAAACCTTACCAATCAAACTGCACATTTTATCGAAAAGTTTTTTACCACTATGCAGTTCTGTATGGCCGGTAATGACAGCGAAGGCTTACGATACGGCACACTTCTTACCCCTGAAAAGCACTATTATGAATGGCAGGATGATGGCTTTGCTGAATTCCCGGAAGAACGGAATGAAACCGATGTGCTGATTGAAGAAAAAAGTAAGGCTATTGAGCATCCTTTGGACAAGCAAATTTTTTCCTTGTTCTACAAAAAGCGTTTTCTTGATTTAATTCACAACTTTATTATTTTTGATAAAGGAATCAAGAAAGTTTGCCGCTATAATCAGTATTATGCAATCAAGCGTGTACAGTACCGCTTGACAGAGAAAAAATGTGGCGGTATTATCTGGCATACTCAAGGCAGTGGTAAAACCCTGACAATGATATGGCTGTCCAAGTGGATTCTTGCAAATAATCCCAGTGCTCGCGTTCTGATTGTAACCGACCGTGAGGAACTTGATGATCAGATTGAAAAAGCATACAAGGGTGTTGATGAAAATATTATCCGCACGAAAAGCGGAGAGAATCTTGTAGGTATTATTAACTCCTATGAGCATCGTCTGATTTGCTCGCTGATTCATAAATTCGGAAAAAAAGGCAGTGAGGCGACAGACAAGGATATTGATAAGTATATCGAGGATATAAAGAAGGCTTTGCCCGGCAATTACTCTGCCAAAGGAGATTTCGTGGTGTTTGTAGATGAGTGTCACCGTACGCAGTCGGGCAAGCTTCATGCCGCAATGAAGGCAATTATTCCCGATGGTATTTTCATCGGTTTCACTGGTACTCCATTGCTCAAAAAGTACAAAAAAACCAGCCTCGAGACCTTCGGCGGTTATATTCATACTTACAAGTTTGACGAAGCTGTCCGTGATGGTGTTGTGCTTGACTTGCGTTATGAATACAGAGATGTATCACAGGAAATCAAATCTCAGGATAAAATCGACACTTGGTTTGAAATCAAGACCAAAGGTTTGACTCCTCGCGCAAAAGCAAAGCTGAAATCTATGTGGGCAACAATGCAGAAGGTATTTTCCTCACGTTCACGCCTTGAAAAAATTGCGCTTGATATCCAGTTCGATTTCGAGACAAAGCCTCGATTGATGGATGGAAACGGAAATGCTATGTTGGTAGCAGGCTCTGTATATTCAGCCTGCAAGTATTACGAGATATTCCAACAAATCGGTTTCAAAAAATGTGCAATCATTACATCCTATGAACCGCAAGCCGGTGATCTTCGCACAGAAACGGTTAGTGATGATGAAGAAACCGAAACCTTTGAAAAATACGAGATATATCAAAAGATGCTCAATGGTCAGAGTGTTGAAGATTTTGAGAAGGAAGCAAAGCGTAAATTCATTGAAGAGCCTGCCAATATGAAACTTTTGATTGTTGTTGATAAGTTGCTTACCGGATTTGATGCTCCTCCATGCACCTATCTTTATATTGATAAGGCAATGCATGACCACGGTTTGTTTCAAGCAATTTGCCGTGTTAATCGCCTTGATGGTGAAAGCAAGGATTTCGGTTATATTGTTGACTACAAGCAGTTATTCGGTAATCTTGCCAACGCAATTAATACTTATACATCAGGAGCATTTGAGGATTACGATGCCGATGATGTTGTCGGACTTATTAAAAACCGTACGGAAGAAGCAAAAAAATACTTTCTCGAAACACTGGATGCCCTTGATGAGTTATGTGAAGACGTTACTATTCCGCATGCAGAACTTGATTATATTCGCTATTTCTGTGGCGAAAATGGTGTTGATCTTGATAACGATGAAGCTTTTGCTCGCAGCCGTGAAAAACTTTATAAATTGGTATCCCGTTTGGTCAGGGCATTTGCCGAGTTCAAGCCAAGAATGGATGATGCAGGAATATCTATGGTTGAACAAGCGAAGTTCGATAAGCGTGTGAATACATATATTAAACTTCGAGAAGTAATCGGACGGGCTAGTGGTGATTTCCTTGATTTCAAGCAGTTTGAACCTGGTATGCGTTATCTTATTGATAACTATATTGTTGCTGACGATGCTGAAAAGATTGCTATGTTCGATGATTTCACGCTTCTTGACTTTATTTTAGCACAAGAAGACAAACTCAATATTGATGGTGAGGGAAAAGAGCAAGAGAGTGCCGCAGAAGCAATTGAAAATAATATTCGCAAGAAAGTTGTTCAAAAAATTGTTATCAACCCTGCGTATTACAGCAAGATGTCCGAAGTTCTTGAGCAGTTGATTCTTGACCGCAAACGTGGCGTTGTTGCATATAAACAGTTATTGGCGCATTATCTTGAACTCGCTAAGAATATAAATACTCCCGAGAAAAATGAAAGATATCCCGAATCCATTCGCAAAAGCGGGGCAATGAGAGCCTTCTATGATAACTGCGGAGAAGATGAACAATTGGCTATTCGCTTACATAAGGCCGTAACGGCATCGAAGATGGACGATTTCAGAAATAATCCGACTAAAGAGAACAGAATCAAGCGGGCGTTGTATCAGATTTTGAAAGATGATGATTTGGTTGAGCGTTTGTATAAAATTGTTGTAGAGCAAGAGGAATATTGATGCAGATTGAAATTTCGGGAATTAACATAGAAATTCAAAAGAAGAATATAAAAAATTTGCATCTTGTGGTTGCTCCTCCGGATGGAAAAGTCCGTGTTTCAGCTCCGATGCATCTATCGGATGAAAGTATCACGATGTTTGTCCGCACCAAACTCAGTTGGATAAAAAAACAGCAAGAGAAGTTTGCAAAACAGCCGAGACAGTCTAAACGAGAATATGTTTCGGGAGAGACGCTATATGTTTTTGGTCAGCAATATTTTTTGCGTGTTGAGTATAGTTACAAAGGAAATTCGCTTGTACTTGAAGGCAATGAAGCTGTACTCACTGTCAGAAAAGAAAGTACAGCAAAACAGCGTGAAGCGTTTGTCAATGAGTGGTATCGCACCTTGCTAAAGGAGAAGATCGAAATATATCTTCCTAAGTGGGAGAGTATTACGGGACTGCATTGTGATTCTTGGCAGACCAAGTATATGACTACCCGTTGGGGAACGTGTAATACCAATACCCGTAAGATATGGTTAAATCTTCAGCTCGCGAAAAAGCCGACTGAATGCTTGGAGTATGTGATTCTTCACGAATTGACGCATCTAAAGATTCGTAATCATAGCAAGGATTTTGTTGCAATTATGGATCATTATATGCCGTATTGGAGAGATATTAAGCAAAAACTTAATGATTCGAAACTTGATTATTATGATTCGATCGAGTAACTCTTGAATGAGAAAAAAGATAATTTCTTTTTACTATTTAAGAGAACGATTTTGTTTATAGTGAAAATCTGTATAATTTGCAGGCGAAAATATGAGGCAGAACAATATGTCAATTGAAGTAAAAAATCAACGCCGATTAAAAGTGCCGCAGGAATGCGACGCACGAACAAATAGGTAGTTTATAATCGAAAGAACAGCGAACAAAATCAATTAAAGTTGGTTTCGTTCGCTGTTTTTTCATTCCACTGTAATAATTTCAAGAGCCTCTTCTGCGGATGTTTTGCCGGAGATATATTCGTCCCGTGCCTGTTCAGCTTTGCTCAGCCAATCGTAATATTGCGTAAGAGAAAGGCTGTTTGCGGTTGCTTTGGAAGAGTCATTTGTTCGCTCAAAACGTTTATACATCTTTCTCTTTGTTCTGTCAAAGGTTTGTATAACCGAATCTCGAGCGGCATCACGTTTATGCTTTAATGCAGGAGCAATTTGTTTACAGGTCTTATTATTACGGATAATTCTGTCACAGTACAGGGTTGTCCGTTTTGTTTTGGGGATAAAATATTTTCCGCAGCATTGGCAAAGGGTAACGCTCGGCTGATTTTCAATAAACCGCATCATTAAGAAAATATAGTAATCTATCAGCGAGCGAAAACGGTATTGTACAGTAACTTTTTCGTCCAGTGTTTGTATTTGCGTGAACTCTGCAGTTTTAAAAATGCTGTACTTATTTTCCATATCAAGCGGTGTTCCGCAACGCAAATCATACAGTATGTCGCTGATAAGAAATTGCAATTTCATTACCGATGACAGACAATCGGTAATTTTTGCCTCGCTGTTTATTAAATACATTGCCGAGCCGTCATCAGGCGGAAGCTGGTCTTCTAAAAGTGTCCGCAGTAATGTTCCATGCAGAGGATTTGACTCTTCCAAAGCCTCAATCAATTTATGAACCGTTTGCAATATTTCTGCATAAGCATCAATATCTATGCGGTTTCTCCGAAGTCGCCGTCTGTTATTTCAACGAAAGACTTTTCGCACATATTTTCAATATGCTCCAACAACTCTGCGTAGTATTTAAAATTAAATTCGGAAAACGCTATGATTTCATCATTGACCGTAGTGCGTTTCAATTTTATTGTCTCACCGTTCTTTACGGTGAGATTTCTTTTTAAAGTTCCGTCTTTATTTATCTCTACATACAAACCGCATATATTTTGCAATGGATTTTCACCGCCTTGTCTCAAAGTGTTTTTGTGTGATTTTCAGCATTAACACTTTGATATTTAGAAGATTTAAAAATTACAGTATTATTGTAACAGAACAGGCGAAAAAAGAAAAGCCTTTAAAAATTGAATAGTCTGCTGTGAGGATACACGGTGTGCACTTTGCGATGACAGCATCATATTTTTATGTGTTCAGGAGGAAAGGGCTGATTGCTCCCGAAAGGACGGACGAGCGAAGAAGGCGGCTGTGAAATACGCGGTCAGGAAAAGGGCGCAGGAACAAAACAGATATACAGACAAATCGGCAATCAGGGAAAATGCAAACTTCCTCTTGCACGGAAACTGACACTGCTGAATTTTGATATTTGAAAGGTAGGAGTGGTATATGATTGTTCTGAAATCATCAATCAAAAAGAATAAAGGAGTGAAATTATATGAACGAAACAAAAAATATGCTCACCGTGGTAGACGGTGAAACACTGATGGATATGAAGCTTCCGCCGACGAAGTTTTGCGTTGAAACACTTTTGCCGCAAGGTATTTCCATACTCGGCGGTGCACCGAAAATCGGCAAATCTTGGTTGGTACTTGATTTGTGCGTCCGCATTGCAAAGGGTGAAGCGATATGGAATTTATCAACACAAAAAGGTACAACGCTGTACCTCTGTTTGGAAGATCCACTAAACAGAATACAGCAAAGGCTTTGTATGCTCACGGATGAGGTTCCCGAGAACGCATATTTTGCAACCATGGCAGGAACGCTTGCAGACGGACTATGCGAACAAATACGCAATTTTGTTTCGGAGCATCCTGACACGGTGCTTGTTGCTGTTGATACTTTTCAAATTATCCGTGCAAGCACCACCGACACATCTTACGCAAACGATTATGATGATGTAAGAAAAATAAAACAGCTTGCAGATGAACTGGAAATTTCTATTCTGCTTGTGCATCATTTACGAAAGCAGGGTGACGGCGATCCATTAAACAAGATATCAGGTACGACAGGAATCAGCGGAGCGATGGACGCAATTTTTGTGCTTGACAAAAGCAAACGGAATGCAGATACGGCAACGCTTGTTTGTACAGGCAGAGATATTGAATACCGTGAAATGGAAATGCGGTTATCAAAGGAAGATTGTGTTTGGAATCTTGTTTCGGACAGTCTTGAAAATCCGCAGATGCGACTGCCCGATGAAATGGTAGAACTTACCCAATTTATGAAAGCACAAAAATCCTTTAGCGGAACGAACAGTGAATTCACCGAGCTTTTCAATTCGTACTATGGCAAAAGGCTGTCTGCAAAAAGTCTTAAACAGATGATGAACCGATGGCGGTATTCGTTGGAAGAACAAAGTGTACAGTTTACAAGCCATAGGAGCAACGGACAAAGGCTTTTGGATATTTCTTATTCTTCCGACCGTGACGAAAGTGCCGTAAGTGACGTAAAGATATTGGACGGTAAATCCTGCGTTCCTTCCGTCCCTTGCGCCCCTGTAAGCGAACGTGAGGCTCTTTCAACAGGAATTACAGAAAGTACCCGACAGCAGAATAAAACGGCGAAATTCGGCGACAGGAGGCAAATGTGAAATACAAGCGAAACCGAACGCAAAGCCTGACAATCAGGCTGACACCGGCAGAAAAGAAAATGCTTCAAAGCCGTGCTAACGCCAAGCATATGAGCATAACAGATTATATTTTGCTTTCGGCTCTTAAACAGGGCAACGCAAATAATTTTCGCCCTGTGCATATTGACAGGCAATCAAAAAATTCAGCCTAAAATACAGGGTCGAAAATAAAGCAGGAGAAAGGGACGGTGCCGTCACACCGACCCAGGTCACATCGGACGGCAGAGCCGACCGAGGAATTACGCTATGTTAAGCCATTTCCTGACACCGCCTGTGTAAATTGCACAGGGGTGTCGCAAACCGAATATCACACACAGAATGTGTGCGAATACAGCAGATTATGCCGATTGTTCCGCAGTGTTTATGGTGTGAGACTCGGCACGCTACTACAACAATAAGGAGAAATCAAAAATGAATGAAACAAATAACGCAGTAAGAAAAACGGTATATCTCGGTGAAGAATTGACAAAAAGGTGCGAGATTCTGTTCGGCGAAGCAGATGTATCTTCCTTTTCTCAGTTCGTTACAAAGGCACTTGAAACGTATATTGACCGCTTGATTTGTGAAAATCACAGCCCGTTTATTACAGAAGAATTAGTAAAAGCAATTCAAGACGAGGTTCGTCCTATCGCATCACGTATGTCAAAAGGACTGTACCGTTATGCTGTAATTCTTGATATGCTCTGTCAAATTATTGCTTATCAGGATACCGAATGGTCACCGCACGAATTAGAATTTGTAAGGAAGCAAGCAAATGAGAGAATGGCAAAAACGCGCGGTAACATTAATTTGAAAGAATTGCTTGATGATAATTGGCAGTTTATAAACAATATGGAGGACGCTGAATGACGAAAAAAGAATACGAAAAATCACTTTGTAAATATCCTACGGCGCTGACTGTCGCAGAGGTTTCTGAAATACTGAGAGTCAGCACGAAAACCGTATACAAGCTTATCAAAGAAAAAACTCTGCCCGCTGTCAAAGTCGGCAGAGAAAACCGTATTGCAAAATCACATTTGATAAATTATCTTCGGCAAATTGATAAGCGAGATTCGAATCCCAAGCTTTATTTAATCGAAAAAACTCAAAATAATGTCTGGACTTGCAAACAGTCTTGTGATATTGTCTGTGTCGGCGCAGAACCAAAAATCAAAAAAGGAGTGGTAACAAATGGGAACACAAAATACACTTGCGGCAAGCGTGCAACCTAAAAAAGGCAGACTGTATGCCGTGATACAGGTAAAAGAAAACGGCAAATCAAAAGCAGTTTGGCGCTCCCTCGGTTTGCCCGAAGGCACAGGAAAATCCAAGGTCAACAAAGCATTCAGGGAGGTGGTGAAAAAGTTTGAAAATGAATATGCCGAGCGGCTTGCACGAAATGGTAGACCGTCTTCGGACATTCCCGTGTTCGAATATATGTGTGCATATCTTAAAAAGGTTGAACCGAACCTTCAAAAAAGCACCTTTCAAAGCTACCACATGATGGTTTACGGAAAAATCAAGCGGTATTTTGAACCCAAACCACAGTTGACCGTCGGCACAATAACTGCGAAAGATATTGAAAAATTCTATGAGCATCTGTTCGCACAAAATGTAGTTGCCAACACGGTCATACACTATCATGCGATTTTGCACAAAGCCTTTCAGCAGGCGTTCAAGGATGAACTGATTGACGCAAATCCCTTCGACCGAATTGACCGCCCGAAGAAAAATAAATTTCACGGCGAGAATTATTCCGAAGAAGAGCTTGTCACTCTGCTGGAGCTGACACGCTCGGACAGCATCTATCCTGCCATTATGCTCGGCGGAGGGTTGGGGCTTCGGAGAAGTGAAGCGCTGGGCGTGCGGTGGTCGAGAATTGATTGGGACAAGAAAACGGTTCTGCTAGATACAAAAATCATTGAATATAAAGCAAACGGCAAAACGGTTATAGATCCTGTGGAAGAAATGAAAAACAAATCGAGCCGACGAACGCTCCCGTTGCCCGAGCCTGTGCTCGAAATGCTTTCAGAAGAAAAAGAAAAGCAATCGTTATACCGTAAGATGTTCAAGGGAAGCTACAACCGAAAATATGATGATTATGTCTGTGTCAACGAACTTGGCGAGCTGATAAGACCGTCTTATGTAACACAGCATTTCAGCGATCTGTTAAAGAAATACGGAATGCGCCATATCCGCTTTCACGACCTTCGGCATACGTTCGCCAGTATTCTTATCGGGCAGGATGTACCGCTTATCAATGTGTCAAACTTCCTCGGACACAGCGATTTGTCCACCACGGCAAATATCTATGCTCACCTTGACAAAGCGAGCAAGCAGGCAAGCGCAAATATTATTACAGGAATACTGAATAAAGCAAAAGATTGATGCACCTCGGACTGAGGTGCATTTTGCTAACCGAAAGGATGATTTTATATATGGCTGAAAAGAAATATATGAGTGGATGTCAACTCCGTCAATACCTTCACATCTCCACACGCAAAATGAAATATCTGATGGATCATAATTATATCCCGCACGAGAATACGGGACACACAACGCATAAGTATCGGGTTCTTATAGAGGATGCGGAAAAATTCAAATTCCGCATGGATAACGAAATAGGCTTTCTCGCAGAGCTGAACGGTATGTTCTCAAACCGCACCGAATGGCATCCAAGACCGTTGATTGAGGTAACAGAGGAAAACTGTGAAGCTTTCAGACTGTGGCTTGAGAAAGAGTGGGCAGAGTTTCCTGATGCTCTACCCACGCAAACGGCGGCGGAACTGGTGGGACATAATCCGCAAAGCATACACAAGCTTATAAAAGAAAATGTACTGCACGGCATAAAAATCGGTGCAGTACAGTACATACCCAAAACGGAGTTTATCTCCTTTATGGCATCGCCGAAAAAATTAGCCACCCTACGCACAGAAAAAATATAAAGAACTCATCAAAGCCTTTAAATATAAGCAACGCAGAGAGCACGAAAACGAACAGCGTAGATACAAAAGAAAAATAAAAAACAGTGATTGCATTGATTAAGAAATGATATAACCTACATTACATATTTGCTTAATAAATACTATTCAATTTTATTTATTAAAACAAAGAATTTTCCTGAATTTGACTCATCTAATTCGCTATAAGTATTCCATTGAATGTTGTATGTCCCTTTTAGGTGAATAGGCCTTTCGTTACCCTTTTTTGTTCCCAAACTTGCAGTTTCACTCCATTGCATTATTCCAGATTTAACAATGCCGTTCGCAAGTGAAAACTCTTTGTATACACAATTAGGCTTATTGGGCTCTTTCAAGTAAGAGCGTTCATTTGTTAAGAAAACACCATATCCTTTTTCAAAGGAAGTCGCATTTTCCTTTATGTGTTCGATGCGTTGTAAATCTTTTAAATATAAATAACAGTTTACGTCTTTTGCACTATGCTCTTTTAAAATAAACGCTTCATTATCAATGGTTTTAGAGCACTTTTTTGTTTTATATTTCAATTCAATCGGTATCCATTTGCTATCGATAATTACTAAAATATCAATATGCATTGATGGTTCAAACTCAGGACAATATTCAAGTCTAACTTTTGCTTCCGGATATAACTCTTTTATAGCCCATGCCATTTCGAATTGAAAATCTGCTTCAGATATAAAAATTTTTCTTTTATTTTTTAGATATTCAACTACTTTCAAAATATCAAAATCCATTTTTAAACCTCCAAAAGAAACAAGCCGCAAAACATTACTGCTTTGCGGCTTTTTGTGCGGTCTAAGCCGCATTGGCGGAGAGGATGGGATTCGAACCCATGTGACGTTGCCGTCAAACTGATTTCG
>OIZI01000396.1_pt1 | contig 23164 bp, 18 predicted proteins | sample 1588441 | NCBI WGS metagenome assembly OIZI01 (sample SAMN03283284) | human gut metagenome | biome: human-associated habitat; material: feces | host: Homo sapiens | place: Peru | collected 2012 | reverse complement strand
TGCCTACACACATCAAATTCCTAACGGAATTTCATCGCATCTTCTTCGGGACAACATGTATATCATTTCCCAAAAAAAATAAATCGATAATTCGAAAATTCATTGATTTTTAATTCGGGGGTGGTAATTGGATATAAATGGATTAAATTGGGTGTTTCTATCAGGCACACTGGGCTTATCAGGCCTGTCAGACCCTGCGCTCCCCTCAAAAAAAACTTGTTGACTTGTTGACCTGTTGGCTCGTTGACTATTTAAATGTGCGTTTGTTGGCTTTTTTTGTTAACTTTGCAATTCGGATTTTTTTTCCGGAAACGACAAAGAAAATAACATTATCTTTAAAACAATAATATTAAGAAGTTATGGTTATCGGCTATAGTGCAAAACACATGCTTGAAGAAGAAGGTCTGCTCGGACTTTTTGGAAGGCTAACCGTGGAAGCCATGGCAGAGCATTTCCAACACGACGACTATATATTATACGCTCCCGACACCAAGAACGACACCACTTGTATCAACAATCTGCTGGTGCACTCATCTGTGCATCTGAAGACACCACACAGCAGCGGTTTTGGCAACGACAACAGCAAGGCTATCGTGCAAGCCACGCATCGCCATAGTGTGCAGGTGTTTCACGGATTGGCGACCGACATTCCCGAAGGACTGGAGCGCAACGGCATTGCCACGGTGCTGACGGTGGGCAACTTGCTGCATAAGCATTACCCCGAACGCTATTCGTGGACGGAACGTTTTTTCATCAACAGGGCATTCAAGAAGGCGCTGAAAAGCGTGGACGCCGTGGTGGCGATGAGCGAGTTTAGCAAAAGCGAAATTGTGGACCAGTATGGCGTGGACCCCGAAAAAATCAGGGTGATTATGCCTGTGTGCGAAAAGGTGTTTGCCGAATCGGTGTCCGACGAGGCGAAGAAGGTGCACCGCCAGCGATTTGGCTTACCCGAACGATTTATTTTGGTGCCCGGTATGCTCGACGAGCGCAACAATATGCTGAAGGTGGTTGATGCCTTGGCAAAGTTGGGCGATGATGAGTTGGGTATCGTGGTGATGGGCCACCGCAACGGCTATTACCAGAAAATCAAGGCTCACGCCGCGCATTTGGAACTCCCCAACCCTATCGTGCGCATCAGGGAAAGATACAACGCCGCCTTCAACGTGGTGTATGCCATGACCTCGGTGGTGGCATATCCCTCTCGCTACGAGTGTGCGAGTATGCCCATCATGCGATGCCTGAGCTGCGGCACGCCTGTGGTGGCTGCCACTGGCTCGTGTATGGAGGAATATGGCGGTGATGCTGCGCTCTATTTCAACCCCGACTCTGCCGACGAACTGGCTGATGCCATTTCTCGCGCCATGGGCTCGGAGCGTGAAGCGCTCTTGGCGGCCGCCAAGGTGCAAAACGAGAAGTTCACCTCGCTGCGCTTGGCCACCCAGTACCGCGAACTCTACCACGAATTGCGAAGCAACAAGAAACATCAATAATCTTAACATATCAGAATATGGCAAAAGCAACTGAAATCGACATTGAAGCCCGCGCGAAAGCCGGACGCGAGAATTTTCTGAAAGGCTACAACTGCGCCCAATCGGTGATTGCGGCTTTTGCGGATATTTACCCCTCCGACGACATCGACACGCTCTTGCGCCTGTCGGCTTCGTTTGGTGGCGGCATGGGGCGCTTGCGCATGACTTGTGGCGCGGCGAGCGGTATGTTTATGCTTGCCGGACTTGAAAACGGCAGCGCCACCCCCGGCAATATGGAGGCACGCACCCAAAACTATGCACTGGTGCAGGAATTGGCGGCGAAGTTCAAGGAGGAAAACGACTCGTTGATTTGCGCCGAACTCTTAGGTATGCGCACCGGCAAGATTGAGCCACCACGCCCCAGCGAACGCACCACCGAATACTACCGCGAGCGTCCATGCCCACGTCTGGTGGAATGTGCCTGCCGCATCTACGCCCACCACCTCGCAAACAAGGATGACTGATTTTTTAGATAATAAGGAGATATGATGAAACGATTTGCAATTTTGATGCTGATGCTTGCGCAAGTGGCTACGGTGCTTGCCGGTCAGTATGAGCTGATTAGCGACACGCTCACAAATTCGAAGATTTATCCGGGCACCACTCATGCGCTGCAGGTGTATGTGCCCGAAAAATACGATGGCCAAGAACCAGCGTGCCTGTATGTGGGGCTCGACGGTGTGCTTTGCAACGCCCCTACCGTAATCGACACGCTGATTGCGCAGGGCAAGATGCCGGTGACCATCGGCGTGTTTTTGCAACCAGGCGTGGTGCACGATGCCATGGGCAATGTGGTGCGCTACAACCGTAGCAACGAGTTTGACCGCACATCGCCACTTTTCGCCGAATTTCTGGAAAAGGAGGTGCTGCCCGAAGTGCAAAAACTCACCGACAGCAAGGGCAACCCTATCCGCATTTCACGCCACACCGAAGACCACATGATTTTCGGGTTGAGCAGTGGCGGTATCGCCGCATTTATGGCGGCATGGCACCGTCCAGACTTGTTTTCGCGCGTGTTTAGTGGCGTGGGCACTTTTGTGGGTATGCGTGGCGGCAACGAGGTGCCTATGTTTGTGCGCAAGGGCGAGCCTCGTGCGCTGAAGGTGTGCTTGCAAGACGGCACCGAAGACGCTTGGAATCCACTGTTCGGCAACTGGTACGAGGGCAATCAGATGCTTGCCTCGGCACTGGATTTCGCTGGCTATAAAACCAAATTCGACTGGAGCGACAGCGGCCACGATGTGGGACGCGCCACCCTCATTTTCCAAGAAGTGATGGAATGGATGTGGGAAGGCTGGCCTGCCGACGTGGTGCCGGGTGCCACCAAAAACGATTTGCTGAGCAAAGTGCTTGTGCCCGATAGCGAATGGGAACTTGCCGACACGGTGGTGAATATGCCTGCCTCTTGGGGCAACATGGTGTATTACCCCGACATGAGCCTTGCCGTGAAGGAGGCGCAAGGCAGCAACAGCCTGAATCAGGTGATTGTGGACGATGGACAGAACATGTATGAGCAGCCTTTCTACTGGCTGCACAGTTTCGATAATGCCCAACTCGAAATCGGTCCGATGGAATTTGACGCCGATGGCAATCTGTGGGTGACCACCAACGCCGGTATTCAGATTTGCGACCAGAACGGCAGAGTGCGTGGCATGGTGATGCCGCCCTGCCTTGGCGAAAAGAAGAATTGGAAAGCCATCAAAATCCAAGACGGCGCAGTGATTCTCTTCGACGAACAGCAAAACGCCTACGTTCGCCCCTTCCGCGTAAAAGCCCCTCAAGGCGGCACCCGCCCCAAATCCCAAGGCCAAGGTTAGGGCTCTGTAAGTCAACGGGTCAACAAGTCAACAGGTCTACGAGATTTCGAGCCTACGAGTATTCGAGATTTCGAGGTTTCGAGAGATGGGTCAGACGAGTCCGACTTGTCCGACCCGTCAGCCCCCCCAAAAAAAACTCGTTGACTCGTTGACCTGTTGACTCGTTGACTTGTTGACTTGTTGACTTGTTGACCCGTTGACTTGACTACTCCTTTGTGAGCACTCGTGGGAGCAGGGTGCGCACGCCTGAGGCAAATTGCACTTCGCAACTGCCGTTGGGCTTCACACCCACCACCGTGCCTTGACCGAACACAGTGTGCTTCACGATGTCGCCGATATGGATTGCGCCGTCGTCGGCAACCGATGCCGGGACTTCGCTTGAGGAGCTGTCGTCGTAACTCTCGATGCCCAACTGGTCGTTTAGTTCGTCAATCATCGCTTTTGCATTCATATAGATGTGGGGTGGAATCTTTCGCTTCACATCTATGATATTTTCGGGAATCTCCATCAGGAAGCGAGAGGGAAATTTGCCGCACTGGTTGGCTGCGCTGTAGCCCTCGCTCTCGGTCAGAATCAGTTCACGCTCGGCGCGCGTAGCCGCCACGTACATCAATCGGCGTTCCTCTTCCTCGGCAGCCTTCAAACGCTCACGAATGGCGCGATGGCTGGGGAAAACACCCTCGTTCAGCCCCATCACAAACACATAGGGGAACTCCAATCCCTTCGCTTGGTGAATGGTCATCAACTTCACGGCATCTTCGTTGCTGCGATAGTCGGCATTGGTGTAGAGCGCGATGTCTTGCAGATAATCATCGAGCGACACCGGTTCTTCGCCCAAGCCTCGGCTGCTTTCGTAGTCCTTGATGCTATGGAGCAATTCGGTGATATTTTCAAGTCGGTCTTCGTCCTCATCGCTGCGATATTCCTCTTTCAGTCCGGTGCTCGTGAGCACTTGGTCGAGCGTGCTGCCAATGCCACAACCCTTCGCAATCAGAGTGCGGCCAGCCTCTATCTCCTTCACGAAATCAGCCATTTGCGTGCGGCGGAGTTCGGGCGAATCGATGAAGGCGCTGAGCGTTTCATACAGCGACATCGGCTGTTCTAAATTCTCCGCGCGCCTCATCAGCCATTCAAGCGACTTTTTGCCGAATTTGCGCGACGGCACATTGCACACACGCAAAAACGCCAAATCATCGTTCGGGTTGGCAATCAGGCGCAAATACGACAGCGCGTCCTTGATTTCCTTGCGCTCAAAGAAGCGAATGCCACCCCACACGGCGTAGGGTATGCCATTCTTAATCAACTCCTGCTCCACTCCACGCGATAGGTAAGCCGCACGGAAAAGAATGGCGATTTCACCATAGGAGCCCTTACCTTTTTTCACCGCCTTAGCGATGGTGTCGGCTATCCACTTACATTCCTTGCTGTCGTCGTCGGCGTGGTAATGCACCACTCGCACGGCACGAGGCTTTTCGGTGAACAAGTCCTTTGGCACACGGTTGCGGTTGTGGCTGATGATGGCGTTTGCCACATCGAGGATATCGGGTGTGGAACGATAGTTCTGGTTGAGCACGATGTCGGTGTCGGCATGGAAATCCACAAACAACTGCGGACGCGACCCACGCCACTCGTAAATGGCTTGGTCGGGGTCGCCCACCACGCACAGGTTGCCCAGTCCGCCGCTCAAAATCGTGAACAGTTCCCATTCGTCGGCATCGCAATCCTGCACCTCGTCAATTTGCAGATAGTTGAGTCCCGACTGCCACGCCTTGCGCACTTCGGGGAAATTGTGGAGAATGTAGAGCGTGAAATACATCAAATCATCGAAATCCACGGCAAACAACCGAAGTTGCTCCTTCAGGTAATTGCAGAAAAACTGCATATCGGCTTTCGGCTCCGCCTTCGAATGTGGAAGCATAAATTGCGCCACATAGTCCATGCGCATCTTCCCTTTGGTTTTCCCGATATGGGCGAGGTGCTTGTTCACGGTCGATTTCTTTCGGTCGATATTCATCGCTTCCATAATGCGCTTCACCATCGCCTTTTTATCCTCATCGTCGAGAATGGTGAAAGTTTTCGGATAACCCAAGCGATGGATTTCCTTACGCAGAAATTTCACGCAAAAGCCGTGAATGGTGCACACATAGTCGGTCACCAACCCCGAATCCACCAACCTGGATATGCGGTGCTTCATTTCCTGCGCCGCCTTGTTGGTGAAAGTCATACACAGAATGTTGCCAGGGTCCACACCCAGCACATTCACTAAATAGGCATATCGGTGAGCTATCACGCGCGTCTTGCCAGAGCCTGCGCCAGCAATGATGCGCACACTCCCCTCGGTGGCTTGCACAGCCTCCTGCTGCCGTTCGTTCAGATTTTTGAGCAATTGATTCATCATGCGATTTTCGGTATTACCCCACAAAGATAACACATTTTCCCCCAATTCCCCAACACCCCACCCCAAAACACATTTTCCCACCAACTAAGAAAACAATTCTTGCCCAACTGAAAAAAATGGTTTTTTATACATCTTTACGTCTGAAAACCAACATATTCAGAAAAATGAAATACAAATTGTTGCCGTCAACAAACCGAAGATAGACGACCTCGCATATTTGATTTGTCGCGAGGGTTGGCCTCATGCTTGCGGACAGGAAGCCAAAGAGGCTCTTTCACAAGCTTTCGACTATGTGGACGCTGTAATTAAAAAAGATGTTTCACGAGTGGATGGGGTGAACCGCAATTCCACCACCCCCGACTATTGCTGCGTTCCTATGCGCGAAATCAGGGTTCACAAGCCACAATCGGCACTATCGTTGCCGACATGAGCACCAACGACGAGAATGAAATCAGCATTAAGCTACTTTATCGACCCATCTATCTGCACTGCCATTTTAGGCCTTGGTCCAAAAGACCTACCGAAAGACCCCAACACGATGGGGCTGTTTTTCGAAGCACTCTGCGTGCGCGACCTTCGTGTATTTGCCGATGCCATTGATAGCGAAGTGTATCACTTTCGCGACAAAAACGGCTTGGAATGTGATGCTGTGGTCCATCTTCGCAATGGTAAATACGGGTTGTAAAGATAAAACTCGGTGGCGACCGCCTTATCAACGAAGGCACAAAAAACCAAATTATTAATAAATTTAAATGAATCAAAGTTTATTTGGAGTGAAGCCATTTAGGGAAAAGAAAACAATTAAAATCAAAGAAATGTGCCATCAAAAGTAAAGATTTCCAATGATTTCTTCTTTCATCAGAATAAGATTCTTTATCTTTGTAGTCAATAATTGACAATTCTATCAAGAAAAAGTCTATTGGTTTAATCTAACCACTGAACAATAACATTGGAAGATATTACCAAACAGCCTTTAACGACTGAAGCTTCATTGTATAATGAGCAGCCTACCGACACAGGTTCGTCGTGTCCAAGTGCAGGGCTTATCACCAGCACACCATACACATCTGAAGACATCAGAATTCAAACAATAAACTATTATTAATATGAAAAAGTCAATAAGTCTATATATACAGGAAGTTGATACCACTTATCAAACTGGCGAAACAACAGAGCACAGTTTTCGTGGAGTTTTAGAAACTCTACTAAATACTTTTTTGCCTAAGCCTGAAAAAAATAGCGTTCCTATTCAGATTATCAATGAACCAAAGCGTAAGGAATACGGAGCTCCCGATTTTGAGTTGCGTAAAGGGGATACTATTGTCTCATTTATTGAAACAAAAGACTTGTTTGATAAGGATCTGAGAGGTGAAAATGATAAAGCACATAAAGAGCAATTTGACAGATATAAGAAAGCTATTAACACCATTGCATTTACTGATTATCTTGAATTCGTACTTTATGAGAAAGGAGAAGAAACCTTGTCTGCGAAAATAGCGGGGAAAAAAGATGGGCATATAGTTCCTACTGAAGATGAGGAGCAAATATCTGCTTTTACCAAACTTATTTCTAAATTGATAGAAGCAAAGCCACAACCTATAAATAGCGCAAAAGTTCTTGCTGAAACACTTGCTGCAAAAGCAAAAGTTATAGCAAAGATTCTTTCTATAGCATTGTCTAAAACAGGAACTAATCAGACTAAAGAAGATAAGGATTTACATATAAAATTAGATGCTTTCAAGAAGTACCTTGTACATGATATGACCGAGGAACAGTTTGCAGATTTCTATGCTCAAACGATTGTTTATGGTATGTTCATTGCAAGAATATACGATAAGACGCCATCTTCATTTTCACTACAGGAGGCATCCGAACTTATACCAAGCATTAATCCTTTCTTGAAAAAGATATTTAAGCAACTCGCTTTAGCAGAGCTCCATAGTGGTGTAAAATGGGTTGTAGAAGAATTGATAGAGATATTTAAAGTCACAAAAATGGAGCGTATCCTTCACAACTATGGAAAGGATCCGCTTGTACATTTTTATGAGGATTTCTTGGCAGAATATAATCCTAAGATTCGTGAAGAATTTGGTGTTTGGTATACTCCAAAAGAGGTTGTTGGCTTTATCGTTGATGCCGTAGATCATCTTCTGCGAACAGAATTGAGCATAAATGACGGATTGGCAAATAATACATTGATAGAACATAACGGAAAGCAGACGCATAAAGTACAAATTCTTGACCCTGCGACGGGTACAGGAACTTTCCTTGCTGCTGTCGCTGAAAGGATTAAAGAGTCATATCAAGGTCAAGAGGGGCTATGGGTTGAAGATGTAGTAAATCATATAGTGCCACGTCTCAACGCATTCGAATACTTGATGGCTCCTTATACTATGGCTCACCTGAAATTATCAACATCTCTCGGACTTGACAAGGTTAAAAACGAGAATATTGACCGACTTAATATTTTTCTGACAAACTCTCTTGAAGAGGATCATCCTGAAGCCACTCTACCATTTGCAAAATTCATTTCCGATGAATCAAACGCGGCAAATATCATCAAGCGCGACACTCCTATTATGGTCGTGATGGGTAATCCGCCATATAATGAGAAATCCGCAAATACTGGTGAGTGGATTATGAACCTTATGGACGACTATAAGCAGGAGCCAGGAATGAGTAAAATCCAAGTAAGCAGAAATTGCAAAACCGGTAATGTAAAATATAAAAACACACTTAAAGGGGTGAATTCCAAAGGAATAAATAACGACTATTGCAAATTCATACGACTGGGACAGAACTTCGTAGAAAGAACAAAAGAAGGAGTTTTGGCATATATTACCGCAAATACGTATTTGGACTCACGTTTGTTTAGAGGTATGCGGTATGAATTAATGAAATCATTCAATCAAATATACATCATCAACCTTCATGGATCTACTATGCGCAAAGAAAGTACCAATGAAGTTATAGACCAATGTGTGTTTGATATTCGTCAAGGTGTATCTATTGTTATAATGGTAAAAAACAAAGAAACAGACGAATTGGCAAAAGTGTACTACAAAGATATTTATGGCAAACGTAATCAGAAACTGTCTTTTTTAGAAAAGAACAAGTTGTCTGATATAGATTTTACAGAATTACAACCAACTGCACCTCTATACACTTTCCGTATTATAGACGATAAAATAAAAGAAAACTATGCCCATGGATTCAAGATTGATTCGTTGATGTTGCATAAGGTACAAGGGTTCAAATCAGATAAAGATGGTGTAGCTATACATTATGAAAAGACAGGAATTGAAAATCTTCTATCGTTGATGCTCTCAGATAAGACAGATGTGGAATTGCAAGAAGAAGTAGGTTTCAAAGATACACGCGATTGGAAACTTAATAAAGCTCGCCAAGCGTTAAAGCTCAAGCAACAATACAAGCGCTTTATAACTGAAGTTCAATACCGCCCGTTTGATACAAGATGGACGTATCTCGACAAAACGCTTGTCACATACCCACGTCCTCTCATCTTATCTTCTATCTTTAATCAAGAAAATCAAGTGCTATGTGTAGGGCAACAAGGTAATGTAATTGGGGATGAAGAATGGTCTTTGGTTTATACTTCCACTTTGCCAACAGATATAAATGCTGCTTCCCGAGGCGGTATATATCTGTTCCCTATGATTATCTATGACGGAATGTTGAAGTATCAAAATTTCTCTCAGGATATTCTGCAAAACATTAAAAATAGAATAGGTTTGCAACTGCAAGATGTAGAAGACAAAGAACGCAAAGAGGACGGATTCCTTGCAATAGACCTTATCGACTACATCTATGCCGTGCTGCACAGCGTAACGTATAGAGATACATATCATGACCTCTTGCAGAATGACTTCCCTACGATTCCTTATCCTGCATCGGCAGAATATTTCTTCAAGATGGCAGAGTTAGGAAAGAGACTTCGTTATTTGCATGAATTAAAAGGAATAGACCGGACTGACCTCATCACCACTTATCCTGTAATTGGCAAAAAAGATAACAACGTTGTATTGAGACATGAGTTTAAAGAAACGAACGAGGGTACAGGTCGTGTGTCGATTAACGAAGAGCAATATTTTGATGGAGTACCAACGGAAGCATGGAATACGATTATTGCAGGCTATAAGACTCTTGAAAAATGGTTGAAAGACCGTAAGGACAAGCATTTAACAAGTAACGAGATTATTCATTACCAGAAAATGGTAGTAGCGTTGGTTAAAACAATCCGTACTCAAGAAGAAATAGATGAAATCATAGAACTCTGAAAAGAAATATAGATGTTTGGGATTTGAAAAAATAAGTAGATTTGTAACTATGCTCGAACTCGAATTACAACAACACCTTCTCCGTGAGTACCCACAAGAGAATGCTCGCTGTGAATGGAAGGAATTTAAGAACTTGAAGAACTCGTTCTGTGGGGACGAGAAGAATGATGTCATATCCTACGTGTCGGCTATCGCCAATATGGAGGGAGGACATCTTGTGATTGGCGTAAAGGATAAGACGCTTGAAATTGTCGGAACTGACATTTCAAGGTTAACCTTTAATGGTCAGCCTGCAAACACACAGTCAGCAACATTCAAACTCATCGAACAATGCACTTATCTGCCATCTGAAGGACTGAGTATTGAGGAATTCGTAACCGATGATACGAACAAGCGAGTATGGATAATACATATCCCAAAGCACTTGCCTCGTCGCCCTGTCCTTGCCCACAAAAAGGCATGGCAAAGAATAGAAGATTCTTTGGTGAAATTGACCCAAGAAAGAATGGCTGTTATTCTTGAAGAACCATTCTGCGCAGCAAAGGACTGGTCTGCCGAATTAGTGCCTGGCGCAACTATAGATGATTTGGACGAGGTGGCCATTGCCAAAGCTCGAATGATGTTTAAGAAAGTTCATAGTCGCATACCTGCGGAAGAAGTGAATGCTTGGAATGTCCAAACATTCTTGAGCAAATGCGGATTAACAAGAAACGGAGGTATCAGTCGTGCTGCTATCATCTTATTGGGCAAATATGAATCTGCTTATAAACTTCGTCCTGCCGTTGCACAGGTTACATGGACACGCCGAGACAAAAATCAGGAAGTGGTAGACTACGAACACTTCACAGTGCCTTTTATATTAACGGTGGACGAAATACTATCAAAAATAGAAAATCTAACATTGCGCAAGATGCCAGGAGGTACACTCTTTCCTGACACGATGAAGCAGTATGATGACTACACCATTCGTGAGGCACTCCATAACTGTATTGCTCATCAAGACTATACACTTCAGCAGCGCATCAATTTTGTAGAAAATCCAGGCTATTTGTATTATTCCAATGCTGGCACATTCATTCCTGGCACTTTGGAAAATGCTTTAAAAAACGAAGAACCTCAGACGCATTTCCGCAACGAATGTCTGTGCAGGGCAATGGTAGATTTCAATATGATTGATACTGTAAGCCGTGGTATCAAGAAAATGTTCAATGAGCAATGGCGTAGACATTTCCCTATGCCTGACTATGAGATTGACCAGATTAAGAAGAAAGTAGTTGTCCGCATTTATGGCAATGAAATCAACAAACGATATACTGATTTGTTGAAAACAAATACCACTCTTTCTCTATGGGATTGCATCTCGCTTGACGCAGTACAAAAGAATAGAACAATTCATGAGGATATTGCACAAGACTTGCTCAAACGTGGACTGATAGAAGGTGATGCTCCGCATTACTGCATTTCTCTTAGCATTGCCAAGAACACTCACCAATTGCCTTCCTACACAAAAACAAAAGGACTGGACAAAGAGAGATTGCGTCAAATGGTTCTACAATATCTTAGCAATGCTGGTGATGAAGGTGCCAAGCGAGATAGTATATACGAATATCTCAAAGATGTGCTTCCTGCCAACAAGACGGAAGAACAACAACTTCGCTATGTAGGCAGACTATTAGTAGAATTAAATGAAGAAAAGCTGATAGACAGAATAGGGTTGAAGTGGATATTGAAAGACGACAATCGGTCGGTTTAATCATAATCCGACCGAAAAAGCCATAATCCGACCGATAATCCGACCGTTTGAAGGTATTCCGACCAAAAACAGACCAATAGGACGGTATGTCTGGCACAAAAATTCAATACAAACCCAAAGAACAAGGAATATGTTATTCGGAAAAAAGATAAGATCTCTTAGAGACGAACAAGGAATATTGCAGCGTCAAGTGGCTGCATTCTTAGAAATAGATACCCCTATGTTCAGCAAGATTGAACGCGGGGACAGGCGAGCAAAGAGAAGCCAAGTAATTCAAATGGCAACATACTTCAAAGTGGATGAAACGGAAATGCTCACCCTTTGGCTTGCTGATAAAATTCTAAGCGATTTAGAGGGTGAAGAGGATTTGAAACTTACAGCCATTGAAACAGCAAAAGACGAGTTAATGGATGTTAATCGCTAATTTGCAGCAAAAAGCTTATCTTTCGTTGGAAACGAAACAAGAATAATTTCTTGCTTACAATGGGAACTTTATGATATCATTTACGCTTGATACCGTAAAGTTTCTTTTGATTTTTACAAACACTTACAAGATACACAGGTTCAAAGCGTGGAAATGCTCACAAATTTTCAGGGGGAATGGATAGAAGTGAGATTCATGGTATTGATTTCAGGTTTTCAACATTTGGTGGGGGATCACTTGTTTGGTGGCAAAATTAATTGCGGAAGAAGAAAAATGCAAATTCACGCACCCTTAAATATAGTCAAAATGCACTGATGGAGTGAATTTTATCCCACAAAAACAGGCAAAAACGCCGATTTATCACTATATTTGCAATCACCAAAACTCACCAATCCTCACGAATATGACACAAAAACAAACACAGGAAAAGCCAATATTAGGAAAGTGGAAAAAATTCTACAACCACCATATTCCGCAAGAGAAAACCATTCTCGACCAACGCCGCCAGCACCTGACAGCGTGGTATGTGGTACTGCTCATACTGGGCATACTCGCCGACTTGCTGGAGGTGTCGGGGTCGTTCGACATCTTCTATAAATACACCAACAGCGCCTTGCTCGCACTCACACTGCTATACACAGGGCGCTATATCGCCATGAAAACCAGCATCACACGCACCATGGCACTGCTGTCGGGCAACACCCAACTTTTTATCGCCACCGACACCGTGTATTGCGCCCTCTCGCCCTCGGTGCCACACCCCCAAATGGTGATTCTGGTGAATATGCTCATCTTGGCAGGAAATATCATGTTTTCCATCGCCACGTTCCAAAGGGCAATCACGCTGTTCAATGTGGCGATAGCCGTAGCCACATTCTATTCGTGCATGATATTCTCCGACAACTACGAATTTCAGCAATATTTCACGATGGTGGTGCTGCTGTTCACCTTCACAGGCATTCTCGGACTGCACATCGCGCACAACACGCGCCAACTGCAAAGCGACTACGAGTCAATCAAGGAAGAGGAAGAAGAACTGATGCGAGTGCTCCAGCTCAACAAGGAGCAACTGAAACTCTACATCGAACTATCGAAGCGTGAATACAAGGAGGACGAAACACGGCTCATTCTCGCAAAATTCAGCGAAAAGACACAGAAATACGTGGTTGACAACGTGACGAAATACATCCAAGGCGAAAAATTCAACGAGAATCGCATCAAGGAGCAATTCCCCGAACTCTCGCCATCTGAACGCGAAATCGTGCACCTCATTCTGCGCGGACACAAGTTGGGAGCCATCTGCACCATACTCAACAAATCGGAGTCAAACATCAACACCCAGCGCGCCAACATTCGTCGAAAACTCGGCCTCCACCCCACCGACAACCTCAACAAAGCCTTAGAATCCCGCATATCCACCCCCACCGAATAAAGAGATTCGGGCGAGGTCGGACACGTCCGACTTGTCCGACTTGTCCGACTTGTCCGACAACAAATCATTTATAAAAAAGCACTGGGCAGAACGGGGGTGTTCTGCCCAGTGTTGGGGATTATGCGTATAACAATTGCAAGGGGTTAGCGGAGCTGCTTGGTGGTGGTGATAGTGCCGTCGGTGTGGCGTGCTACCACGATGTTGATGCCTTCGAATGGCACAGCGCTTTCGCGACCCATAGCGTCGAAGTAGCGAACCGATTCCACAGGAGCAGCGGTCTTCACTTCTGTTACTGAAGTTTGTTCGGTTTTGCCTGCTGGCATGAAGATTACCAAGCCGAGGGTTTCGTTGTCAACTTTGTGCCAAACCACCTTCTCGATGCTTACGCTGTCTTGTGCTTCCACATTCCAGAGGTTGCCTTGAGCATAAACGGTCTTAGGACCATTGTTGTAGAGGTCGTAGAGCACGTTGTTGTTGCCATTGTTCTTAAACACGTTTTCGCCTGGGTTGTAGTCGGCAGCGTTCTGGTCTTCCACCTTACCAGCGTTCACTTCTGGAGAGCCGATAATGGTCACACCCCAGAGGTTGTTTTGGATAAGGTTGCCCTTGATGTAGGCTGCGCCCTTGCCAGCAGAATCGTAGATGCTGATACCGCTACCACCGTTGTTGGCGTTGGTCTCGTAAGTGTTGTCAACGATGTCGTTGTCGATGATGTAGGCGTTCACAGGACCGGTAACGTTGATACCATAGCGGTTTTCCTTCACCACGTTGTTCTTGATCACCACCTTGTTAGAGAAAGCCATGCCAAGCATATTGCTCACAGCAATACCACCCACCTTGGTATAGTGGCCACCGATAATGGTGTTGTCCGAGATTTCCACATCTTCTGTACCGTAGGTGGTAAGGTTGATTTGTGGACGGTTAGAGTTCTTGTAGTTGTTGGCACCGAAGTAGCAATTGGTGATTTTGATACCGATTGGAGTGTTGGCACCGTTGCTGATAGCAGCAGAAGCACTTTCAAGGAAGTTGCAACGATTCACCACGTTGCCAGTGCAAGATGCAGTGAAGTTGAGGGCACCGCCAGAAGAAAGTGTACCATTGTATTTATAAAATGTGCAGTTTTCTGCTGTCAACTGAGCCTTGTCGCCACCGAAAGTGAAGCCCACATACTCAAAGCGAGCATTTTTGAGGATAGCCTTGGCATTGTCGCTAAACATACGGAATCCCTTTGGAGTGGATTCCTCACTGTCGCGCGTGATGAGCACGGTGTCGGCAGGAGCACAGTCGAGTGTACCATTTATCCTCACTTGAAGTTTGTTGGTAAACTTCACCACTTCGTTGTTTTGCAAGCGAAGCACGTCGCCGTCGGAGATGGTGAATGTGGAATCGAGCACCCAAGCGCCTTCAACCTTATGAACACCGCAAGCCTCAATCTTGGAGAGGTCTTCGAGGGTGTAAACCGTACCATTGCCAGGAGAAACGAACTCGTCGGCATAGGCGCCAACCGCTAAAGCCGCCGCAAAAAATAGAGTAACAATCTTTTTCATAAGCATACGTTTTAATTATATTACTGAATTATTTTATATAACAAAGTTAAGAACATTCCAAGAAAAAACCAAATATGTGCACATGTATCACCATAACAAAACTCAAGAACTACGATTTCTAATCGGCAGAGCCTCGCTTGTTGGATAATTTGTTGTAATTTTGCACTGTAATTTACAATCTATAATCCGACAAAAAAATGTTAGGACTCACATCTGCACTGGTCACCGTAGGACTACTGGTGATTTCAAACACTTTTATGACTTTCGCCTGGTATGGGCATCTGAAACTGCAAAACGCTGGCATTTCCACCCATTGGCCTCTGGCGGTGGTGATTTTGTTTTCGTGGGGAATCGCCCTGCTGGAATACTGCTTCATGGTGCCAGCCAACCGCATCGGTTTCTCCGAAAACGGTGGTCCATTCTCGCTGATGCAACTGAAAATCATTCAAGAGGTGGTCACCCTCACGGTATTCACCATTTTCGTGACCATCTTCTTCAAGGGCGAACAACTGCACTGGAACCACTTCGTGGCATTTTTGCTGCTGATTGCCGCCGTGGGCTTCGCATTCCTCGACACCAGTAAATAATTTAGACCGATATGGGCAAACTTGGCCTACATACTGAAAAGAGCATTTGGCAACGCCCTGTGTGGGTGGCGATTTTCGCATTCACAGCCGCCTTCGCATGGGGTTGGGCTTATCCGCTCATCAAACTCGGATTCGCCGAATTTGGCATCACGCCCGACCAAACCGGCAGCAAAATGCTGTTTGCCGGCGTGCGATTTGCCATTTCTGGGCTGATTATCTTGGCAATGGCTAAGGGCGCGCATCGGAGTTTCAAGATGAGCACCGGCGTGCGTGGCTGGGCGTTTATCCTCATCTTCGCCCTGCTCAACACCTCAATCCACTATGCGTGCTTCTACATCGGCCTCTCGCACAGCGCAGGTTCGCGCGCCGCGATTCTCAACTCGCTCAGCGTGTTCACCCTGGTGATTTTGGCGTGTGTGGCATACCCCTCCACCGACCGCCTCAACGCCAGCAAGGTGGTGGGCTGCGTTCTCGGATTTGTGGGCATACTGGCGCTGAACATTGGCGGTGCCGACAGCGGCGGCTTCACTTGGTTGGGCGACGGCATGATTATCGGCAACGCCCTTTGCTCTGCGGCAGCCGGGCTGATGACCAGAAAGATGAACCGACACATCGACGTGTTTGTTGGCACGGGCTACAGTCTGCTCGTGGGCGGCATTCTGCTTGCCATTCCGGGGTTGGCTATCGGTGGCACAGTGCCGATGGTTACGGCATGGGGCATCGTGATACTGCTATTGCTCATCGCCATCTCCACCGTGGCTTTCGGTCTGTATAACAAACTGCTCAGTTGCAACCCTGTGGGCAAAGTAGCAATCTTCAATTCGCTCATCCCCGTGATTGGCGCAGTGAGCAGTTGCATTTGCCTCGGCGAACCATTCTACTGGAAATACGCCTTCGCCGCCATACTCGCCGCCGCCGGCATCTACACCATCAACAAAGCAAAAAAATAAACCTTTCTTCCCTATTTTTCATTTGAATTAAAATAAGTAACTTTGTAAATCTGATAATACTAAAAAACAACCCTCCGTGGGCAGAGGTAAATGCCTAAATAGAATATTGAACTATATGACTAAAGAAACTTCAAAAAAAATAGCCATCACCGAAATGTGTGGAGGGAAAAAAATTTCTATACAAATGTATGGACCACACTCTTTAAACGAAGATGGCACCATTATGCCTTTTGAAGAACAAATGGCAATAGTTTCTCACTACTTGCATAATCAAGGGTTCAAATATGCAAAACCATACGAATCTAAAGCCGAGGGACTGATTGAAGATATTTACAACATTCAGAGCAATCGAGTTGAAGAAGATTGTGTTTCAGACATAAGTGCTCAATATTCGCTGTTTTCGGATTTATTTTCAGTACCATTTTTGACCACCGACAACCCCAAATTCACATTTATAGACTTGTTCGCAGGTATTGGAGGGTTTAGAATGGCAATGCAAAATCTGGGTGGGAAATGTGTTTTTTCATCAGAATGGGATAAACAGGCTCAAAAAACGTACTTGTTGAATTATGGGGAAGTCCCATTTGGAGATATTACAAAAGAGTCCACCAAATCTTTCATTCCCGATGATTTCGATGTGCTGTGTGCAGGTTTCCCTTGCCAAGCCTTTTCGTTGGCAGGTAAGCGACTGGGGTTTGAAGAAACCAGAGGAACTCTGTTTTTTGATGTTGCAGAAATCATTCGCAGGAAGCGTCCAAAGGCGTTCTTCTTGGAGAATGTGAAAGGATTGCTTATCCACGACAAAGGAAAGACCATACAAACCATACTCAGGGTTTTAAGAGAGGATTTGGACTATTTTGTTCCAGATCCACAAATTGTCAACGCAATGAATTTTGGGGTGCCACAGCATCGTGAAAGGGTATATATTGTTGGATTCAGAAAAGACCAAAATGTAGATGAATTTACATACCCAACACCAACCGACACTTCCAAAACATTTGCTGATATAAAAGAAGAAAACACGGTTTCGGCAAAATATTATTTATCCACGCAATATATCAAGACCCTTGTGGCTCATAAAGAACGCCACGCTGCAAAGGGTAACGGATTTGGATATGAGATAATACCTGACAACGGCGTTGCAAATGCGATTGTTGTTGGCGGTATGGGACGAGAGAGAAACCTTGTGATTGACCACCGACTTAAAGATTTCACCCCTGTCACCCACATTAAAGGCGAAGTTAATCGCGAGGGAATACGCAGAATGACGCCACGAGAATGGGCGCGTTTACAAGGTTTCCCAGAGGATTTCATCATCGGTGTGGCTGATGCTTCCGCCTACAAACAATTTGGCAATTCTGTTGCAGTGCCGGCTATTCAAGCCACTGCACAAGAAATAATAAAACGTATTCATCTTTCAAAACCCACAAATTATGGCACTAACAGGAAACAAGGGTGAGTGGAGCGAGATTTACACATTGTTCAAATTATTGGGTGACGGTGTGGTTTATGCTGGCGACCAGAATTTGAACAAAATCCAGGATTTGTTCTACCCCATTATAATGATTCTTCGCCAAGAAAAAGAGGGTGACATCAACTACCAACGAAAAGATAACGATGTGGTGATTCAAACTCCTCAAGGAGAGGAACTACTGCGAGTTTCGGCATCTTTGTTTCTTGAGGAAGCAGAGAAATTACTCAAAGCAACTCATGAAAACGACGGTGCTTTTGCCATTCCCCAAACAGAGGCTTTCATGAACCGCATCTATTGCCATTCTCTGAAAGCCAAATCAAGCGACAAGACCGACATACGAATTATTCTGCACGACCGTCGAACTAAGATGAATTCAGAGTTGGGATTTAGCATAAAATCACAACTTGGAGGTGATTCTACGTTGTTGAACGCCAGCAAATCCACCAACTTTAATTTCAAAATAGAGGGTGCCCAGTTTTCTGACGAGGAAATTAACGGTATCAATTCCCTCAACCCAAAGCGAAACAAAGTCATTGACCGTGTGAACGCCATTAAGGCGAAAGGGGGAAAACTGGTGTTTGACAGAGTGGACAATCCCACATTCTACAACAACCTCATCATGCTTGATGACGGCTTGCCTTCTGTGATTGCGAGTCTGCTTTTAGAGCAATTAAATAGCGGAGTCTCCACTTTAAAAGAATTGGTGAATCGGATTACCGAAATCTATCCTCTGGGGTATGACACACGACAGCCTTCGCCTTTCTACGCCTATAAAGTGAAGCACCTTTTAACCTCTGCTGCATTGGGGATGATGCCTGCCACGGCTTGGGATGGCAAACTTGATGCAAATGGCGGATATTTGGTGGTGAAAGGTGATGGAGATATTCTTTGCTATCACTTCTACGACAGAAACCGATTTGAGGACTACCTGTTCTCTAATGCGTATTTAGAGCGTTCAAGCACTTCACGCCACAACTACGCCTCAATCATTAAAGAAGAAGATGGCACATTGTCGTTCAAAATTAATTTTCAAGTAAGATTAAAATAAAATTCTGAAATTTTGTTATCTTTGCAATTGGTATATATACAATAGAATACATGGGGATGTGTCGAATATCCCAAAAACGACAACGCTATTGCGTAGGGACATGCCTTTGGCATGTTTCCAATACGTTGATTCATTGATGATTGCATCGAAACGCTCCGAAGGCACCACCTTCGATTATGATGGAATCGCAAATTTGACACACCCTCCTAAACATCAGCATATTATGGCAGAAAAAAGATGCCCAAACTGTGGAAACCCCGTGCCTCAAGGGTCAAAATTTTGTAATCACTGCGGTTGCGTACTAACAGCCGAAATTGTGTGCCCTAACTGTAAAAGCACAATCCCAGCCGATAGTGCTTTCTGTCCGGCTTGCCGCACAGCCATCACACCCGGCACAGCACAGGCAGCAGCCACACAGCAACAAGGAAAGAAAAGCAAAGGCGTGCTCAAATATTTTGTGTGTGCCGCTATCGCTGCATTTATCGGACTTGTGGTGGTGCGCACGCTCTTTTTCACCGGGCATCAAGACGAACCCACTGCCGCTGATGTGGAAGTGACCGACATCGACGCCGGTCGCTACAACGATGTGTTTAACAACGCATTGATTAAAAACAATCTGAAAAACGATGGCGACAAGATAGCCTACGCTTGCCCAGTGAAAAATGTCACCACTGGCGAGGTGGACAAACTCATCGGCGTGACCTACCTCTCCGATGCGTCGCACTCTTTCTATAAGATTTTCACCCTCACCCTGAACGGTCAAGAGTGGGACATCAAACTCAACAATCAGAAATACGTGGATGGCTACAACCTGATTTTCGACCCGAAGTCGCTCCGCGCCGAGGAAATTCCTGCCGTTGTGGATATTCAGGGCAAGCGATACATGTTTTTCGCCTACGCTTGCGTGCCTTCAAATGAGGAATCGGGCAAAATCACCACCGTGTATTTCGACATCGACGCTCAGAAGGAAATACGCCAAGTGGACTTCTACGGCACTCTCATGCGCGACATGGACGGTCAGATGATTCTGAAATGCAACTCCGTGCCTGTGGGCACTGGCATTCTCGACAACGAACTTATCAAGCGCGCACGCAGCATAGGTATGCTCCATGTTCCCACCGAGGAGGAATTGGCGCGCGAAAAGGCTGAGCAAGAGCGTCTGGAAGCCGAAAAGGCAGAACAAGAGGCTGAACTGGCGGCTCAACAGGCTGCCGACGAGCAGAGATTCGAGAGCGGTGAAGAGGTGAAAGTGGAAGCACAGCAAGTGGACAAAAACACTCCGCTGTTCCGTGCCGAAGACTTCTCAAAGAAAATCAAGGGTGGCGGCTACACCGTGTTCATGTTGAAAAACGGCAAGGTGTTTGCCTTCAGCAAGTCCACCAACAGCACATTTGAGGTGCACTTCGGTGGCGGCTCAGCCATCGACATCGGCTTTGAGGATTCGGGTGCCGGCATCGTGAACATTCGCACCAGTTCAGGCAAAGTGCAATACAATCTGGGCAGCAAAACGATGAAGAAGGTGGAATAATCCCACACATGCGCCCACATCTGGCGTGTGGTAATACGATAAAACTTATTTCTAACATTTTACGGCATGAAAATCTACATTGTTAAAGACGATATGCGACTGGGACCGTTCACACTTGAGGAAGTGAAACGGCAGGGCATCAGCGCCGACACGCTGGTGTGGTTTAAGGGTATGCCCGATTGGAAAGAAGCGCGCGCCATTCCCGAACTGGCAGGTGCCTACATACCCGACATTCCACCTACCGCCGAGGTAGAAGAAGATGATGCCGTAGAAGAAACCGGCATCGACTCCGCTCCAGAGCCTCCAGCCGAAACCTACGCACCTCAACCACAGCCACAACCACAACCACAGCGCTACGCCTACGCCCCATTGCCCGACGAGGGCAAGGCGAAGAAATCGAAGGCTGGCATCATTGGCATCATCTCGCTTTTGGTGGTGATGCTGATATTGTGCATCATGGTGCTCACCAAGCCCTCGAAAGCCGACTACATCGACTCAATCACACGCGTGACCACGGAATATGTGCTCGACCAAGTGGGCAACACGCCGCTTGGAATGTCGGAATCGGCATCTGGCACAGTGAAATTCGCCACATCAAAAGCGGTGAGAGCCGTGCTTGAGCAGACCTTGTATGTGGAGGACTGCCTGATTTTCAACAAGGCGAAAGTGTCGGTGGGCGAACACACCTTCACGGTGGGCATCGGCATGTTTGGACATGTGTTCACCCTCAGCAAAGAGCAGTTGGCCGCGGCAGTGACGGCAACCATCGAAAAAGAACGCAAAAAAATGGTGCAACACGCCACCGAAGCCGTACAGGAAACCATCGACAGCACCATAGAATATGGCAAGAAGAAGGTTGAGGAATTAGACATCGACCAAAGCGACATCGACAACGCCATCGACTCAATCAAAAACAAAGCCATTGAAAAGGGCAACGAACTGGTTGACGAAGCCGTGAAACATGCCAAAGAAAAAGGCAAAGAAGCCCTCAACGAACTCTGGAATTAAAATTTTACCATTAATTTATGGTATTTTTACCACTTTTATTTGCAAATTACCCTTAATTTGTATTACCTTTGTGTGCGAAATGGTAAACGCCCAATCGCACACGGAATGAAGACTGCGGCGGTGCCATCTCAAAAAAGAGAACAGATAATACACACAACACTCTTTAAATCAAACAACACACAATGATTGACATCAACGCAAAAAAGGAAAATTGCCTTGCGAGAGACAAGGAATTTTTGAGCATCTACAACGATGCATTCAATTTCATGATTGAAAACCGTGTGCCCGACCCGCACAACCGTGCCTTGCACTGGGCCATTGAAAACGGACAGCCACATTACAATCTGAGTTACAGCCGTGCCTACCGCGTGGTATGCCAAATGCTCACGGGCGACCGCATAGCATTCAGCAGCCACCTGCGCCAGATGATGTGGAGCGAGATTTGCAAGAAAGTGAAATCGCTCACCACGCTGCACCCCGACATGAGCATCGCCAAGGCACTCGACTTCGTGTTGCTCCATTCGCGCGCCAGCCGTTTCTTCGTCACGCCCCGACAGGCGCAGCGTGGCATAGCCCGAAGCCGAAAAATGCGCCGCCAGGCACTGCAATCCATCGTGGGCAAACACCAATCTTAACACACCAAATCTTTTACCATCATGACAAACACAATCAACACAAAACACTCGCTCACCATCAATATTGACAAGGAGCAAATTCTCAACTTCATCTATGCCGAGAGCGCATGGTACTGCATCGTACACCCCGAAGCCAAACGGCTCACACCCGACGTGGAACGCGCCTGTATGCTGCGTGTGAAGGAGGGATTCAACGATATGCGGTCGCGCTTCCAAGCCTATATCCATTTCGCCAACTTCAACCCCAACACGGAGCGCAAGAATGTGACGCTTGAATTTCGATTTTTCAACCCCTACCCCGACTCGCTGCCCGACATCCTCGGCAACGACGTGACGCAACTGCTGGCATGGTTTGCGCTCAAGCGATTCTACGGCGACGATGCCAGCTACTACCACACCGCATGGCTCAAACACCGAGCCGGCATCACCATCGCCTTTGCCCGCGACGCCAACTACCACCTCCTCCAAGAACCAAGGGAATAAAGGGCAAAAGCCACACGCTACAGCGTAGGGCTTTTATAGGCTCAGTGGAAAAGTCCTGGGTATAGATTATGCATTGTTGCCGAAGCGTCAATGGAATCAAAAACAAAAACATAAAAAACAGAACCCATTAATTTTATAGGAATAGTCCCCACAAAAAATGGAAATGATATACAAGTTGTCCCTGTGATTATTTAGAATGATTGAAAAAATCCCGTAGGGATTTGATGTGCGTAGGCAGGTATGCAGCGAA
>OIZI01000395.1_pt1 | contig 23169 bp, 24 predicted proteins | sample 1588441 | NCBI WGS metagenome assembly OIZI01 (sample SAMN03283284) | human gut metagenome | biome: human-associated habitat; material: feces | host: Homo sapiens | place: Peru | collected 2012 | reverse complement strand
GGCGGCCCACTTTTCCCAACAGCTGGAAAAGTGGGCAAAAGAGCCGGAAGAAACCGATGGTTTCTTCACTTCCTTGCGCGCTATGCTGCGTACAGGATTATGGCTGCAAGCCACGCGTTTACACAATACTTTCGTTTTCGGTTTGTAAAAGGATCGTTTCTGCTTCAGTGCCGCTACCGCTAATTCCCATAGCGAACAACCTTTTTGATTCTATCGTTGAAAAGATGAGCGGCAGCGGCGCAAGAAGAAAATCGATTCGTCACACACCGCGATATCAGCCGTGTCCTGTGAACGCGCGGTAAAAGGTGACACATTTGCAAGGGGTATAGCGTGTAGGAAGTTTTGAAACCTGCGGTTTCAAATGGCGTTTTTGGGTACTTTTGCCGCCATGGGCAAAAGTACCTCGTCCCCGAGGGGACGAAACACCTCACAAGCCGACGCTATCGCAAAAATTCTTCTTGTCATATGGGGAAAAGTGTGGTACACTGCCCCTTGAGCCTGCACCTTTCGCGGGACTCAGACCCATTGACAATTGAATAAGGAAACCATTATTTCTGTCCCCGTGGAAGGACGCGGGGAGAAAAGGAGAAGAACATGAAGAAACTGGTATCTCTTTTCCTGTCGCTGGTAATGGTAGGCGCTGTACTCTGCGGATGCGGAGGCGGCAGCAGCCAGGGCGACGAAGGAAGTAACGGAGTACAAAACGAGCGGAAAGCCAACAACGAGATCGTTGTGGCCATCGCTCAGGACCTGGAAGACAGTCTTGACCCCCACGCGTCAGCGGCGGCAGGAACCAGAGAGGTCTTATTCAACGTTTACGAGGGCTTGGTGAAAACCGGCCCCGATGGTGAATTGATCCCCGCGGTAGCCGAACGCTACGACATTTCGGACGATGGACTGGTTTACACCTTCACCCTGCGTGAGGGCGTGAAGTTCCACAATGGCGATCCGGTAACGGCGGAGGATGTGATCTATTCTATCAACCGCTGCGCCGGCAATTCCGGGGATTCCGCCCTGGTGTCGGCGCTTTCTGCTATTCAGGATCTGAAGGCGACGGACGAGCGCACCGTGACCTTCCGTCTGGAGCAGCCCGACATGGAGCTGATCTACTTCCTGACGGCGGCCATCATTCCCCAGAGCAGCGAGGGTCAGACCGGCTTCATCCCCGGCACCGGCCCTTTCCAACTGGTGTCCCGCTCTCCCCAGGAGAACATCATCATGGAGCGCTTTGACGACTATTGGGGCACTCCCGCCAAGGTCAGCAAGGTAACGTATCAGATCTATGAGGATTCTACCGCGCTGATGATGGCTCTGAAGGGCGGCAGCGTGGATATCTGCGCCCACCTGACCAGCGCACAGACCGCTCAGCTGGGCGACGACTTCACCGTTGCCGAGGGCACCATGAATCTGGTGCAGGCGGTGTATCTCAACAACGCCAGAGCACCCTTTGACAACGAAAAGGTACGGCAGGCCATGAGCTACGCCATCAACCGTCAGGAGATCATGGACATTATGGCTGACGGCCACGGCACCGCCGTGGGCAGCAGCATCTATCCCAAGCTGACCAAGTACTTCCTGCCGGAGCTGGTGGACTACTACAGCTATGATCCCGCCAAGGGCAAGGAGCTGCTGGCCGAGGCCGGCTATCCCGACGGCTTTGACATGACCATCGCCGTGTCCTCCAACTACCAGCCCCATATGGACACTGCCGAGGTAGTGGTGCAGCAGCTGGCCGCCATCGGCATCCGGGCCACGGTGCAGCCGGTGGACGCCACCACGTGGTATAACGACGTGTATGTGGGCCGCCAGTTCGACGCCACCATCACCGGCCTTGACGCCAAGAATATCACCGCCCGCGCCATGCTGGAGCGCTTTGTCTCCGACAACGGCAAGAACTTTGTCAACTACAATAACCCGGCCTATGACGAGCTGTACGCCAAGGCTCGCGCCTGTGCCGACGACGCGGAGCAGACCGCCCTCTACCAGCAGATGGAGACCATGCTGACCGAGACCGCCGCCAACCTGTACCTGCAGGATATGGCGGATCTGGTGGCGATCCACTCCGGCCTGACGGGCTATACTTTCTATCCCATCTATGCGCAGGATCTGAGCACGGTGGGCTGGGAGTAAAAAGTACTGGCATGAAATCTGACGATTTCATTGCCAAATGGGATTACGGTCGCTGCGCGCGTCCTGCGGACACACTGGCGACCGAGAAGAATTTTTCTGACGCACATGTCGTCAGAAAAATGATTCGATTTTTTCGCGGCGTCCGCGCCGCGAACTCTGCGAGGCTTTATCTAACCAAACAAGACGAAAGAGATGATGACCATGAAAAACATCGTGAAGAAGATCGGAATGATGCTTTTGACCATGGTCATCGTCTCTTTCTTCGCGTTTCTGGCGTTCCAGATCATCCCCGGCGACCCCACCACCAAGCTGCTGGGCAGCGACGCCACCGCCGAAGCGGTGGCGGCTCTCCGGGCGGAGTTGGGGCTGGATCGTCCCTTTTTCACCCGCTATTTCGAGTGGATGCTGAACGCCCTGCGGGGCGATTTCGGCACGTCCTATGTGTACGCCATGCCGGTTGCGTCGCTGCTGCACGGCAAGCTGGGTGTCACCGCATTGCTGACGGCCATCGCCTTTGTGCTGATCGTGGCGGTGTCGCTGCCGGTGGGGCTGTTCACCGCGTCCCGTCAGGGCGGCTGGCTGGATCGCGCCCTGACGGTGCTGGGTCAGGTGGTCATGGCGGTGCCGCCCTTTGTGGTGGGCATTCTGCTGACGCTGCTGTGCGGCCTTGTGCTGCGGTGGTTCGACCCCGGCGCGTTTATCTCCCCGGACCAGAGCTTCTGGTGCAGCGTGGGCTATCTGATCTATCCGGCGGTAGCCATCGCCCTGCCCCGCATTGCCATGACGGTGCGGATGCTGAAAAGCTCCATCGTGGGCGAGCTGAACAAGGATTATGTCCGCACCGCCTACAGCCGGGGCAACTCGCCCCGCGCCACCCTGTACCGCCACGTGCTGCGCAACGCCGTGGTGCCCACGGTGGCGTTCCTCGCCATGACGGTGGCGGACATTGTGGCCGGCAGCGTCATTATCGAGCAGGTCTTTGCCATCCCCGGCATCGGCCGCCTGCTGCTGACCTCCATCGCCAACCGGGACTTCCCGGTGGTGCAGGCCATTGTGGTGATCCTGGCGCTGTGGGTGGTGCTGGTGAACTGCCTGGCCGATATCCTCAACCAGCGGCTGGATCCCCGGCTGCGGCTGCAATAAGGAGGGACGCGCATGCTGCTGCAAAAGAAAAATACGTCCTTCCGCATCGGCCTGACCATCGCCGTTATCATGGCGGCTCTGGCGCTGATCGGCTATGTCTGGACGCCCTATGACCCGGTAGCCATCGCGGGCAGTCAGAAATTCCTGCCGCCCTCCCTGCACCACCTGTTCGGTACTGACAACTTTGGCCGGGATATCTTCAGCCGGGTGATGGCGGGCATGGGGACGACGTTCTTTATCTCCCTGTGCACCGTGGCCATCGGCGGCGCGGTGGGTACGGTGGTGGGCGCCTTTACCGGCTACTTCGGCGGCGTGGCGGACGAGGTGCTGATGCGGGTCAACGACGCGCTGACGGCCTTTCCCAACATTCTGCTGGCGCTGGTGTTCATCGCCATGCTGGGCTTTGGTAAATACAATGTGATCCTGGCGCTGGGTGTGGCCTTCATTCCCAGCTTTGCCAGAGTGGTGCGGGCGGAGTTTGCCCGCCACCGCTCCATGAACTATGTCAAATCTGCCCGATTGATGGGAGCCTCCCATCTGCGGATCATTTTCCGGCACATTCTGCCCAACACATGGGACGTGCTGCTGCCGGCGCTGGTCATCGGGTTTAACAACGCCGTGCTGGCAGAGGCCAGCATGAGCTATCTGGGCATCGGCGTGGCGCCGCCTGATATCTCGCTGGGCTACATGCTGTCCGAATCCCAGAGCTATATGATAAAGGCCCCCTGGTACGTGCTGTGTACCGGCCTTGTGATCGTGCTGCTGATCTTAGGCGTCAGCATGATGGGCGACGGGCTGGAGAAAGGGGGTGCGTGACCGTGCTGGAGATCAAGGACCTTCGGGTGCGGTTCCATGGCGCCGACCACGACGCCGTGCGGGGCATTGACCTAACGGTGGCCGACGGCGAGATCATGGGTTTGGTGGGCGAGAGCGGCAGCGGCAAGACCGTGACCGCCATGGTGGTGTCCGGCCTGATGCCCCATGACCGGGCGGATGTGTCCGGGCAGGTGTTGCTGGACGGCAAGAATCTGCTGGCGCTGACCCCGGCCCAGATGCGCAAGCGGCAGGGCTGCGCCATTTCCGTGGTGTTTCAGGAGCCTATGAGCGCCATGAACCCTGTTATGCGCATCGGCCCTCAGGTGGAGGAAGCCCTGCGGGTACACACCGACCTGTCGGCGCAGGAGCGGCGGCAGCGGGCCTTGCAGGCCCTGCGGGACGTTGACCTGCCCAACGCGGAGGAGGTCTATCAGAAGTACCCCCATCAGATGTCCGGCGGCATGCTCCAGCGGGCCATGATCGCCGCCGCCATCATCTCCCGGCCCAAGCTGCTGCTGGCGGACGAGCCCACCACGGCGCTGGACGTGACCATTCAGGCCCAGATACTGGAGCTGCTGCGGCGGCTGAACCGGGAAATGGGCATGTCCATCCTGTTTATCTCTCACAACCTGAACGTGGTGCGCAAGCTGTGCACCCGCGTGGCGGTGATGGAAAAGGGACTCATCGTGGAAACCGGCGATACCCAGCAGGTATTCTACGATCCCCGGGCGGATTATACCAGACGGCTCATTGCCGCCATACCCACGAGGAAGAAGCTATGCGAGAAACGGTATTAGAGGTCAACGACCTGAATGTGTGGTACAGAAGCGGCACAGGCCTGCGCAAGCGGCGGCATCAGGTGCTGCACGACGTGAGCTTTACCCTGTACCGGGGCGAGATACTGGGACTGGTGGGGGAGAGCGGCAGCGGCAAATCCACGCTGGCCCGCGCTGTGCTGAGCATGGAGAGCGATGTGACCGGCACGGTGACGCACCACACCAAGCGGCCCCAGATGGTGTTTCAGGATCCGGCGGGCAGCCTGAACCCCGCCTTTACCGTGGGCAGAGCGCTGGCCGAGCCGCTGTATATCTACGGCAAGTACGACAAGGCCGGCGTGGAGCGCCGGGTGCGGGACACCATGGCGCTGGTGGGACTGGACGAGAGCTACTATGACCGCTATCCCCACGAGCTGTCCGGCGGACAGAAGCAGCGGGTGTGCATCGGCGCGGCGCTGATCCAGAAGCCGGGGCTGATCGTGGCGGACGAGGCGGTGTCGGCGCTGGATGTGACCATTCAGGCCCAGATTTTGCAGCTGATTGCCCAGCTGCGGCAGGAGTTCGGCATCTCCTACCTGTTCATCTCCCACGACCTCAATGTGGTGTATGAGATCTGCGACCGGTGCCTCGTGATGAAGGACGGCCGCATCGTGGAGCAGGGCACGGTGGACGAGCTGTACGACCACCCTCAGGCGGAATATACGAAACAATTATTAAAAGCAGCGGAGTGATAACATATGACAGACGAAAGAAAGCAGCAACTATTGAATCTGGCGCTGGACAGCGAGCCCTTTGACGTGCACAACCACGTGAAGATCGTGGCCGTGGACGACGGCTGGGCGCAGGTGGAGGTGGAGATCCACCCCGAGACGCTGAACCGCTGGGGCACCCCCCACGGCGGCATTCTGTTTACCCTGTCGGACGTGGCCTGCGGCATGGCCATCCTGACCACGCGGATGGAGGCCTGCGTCACCGTCAGCGGCACCATCGACTGTGTCAACGCCGGGCCTGCCTCCGGCAAGCTCATCGCCACCGGACGGGTGCAGAAGGCGGGCGGAAAGCTGGTTTTCTGCGATTCCGAGATTCGTGACGAAACCGGCAAGCTCATCACCACCGGCCACACCGTGATGTACTTCACCGGCAAGCAGCTGGCATGAAGGCGTTTGCCCGGAGATACCGGGGCTATCTGTGGTGGCTGGCGGGGTTGGCAGTGTTTTTCGCCGCCTACTTCTCTTTCAGAAACAGCCGCCCGGCCATGAACTGGCTGTGCGGCCGGATCGTTCTGCCCTTTGAGCAGGCGGTAGGCCGCCTGTGCGGCCTGACCTCCGTCTCCGTGGCGGAGGTGCTGATTTTATCGGGTATCTATATCGTTATCTTCTATCTGGCGTGGCAGCTGCGGTGCCTGCTGACCCGGCCCCATAAGGGGCGGCGGCTGTGCCGCGTGGGCCTGACGGCGCTGTGTACGGCGCTGAGCGTTTACGCGGGCTTCTGCCTGCTGTGGGGCGTGTTCTACGGAGCCGACAGCTTTCAGGACAGGAGCGACCTGACGGCACGGGGCGGCACGGTAGAGGAGCTGGCGGCGCTGACGGAGCGCTTTGCCGAAAAGGTATCCGCTCTCAGCAATCAGATGCAGCGGGACGAAAACGGCTGCTTCGCCGTGCCCCGCAGCGCCATTTTTGCCGACGCCATGACCGCCTATGACGGCGTGGTGGAGGAGTTCGACTGCCTGAAAAAGCCCAATGCCGCCCCGAAAGCCTTCGTGTCCTCGCGGGGCATGAGCTATCTGGACTTCAGCGGCTTTTACTTCCCCTTTACAGGCGAGGCCAACCTCAATGACGAAAGCCCTGCCTGCTATCTGCCCGCCAACATCTGCCACGAGCTGGCGCACCAGCAGGGCATCGCCACCGAGCAGGAGTGCAACTTCGTGGGCATTCTGGCGGCCATCACGGCGGAAAGCCCCGCCTACCAGTACTCCGGCTATCTCATGGGCTATGTCCATCTGGCCAATGCTCTGTACCGGGCGGCGCCTGAGACGTGGCAGACCCTCCGGGACAGTCTGCCGGACACGGTGCGGGCCGACCTGCGGCAGAACAGCGCCTATTGGGCGCAGTTCGACGGGCTGGTGAACACCGCCGCCACCAAGGTGTACGACGGCTTCCTCAAGTCCAACGGCCTCACCGACGGCGTACAGAACTACGGCACAGTGGTGGATCTGCTGCTGGCGTATTTTGACGGAAAATAAAAAACAAAAAGACGAGGCTGCGGACATCAGCCTCGTCTTTTTTCATGAAAGGAGAGAGAATAACAATGTAAAACATTTTCTTTGGCTGATACCACTATACATCCAGTGGGGGCCGCTGTCAACGACTATGACAAAGAATTCACAAATTGTTCACAGGGGTACGGCTTGCTGCCTCTTGACGATTAAAAATGGTTGTGGTAGTATTTAGCATACTAATTTTTAGCATACTAAATATTAAAAATATGATCCACAAAAGGAGGGAATGCTATGGCATGCCGCGATATCCATGAGGTAAGGCATCTGGGCGTGCTGATGGGCTACTGCGACCACCAGATGCACCGGCTGATGACGAAAAAGCTGCGGCAGTATGACGTATCTCCCATGCAGTGCCGGACGCTGACCTATTTGCAGGAGGCGGAGGGACAGGTGAACCAGCGGATGCTGGAGCAGCACCTGATGGTAAAGCCCTCCACCGCCAGCGGCATCGTGGGCCGGTTGGAGGAGAAGGGGCTGGTGCGCCGCCAGACCAGCGACAGCGACGGCCGCTGCCGCATTCTGGCGCTGACCGACAGCGGGCGGCAGTTTTACCGGCAGTTTCTCGCCATCGCCGAGCAGGTGAACCAACAGGCGGCGCAGGGCTTTTCCCCGGAGGAGCGGGACACGCTGCGCCAGCTGCTGCTGCGTCTGGCGGATAATCTCAGCGAAACACAGGAGGACACAGAATGAGAACCTTTTATCCCTATACCAAGGGCTATCGCCAATGGATCCTGTTGGGCGTGGCCTGCTCCATCGCGGAGGCGGTGCTGGAGCTGGAGCTGCCCCAGGCCATGAGCGATATCGTGGACGTGGGCATCGCCAGCGGCGACCGGCGCTACATTATGCTGATGGGCCTGAAAATGCTGGTGCTGGCGCTGCTGGCGCTGGCAGGCGGCGTAGGCGCGGCGGTGTTCGCCGCCAAGGCCTCCATGGGCTTCGGTGCGCAGGTGCGTCAGGCGGAGTATGAGCAGGTGCAGCGGTTTTCCTTTGCCAATATCGAGCATTTTTCCACCGCGTCCCTGATCACCCGCCTGACCAACGACGTGGCCTCGGTGCAGATGACGCTGTTCATGGGCATGCGCATGTGCGTCCGCGCTCCGGTCATGCTGATCACCGCCATCATCAAGGCCACGGAGATCAGCCTTGATCTGAGTCAGGTGTTTCTGGTGGTGGTGCCGCTGCTGATCATCGCGGTGGTGATCGTTATCCGGTACGTAGGGCCCTTTTTCACCGCGCTGCAAAGCGCCACCGACGATGTGAACCTTGTGGTGCAGGAGAACCTGAACGCCGTGCGGGTGGTGAAATCCTTCGTCCGGGAGGACGAGGAGAAGGAGAAGTTCCGCCAGCGCAGCGACAAACTGCGGGACACCGCCGAGCGGGCCTTCGGCTTCGTGGTGATGTTCATGCCGGTGATGATCCTGCTGATGGGCGGCACCATCGTGGCGGTCATGTGGCTGGGCGGCCACGACGTGGCGGAGGGCACGCTGCTGTCCGGCGACCTGATGGCCTTCTTCACCTATTCCAGCGAGATCCTGATGTCCCTGATGATGGTGTCCATGGTGCTGATGTTCCTGACCCGTGCCATCGCCTGCGCCAAGCGTATCAAGGAGGTTTTGCAGGAGCAGCCGGAGATCACCGACGGTCAGGCGGACGCCGACCTGACGGTGGAAAACGGCGATATCCGCTTTGACCATGTGTATTTCAAGTATCATCCCACGGCGGAGAGCTGGAACCTGAACGATATCGACCTGCATATCGAAAGCAGCATGACGGTGGGCATTCTGGGCGGCACCGGCAGCGCCAAGTCTACGCTGGTCAGCATGATCCCCCGCCTTTACGAAGTTAATCAGGGCGCGGTGTACGTGGGCGGCCACAACGTGAAGGATTACACCATGGAGGCGCTGCGTGACGGCTGCGCCATGGTGCTGCAGAAGAACACCCTGTTCTCCGGCACCATCCGGGAGAACCTGCGGTGGGGCCGCGCCGACGCCACCGACCAGGAGATCGCCGAGGCCTGCCGCATGGCCTGCGCCGATGAGTTTATCGAAAAAATGCCCGACGGGTACGATACCCACATTGAGCAGGGCGGCACCAACGTATCCGGCGGCCAGAAGCAGCGGCTGTGCATCGCACGGGCCATTCTGCGGCGGCCCAAGGTGCTGATCCTGGACGACAGCACCTCCGCCGTGGATACCGCCACCGACGCGAAGATCCGCGCTGCGCTGAAGGAGGCTCTGCCCGGCGCCACCAAGCTTATCATCGCCCAGCGCGTCACCTCCGTGATGGACGCGGATATGATCCTTGTGCTGGACGACGGCCACATCGTGGGACAGGGCACCCACGCGCAGCTGATGGAGAGCTGCGATATTTACCGCGAGGTCTATGAATCCCAGCAGGAAGGGGTGAGCATCGATGGCTGACAACAAAACGAGAGCGCCCCGGGGCGGACACGGCCCCAATGCCCACGGCTACCAGCGGCCCAAGGATATGAAGGGCACCTTCCAAAAGCTGATGGGCTACGTGGGGAAATACAAGGCGTCGCTGGTGCTGGTGGCCGTGTGCCTGATCGTCAGCTCCGCCGCCAGCGTGGCCTCCAGCTATCTGCTGAAGCCCCTTTTGAACAACTATATCCTCCCCGGCGACTTCCCCGGCCTGCTGAAAATGCTGGTGGTGCTGGGCGGGCTGTTCGCCCTCAGCGCTGGGTGTTCCTACGCTTACGCCCGCATTATGGTGCATGTGGCCCAGCGGACAGTGGCCGCCATCCGGCAGGATCTGTTCGACCGCCTGCAGGAGCTGCCCATCCGCTACTATGACCAGCACCAGTCCGGCGACCTGATGAGCCGCTTCACCAACGATATCGACACCGTGTCGGAGATGCTGAACAGCAGCTTCGCCAGCATCATCTCCAACGTGCTGACCTTTGTGGGCACGGTGCTGATGATGATCGTCCTGAACCCGTGGCTGACGCTGATCACCTTCGGCTTTCTGGCGCTGATGGGCGGCGTGGTAAAGGTCATCGGCGGCCGCAGCCGCGTGAATTTCCAGCGGCAGCAGGCGGCGCTGGGCGCGGTGAACGGCTATATCGAGGAGATGATCGAGGGCCAGAAGGTCATCAAGGTCTTTAACCACGAGAAGCAGGCCATTGACCAGTTCACCACCCTCAACGACACGTACCGTCAGGCCGCCACGGCGGCGCAGGCCTACGCCGGTATGATGATGCCCGCCATGGGCAACCTCAGCAAGATCAACTACGCCGTCACCTGCTGCGTAGGCGGACTGCTGGCCATCGGCGGCATGTTCGACGTGGGCTCGCTGGGCGCGTACCTGCTGTATGTGAAGCAGGTGAGCCAGCCCATCGGCCAGATCAGCCAGCAGGTGAACACGCTGCTGGCGGCAGCGGCAGGCGCGGAGCGCATCTTCGCCGTGATGGACGCCCAGTCGGAGACCGACGAGGGCAAAACCATCATTGTCCGTGTGGAAAAGGACGGCGACACGCTGACCGAAACCGCTCAGCGCACCGGCCGCTGGGCATGGAAGAAGCCCGACGGCACACTGGTGGAGCTGCGGGGCGACGTGCGGTTCGACCACGTGACCTTCTCCTACGACGGGGAAAAGACGGTGCTGCACGATGTGTCCCTGTTTGCCAAGCCCGGCCAGAAGATCGCCTTTGTAGGCTCCACCGGCGCAGGCAAGACCACCATCACCAACCTGATCAACCGTTTTTATGACATTCAGGAGGGCACCATCACCTACGACGGCATCGACGTGAAGGATATCGCCAAGGACTCCCTGCGGCGGTCGCTGGGCATGGTGCTGCAGGATACCCACCTGTTCACCGGCACCATTGCCGACAACATCCGCTACGGCAAGCTGGACGCCACCGACGAGGAGATCCGCGCCGCCGCCAGGCTGGCCAACGCCGACAGCTTCATCCGCCACCTGCCCCAGGGCTACGACACCGTCATCACCGGTGACGGCGCGGGACTCAGTCAGGGTGAGCGGCAGCTGCTGGCCATTGCCCGCGCCGCTGTGTCCGATCCCCCGGTGCTGATTCTGGACGAGGCCACCAGCTCCATCGATACCCGTACCGAGACGCTGATCGAAAAGGGCATGGACTCGCTGATGGAGGGCCGCACGGTGTTCGTCATTGCCCACCGTCTGTCCACCGTCCGCAACGCGCAGGCCATTCTGGTGCTGGAGAACGGGCAGATTATCGAGCGGGGCGACCACGCCCAGCTGCTGGAGGAAAAGGGCCGGTACTATCAGCTGTATACCGGTCAGGCAAAATTAAGTTAAAAGGAGAGACGATCATGACGGAAAAAGAGCTTTGCCAAAAGGCCATCGACATGCTGGATAGGGCGTATATCCCCTATTCCCACTTCCCCGTAGGCGCGGCGCTGGAGTGCGCCGACGGCACGGTGTTCACCGGCTGCAACATCGAAAACGCCGCCTACGGCGCCACCATCTGTGCCGAGCGCACCGCCATCTTCAAGGCGGTCAGCGAGGGGCACCGGGACTTCGTCCGCATCGCCATCGCCGGCCGCAGCGACGACTACTGCGTCCCTTGCGGTACCTGCCGTCAGGTGATGATGGAGTTTGCCCCGCAGATGGAGGTGCTCTGCATCAACAAGGCGGGCGACGCCAAGAAGTTTGCCCTGAAAGAGCTGCTACCTTATGGATTTGACCAAACCTGGCTATAATAATTCATATATTTTCCACAAATTTCCGGGAACAAAATCATGCGGAAGTGCGTCTAACAAAGCAGACCCACAGCAACTGTGGAAACCAAGGAGGATATTTCAATGAAAAAGTTTTTTGCCCTGATGCTGGCCGCTGTGATGGCCCTATCCCTTGTGGCCTGCGGCAGCAGCAACGACGCCAAGGACGACCAGTCCGGCGATAAGCCCGCCGAGATCACCAGTGCCCTGGGGATTCTGGAGACGGCATGGAACGATTACGGCGATGACGAGAAGTTTTCCGTGGTAGGCGGCAAGACCGGCGAGAATATGGTCGAGGACGCACCCGCTGACTACGACCTGTCCGACCGCGCCACGGCAGAGGCCAATCTGGCTCTGCCGGAGGCGGCGCAGGTGGATCAGGCGGCTACGCTGTCCCACGCCCTCAACGCCAACACCTTCACCGCCGCTGCCTATCACGCCACCGGCGACGCCAAGGAGCTGGCCTCTTCCTTGCGGGACAGCATCCAGCAGCATCACTGGATGTGCGGCTTCCCCGAAAAGGTAGTGGTGGCCGTCCGTGGTGAGTACGTGGTGACAGTGGTCGGCGCGGAGGATCTGGTGGACGCCTTTGCCAGCCGTCTCAACGGCATCTTCGGCATGGAGCTGGCCTACGACGAGGCGATGCAGGCGTGAGAAACGCCGTGCAACGGGCAGCCTTTGTGCTGCTGAGCTGTGCCCTGCTGCTGGGCGCGGTAAAATGGGTGCCCGAACAGGAAGCGCCGCCGGTGGCGGCGCTTCCTGACGTGTATGTCAGCGGCGGCTATGCTGTCTCCACCGAGGCGGCGTATGACCAGCGGTCGCTGGACTATGCTGCCCGGAAGCTCCAGCAGCTTTACGACAGCTATCTGACCGGCAATGACGGACATATTTACCTGTCCGTCATCCCCGACAAGGGCAGCTTCGTCCCGGCCATTGAGGGCTATACCCCCGCCTCTGCACAGGAAACGGCGGACGCGCTGCTGGCGCAGCTGGACTTTGTGCGGTATGTGGATATTGCGCCGGGGCTGACGCTGGAGGACTACTACCGCACCGACCCCCACTGGCGGCAGGAATGCCTTGTGCCTACGGCGCAGACGCTGGCGCAGGCCATGGACGTGCCGCTGGCCGGTGATTTTCAGGAGAACGCCGTGGACACGCCCTTTTTCGGCAGCTACGCCGGGAAAACAGACGAACCCCTGACGGCGGACACGCTGCGGTATCTCACCGGCGGGACGCTGGATGCCTGTACCGTCTATGACTACGAAACGGAAGCGCAGGAGAGCCTGTACGACCTGTCCGCCGTGGACACAAAGACCCCCTACGACCTCTATCTGCAGGGCAGCAAGTCCCTGCTGCGCATCGACAGTCCCCTGTCCGCCACGGATAAAACGCTGGTGGTGTTCCGGGACTCCTTCGGCAGCAGCCTGATCCCGCTGCTGGCGGAGAGCTACCGTACCATTTACGCGGTGGATATCCGGTATCTGCCCAGCCAGCTGCTGGGCCGCTACTTGACATTTAACGGCAGCGAGGACGTGCTGTTCCTGTACAGCGTCATGGTGCTGCAGAACAGTCTGACCATGAAATAAACTGGCGCAAAATCTGACGATTTTGCTGCCAAAAGCAAGCGGCGGGGTGTCTCGCCCCGCCGCTATTCCAATCATGCCGCCAGCGGCGGCATACTACAACTCTTCACTGAAAACAGGAACTCCACCCATAGGGGTGGAGTTCCTGTTTTCAAAACGAAACCACTTCGTTTTCCGGTTTTTTTGTGGCGTGAATGTCGGAGACGTACAGCACCGGGCCTTCGCCCTGATAGGCGTCGCAGTTCTCCTTGCGGACGGTGGCGGTCAGCTCCACCCAGTCACGGTTCTTGAACTTGTCCAGTCCCTCGCCGCGGCACACCAGCGCCAGAAACTGCATGTCGTTTTCGCAGCACACCATGGCGAAGCGGCCGGGGCAGTGAACGCCCTTGAACTTCTTGGAGTGGCACATCAGCGCCTTGAAGGTAACGGTGATGCCGTCGTACCGGTCGGTGTTGTCCATCAGGTCAACGTACCACACGCCGTACTCCTCGTCCGGCACGTCCAGATGGCCACTGCTGAGATCAAACGGGGACATGTCAGGGGTCATATACTCCTCGCTGGTGCCGTCGGCGTTCTCCAGATAGATATCGGCGCGGCGGTTCACCATTTTCAGGTTGCGGCTGCGGAGCTGGGCGCGCAGTTCCTCGTTGCAGCGGTTGAAGATCAGCAGGTCGGCGTTGGCGATCTTCTCCATCATCAGCTGGCCCATGTTGCGGACATAGGGCTCAAAGGTGGTGGCGTCCACCAGCACCATGATCTGGTATAAGATCCAGTTGGCGGGGAAGCCCTCCCGGTACAGGGGCTCCATCTGCCACATGCCGTTATACTCCATGATGACCTGCTTGGGGCGGTACTGCTTTTCCAGCTTCTTGAACAGAGCCGGGGTCAGCTGCTCCGGATCGTCAACGGTGTAGGTGAACACGTTTTGCAGCACCTTGGGATCGTATTCGTCCTCGCCCTCCTCGCAGCAGATCAGCAGCGTGCGATCCTCGGCGGCGAAGCCGTCCTTCAGGATGCCGTTGATGAAATCCGTCTTTCCGGCGTCCAGAAATCCGGCAATGAGATAAACAGGAATGTCCATAGGCTTGTCGTCTCCTTACAGGCCGAACAGCTCATGGAGCTTGTGCTCGTCCAGGTTTGCGCCGATGACGCACAGGCGGCCGGTGTAGTCGGCGGGGCCGAAGCGCACCTCGTGCTCCTCCGGCACGTAGTCAAAGTGCAGCCATTTGCCCTCGCCGTTGGGCACGATGCCCTTGGCCCGGACGATCTGGCCGTATTCACCGCCGTCCAGCGTCGTCAGAATGTGATGCAGCTGCTCCTCGGTGAAGGGCTTCACCGTCTCCTCACCCCAGGAGGTGAACACCTCGTCGGCGTGGTGATGATGGTGATGGCAGCCGCAGTGGGGATCGTCGCACTCCTCGCCGTCGTGATGATGGTGGTGCTCATGCTCGTCATGATCGTGATGGCAGTGGTCGTGGTCATGATCGTCATCATCGTGGTCATGGTGGCAATGCTCGTGATCATGGTCATGATGGTGATGATGTTCATGCTCGTCGGCCTCATGCTCGGCACGCATCTTCTCCAGCATCTCGTCAGCCAGAGAGACCTTCTCCACAGCGGCCAGAATGGTCTTGCCGTCGATCTGATCCCAGGGAGTGGTGATGATGGCGGCGTCGGCGTTCTTCTCCCGCAGCATGGCGGCAGCGGCCTCCAGCTTCTCCTGACTCAGCTTCTGGGTACGGGAGAGGATAATGGTGCCGGCGGACTCGATCTGGTTGTTGTAGAACTCGCCGAAGTTCTTCATGTAGACCTTCACCTTGCTGGCGTCGGCCACGGTGACGAAGCTGTTCAGCTTCATGTCCGGCACGTCCTTCACGGTGTTCTCCACCGCCACGATCACGTCGGAGAGCTTGCCCACGCCGGAGGGCTCGATGAGGATGCGGTCGGGCTGGAACTGCTGGTGAACCTCCTTCAGCGCCTTGTTGAAGTCGCCCACCAGAGAGCAGCAGATGCAGCCGGAGGACATCTCACTGACCTGCACGCCGCTGTCCTTCAGGAAGCCGCCGTCAATGGAGATCTCGCCGAACTCGTTTTCGATCAGCACCAGCTTTTCGCCCTGATAGGCCTCGGCCAGCAGCTTCTTGATGAGCGTGGTCTTGCCCGCGCCAAGGAATCCGGAGATAATGTCGATCTTTGTCATAGTAAAACCTTCTTTTCTTCTGCTGTGGTTGCAGCATTTTGTTTTTTCTCCTATATCATATCCTATTTTGTAAAAAATGCAAGCCTTTGGCAAAAACTCATTGTTGCCAAACGGTAAACTTTGGTGTATAATACTCTGGAATGAGTCCTCCGCAGGCAGCTGCGGATCCGGTCTCGCGCAATGGATACCCACGAATCATGTCAGGCGGGGAACCGAGCAGCATTAAGAGGGATAGACATGTGCCGCGAGGAAGCCGGTTCCGTGGCTGCATACGGAGGATTTTTTTACTTTTTGAAAGAAAGGAGACGGCGGAATGTATCAGGCGCTATACCGCAAGTGGCGGCCCAAAACATTCTCAGAGGTGGTGGGACAGGCCCACATCACCGACACTCTGCAGCGGCAGGTGGCCGAGGGCCGCGTGGGCCACGCCTACCTGTTCACCGGCACCCGGGGCACCGGCAAGACCACCTGCGCCAGAATTCTGGCCAAGGCGGTGAACTGCGAGCATCCCGTGGACGGCGCGCCTTGCTGCCAGTGCGACGCCTGCCGGGGTATCGACAGCGGCATGCTGCTGGATGTGACGGAGCTGGACGCCGCCTCCAACAACGGCGTGGATCAGGTGCGGGCATTGCGTGAGGAAGCGGTCTATACCCCCTCCGTGCTGAAAAAGCGGGTGTACATCATCGACGAGGTACACATGCTGTCCATCGCCGCCTTCAACGCCCTGCTGAAGATTCTGGAGGAGCCGCCGGAGCACCTGCTGTTCATTCTGGCCACCACGGAGCTGCATAAGGTTCCGGCCACCATCCTGTCCCGGTGCCAGCGGTTCTCCTTCAAGCGGCTGCTGCCCCGGGATATCCAGCAGCAGCTGCTGCACATCGCTCAGGCCGAGCAGATCGACCTCAGCCCCGACGGGGCGGAGCTGCTGGCCCGGATGGCCAACGGCGCCATGCGTGACGCGCTTTCCCTGCTGGATCAGTGCCGGGCGGTGGAGGGCGCCATCGACAACGCCGCCGTGCTGGAGGTGCTGGGTCTCGCCGGAGCCACCCAGACGGTGCAGCTGATGCGCTGCGTGCTGGAGCGCCGCACCGGCGACGCGCTGGCGCTGTTTGACCAGCTGTACCGGGGCGGCAAGGACGTGGCGGCGCTGCTGAGCGAGCTCAGCGACCTGTGCCGGGATATGACCATCCTGCGGGCTGCGCCTGACGGCGGCAGCGCCCTGCTGACGGGGCTTTATGACCGCAAGACCCTCTCCGGTCTGGCGGGCGACCTGCCCATGACGCGGTTTTTATACCTGACGGAGACCTTGCAGCAGTGCTGTGCGGCGCTGCCGGACAGCATCCGGCCACGCACCGACGCGGAGCTGTGCCTTTTGAAGCTGTGTGACGAGACCTTGAGCGGCGACCTGACGGCTCTGTGTCAGCGGGTAACGGCGCTGGAAAAGGGCGGCGTCCCTGCTGCGCCGCAGTCTGCCGCCGTGCCGAAACGGGCGTCAGCCCGTCCTGCGGCGGAACGGCCTGTTCCGGCTGTGCGGGAGCTTCCCATCGAGACCCGGTACGACGAAGCGCCGCCTCCCCCGGAGGAATACGGCGAGCGGGTGTTTGACATTCCCGACGACGTGCAGTCCGCTCCCGCACCTGCGCCGCGTCCGGCGCAAAAGGCTGCCCTGTCGGCGGGACACACCCCGCAGACGGCGGAGACCTCCACCGGCGATACCGCCGTGTGGACGCGGCTCATCGACCACTACAAGGGCCGCCTGAGCGTAAGGAACCGGGTGTTCCTTGACATGGCCGGCGGCGTGGTGGCGGACGGCTGCCTGACGGTGCTGTGCAAGGACGAGTTTGTCAAGGCCTCGCTGGATAATGAAACGGTGCTGTCGGTGCTGCGGGAGGTGACCTCCCGCGAGCTGGGAACGCCCATCCGGGTGCAGCTGACGGTGGGAAAAGCCCCGAAAGCGGCGGCCAGAACCACGGCGCGTCCCGCGCCCATCCCGACCCCGACTTCGGCTCCGGAACCAAAGCCGGAACCCCAACCGGAGCCTGAACCGTCGCCCGCGGCAGCGCCCGAACCGGCCCCGATGCCTGAACAGGAAGCGCCGCCCGCTCCCCCGCAGGAGACCCCGCCATGGGAGGAGCCTCCCGCGGCAGCACCCACGCCCGGCGGCGACGCGCTGGACGAGCTGACGGAAAAAGGACAACAACTGGAACATTTTAAGATCACATAAGGAGACAAACAATATGGCAAAGGGTTACAGTGCAAGAGGCGGCTTTGGCGGCAGTCAGGGCCAGATGATGCGCCAGCAGCAGATGCAGCAGAAGATCATGCAGATGCAGCAGCAGATGGCAAAGGCGCAGGAGGACGTGGAGAATACCGACTTCACCGCCAGCGCAGGCGGCGGCGCGGTGCAGGCGGTGGTCAGCGGCAAGAAGGAGCTGAAGGCGCTGACCATCCAGCCGGACGCGGTGGATCCCCAGGATGTGGAGATGCTGCAGGATCTGGTGATCTCCGCCGTCAACGAGGCGCTGCGTCAGGCGGACGAGGCCATGAATAACTCCATGAACAGCTTCACCGGCGGGCTGAATATCCCCGGCCTGATGTAAAGGAAAAAGAGGAACGGCATGCCGTTCCTCTTTTTTTGCTTTGGCTGTGGCGCATGGAAATGTTGTGTTTTCCGAACCTCCTGCACGCGGCAGGCTTCCTGCATAATTTGCAAAACCCCCTTACACAAAACAGGGGAAAAATTTGGAAATGTGTACTTTTGCAAATTGCAAGGGTACATTTTCATTAATACAAGTATACAGCAAATCCTTGATTTTTCAAGGGTTAAATTAACGGCTGGATGTAGAAAAATGCCATTTCAAAATGTACAGTTTTCCATATCCCACAAATCGGCGGGAAACGCCCTTTACCGGATCTCCTGCTCCAGCGCATCGAACTCCGGCGTGGAGAAAAACTCGCCCAGCGTAATGCCCAGCCCATCGCACAGCATCTTGATGGTCAGCAGCTTGGGGTTCTGGCTTTTCCCGTACAGGATGTTCTTCACGCTGGAGGGCGGCAGGGCGCTGATGGATGCCAGCCTGTTCACGCTGATGTTCCGCTCTCCGCAGAGCTGTAAAATGCGGTTTTTCACCGCGCTGATGGTGTCCATAGGTGTCCTCCCGGCTGTTTTTTCTATTAGGATAGCCGAAAAGACTTGTCAATATAGGCTATGCGTGCTACTATCAGGCTATGGGTAGACGATATTGAATGCTGAACGCTGGAGGGGTAACATGGCTGACTATCAAAAAATGTACGCCGTGCTGTGCGGCGCCATCGACGATGTTCTGGACGGGCTGCGGACGATCCCGCTGGCGCAGCCCTACGCCCGGCAGCTGTATTCGGCGCTGCTGGATGCCGAGGATATCTACATCGACACCACGTTTTACACCGCGGATACGCAATCGCAGAAGGTCATACAGCTGAAATTGGATCAATTTCCATCGGAATAAGAAAACCGGGACGGCACGCCGCCCCGGTTGCTTTGTTCCCTTACAGCGACCCGGTGATGGTCAGCTCGGAGGTGCCGGGATCCACCGTGAACACGCCGGTGGCGGCATCCTGGGTAAACGTGGCGGCGGGCACCGTCAGCACGCCCACCACCGTGGCGAACGTACCGGTGGTTTCGTCGTAGGTGTAGTGGACGCCTTGCGTCCACAGGGTCCCATTGAACCGCACCGTCAGGTTCTTGAGGATGGGGTCGAACGTGTCGGTGATGACCAGCTCATCCCCCGCGTCGGCGGCGGTATTACCCCGGTTCTGCAGCGTCAGCGTATAGGTCAGCGTACCGTTCTCCGCCACCATGGTGGGGCTGATGCTCTTGCTGATAGCCAGCTGGGGCGCGGCGGAGGCGTTGATGGTCTCCGTGGCGGTAACGGACGAGGTCAGCCCGCCGCCGGTGATGGCGGCGGTGTTGGTGATGCTGTCCTCCACCCCCAGCGGAGCGTATTCGTTGACTCTGGCGGTGTAGATCAGCATGGCGCTGCCGCCTGCCGGAACGGTGACGCCGGTGACGGTCAGCGGCGCGGTGGCCGTGACGGTGGGGGTGGCCTGCAATGCACCGTTCACGTAGTACAGCAGCGAGCCGGTCACATAGGTCAGGGGGTACAGGGTGTTGCCGCTGAACGTATAGCTGCCCAGCGTGTCGGTAACGGTCAGACCCGTCAGCGCCGCCGCGCTGGAGTTCACCAGCGAGATGACGAAGGTCTTGACGCCGCCTGCGGTGTAAGTGGTGTCGGCGGCGGTCTTGGTGGCGGTCAGCACCTCCACCAATTCGCCTACCGCGATATTGGAAAGGGTGGTGACGCCGTTATAGGACAGTGCCGCCTGATTGGTAATGGTTGCCATGGCAAACCTCCTGAAAAGAGCAGATTACGCGGCAGCGGCTGAAAAAACAGCACACCGCCCGCGTTCCATTCTATGTGGAAACCGCAGGCGGTGTGTAATGACCGGTATGAAAAGCCTCGCAGAGTTCGAGTCCGCAGACGCGAAAAATTCAAAGTATTTTTCCGGCGGCGTGTACGTCGGAAAAATACTTCTCGGCCGCCAGTGTGTCCGAAGGACGCGCGCAGTCGGCCGCAATCCCCATTGGCAGCAAAATCGCAAGATTTTGCGCCAGCTTCTTTATTGTCGCCGCGCCGTCAGATACTCGTCCCCCGGCCGCCAATAGGGGCACTGGCTGCTCTGGTTAGACAGGAACCGTACCATCTCGTCCTCGTCCAGATCCATCTCGCACACGTAGTCGTCGTAGTCCTCATCATAACTGTAAAACGCGCAGCTCTCGCATTTATCCACATCCACCGCCCCCTTTTTCTGCCATTATACGGCGGAGGGAGGGCCGCGTCAAGTCAGAACAGGAACTCCTCCAGCTGGGCGGGCCGCATGATGGACACCTCGTAAGCGGTGCGCTCCGTGGAGACGCCGCCCTCGATTTTCGTGTATGTACGGCTCTGCACCCGGCCCTCGATGGTCAGCCGGTCGCCGGTGGTCATGGCCGCCGCCTGCTGGGCCACCGCGCCCCAGGCAATACAGGGCAGATAGTCCGCCCGCCCGTACCGGCGGTTCACCGCCAGAATGATGTCGCTGATCTCCCGGCCCAGCGGCGTCCGCCGCAGCACCGGCGGCTTGCACAGGATGCCGGACAGCTGGATCAGGTTGAAGGGCGTGTCCCCGCCCTTTTCCAGCGCGTGGGCGAATACGGAGATCACCAGCCGGCAGCCCTGCCCGCTCTTGTTGTTGAAGGAGCGCAGCTGTCCCCGCACGGTAACGGTGTCGCCCTCCCGGATTGCGGCGCTCTCCAGCAGCGGCTGGGCGGCGATCACCGTCAGCTTGTCCGCAAGGCCGCTGAGCCGTTCCACCGCCAGCGTAAATTTGTAGAAAGAGACCCCATGGTTCACGTGGCTCAGCGCCGGTGCGCTGTCCACCGTGCCGCAAAGCTGCACGCGGTTGAAATTGTTGTCCATACGATGTCCACCTCGTTAGTTGATATGCCACAGCCTATGCGCCGCCGGAAAAGAATATGCTTTTCAAACGGCAGAAACTATGGCATAATACCAGCAAAGGAGTGATGACCATGCGTTACAAAGGAAAAGTCTACCGTCCGCCCTCTGAGGCCTACAGCCTGATCGTGCAGGTGACCTACGGGTGCAGCCACAACACCTGCGCCTTCTGCGATATGTACGACGACAAGCATTTCGCCATGCGGCCCATGAACGAGATCCGTGAGGATTTCGAGATGGCCCGCCAGCTGTACCGCCATGTGGAGCGTGTCTTTCTGGCGGACGGCGACGCGCTGATGCGGAAAACCGACGATCTGGTGCAGATCCTGGGTTTGATCTACGGCCTGTTCCCGGAGTGCCAGCGGGTGACGTGCTACGCCTCGCCCGCCAGCTTGCAGGTGAAGTCGGAGGACGACCTGCGGCTGCTGCGTGAGCGGGGCCTGCAAATGGTTTACATGGGGCTGGAATCCGGCTGCGACGCGGTGCTGGAGCGGATGCGGAAGGGCCACAGCGCCGCCGCCATCGTGGCGGCGGGACAGAAGGCCCGGCGCTGCGGTATGGCCCTGTCGGTGACGGCCATCTCCGGCCTTGGCAGCGTGGAGCTGTGGCGGGAGCACGCCATCGGCACGGCGGAAGCGCTCAGCGCCATGAAACCGGAGTATATCGGCCTTTTGACCCTGATGGTGGAGCGGGGCACGCCGCTGGAGCAGTGGGTGCGTGACGGAGAGTTCACCCTCCTCAGCCCCGTGGAGGTGCTGAAGGAGACGGAGCTGTTCCTGCAGCACATCGACTCCGAGGGCAGCGTGTTCCGCATGAACCACGCCAGCAATTACCTGACCCTGAAGGGTACGCTGAACCGCGACCGTCAGGCGCTGCTGGACAAGGTGCAGTCGGGCCTGTCCGGCGTGGGACTGAAGCCGGAGTTCCTACGGGCGCTGTGAAAAGTGCCGCGTGATTGGCGGCAGCCTGAGGGCAGGCCGCCCTACGAGGTTCTATCGGTGGTTGGCCGTAGGGCGGGGTGCCCACACCCCGCCGCCCGCAGTGGCTGCCGACAAAACTCCGTCGGGGACGCCGGCCCCTACAACGGTTTTACGATCCTTTGCAACTTAAAAAAATCAAAAATTCCCTCTTGACAACCCGCTCCGAAAGTGCTAAAGTACGTCCATAATCAAACAAGCAAACCATTGAGTAAGAGGAGTACCCCTACAGGAACCTTTCAGAGAGCCGCGTATTTGGTGGGAGCGTGGCAGCGGAATGTACGGTGAATGGACTTACGAGGGCGGGGAGAACACCGGAAACGGCCAGTAATACCCGACGGCAACCGCGGTCGTTACCCCGGCGGAGCGCATGATAGTGCGTGCAGAGCGGGCGTGATTACGCCAATATGAGTGGCACCGCAGGAATTGTTATTATATCCTGTCTCATGAATGATTTCATGAGACGGGATTTTTTATTTTATCAAAAATATTTTCACATAAAAGGAGAAAACGATCATGGGAAAGATCATTCTGACAGGCGACCGTCCCACCGGACGGCTTCATGTGGGCCATTTCGTCGGCTCTCTCCGCAACCGCGTCACGCTGCAAAACAGCGGCAAATTTGAAAAGCTGTTCTTCATGATCGCCGACGCGCAGGCCCTCACCGACAACTTCGACCATCCCCAGAAGGTGCGGGACAACATCCTTGAGGTGGCGCTGGATTACCTGTCCTGCGGCATCGACCCGGCCAAATCCACCATTCTGGTGCAGTCCCACGTCAGCGAACTGACGGAGCTGACCTTCTACTACATGAATCTGGTGACGCTGGCCCGTCTGGAGCGGAACCCCACCGTCAAGGCGGAGATCCAGCTCCGGGGCTTCAACCACAGCATCCCCATGGGCTTCCTGACCTATCCCGTCAGCCAGACGGCGGATATCACCGCCTTCATGGCGGACACCGTCCCCGTGGGCGAGGATCAGCTCCCCATGCTGGAGCAGGCCCGCGAGATCGTC
>OIZI01000394.1_pt1 | contig 23228 bp, 20 predicted proteins | sample 1588441 | NCBI WGS metagenome assembly OIZI01 (sample SAMN03283284) | human gut metagenome | biome: human-associated habitat; material: feces | host: Homo sapiens | place: Peru | collected 2012 | reverse complement strand
TCGCTACCAATATGCTGGTAGATGCCGGCTGCAAGTACGTCATTATCGGCCACTCCGAGCGCCGCGCCATGGGCGAGACCGATGCCGATGTCAATGCCAAGGTTCTGGCTGCCCTGGATGCCGGCCTGACCCCCATTATGTGCTGCGGCGAGACCCTGGAGCAGAGAGAGTCCGGCATCACCACCGAGTGGATCACCATGCAGATTAAGCTGGGCCTGGCCGGTGTGCCCGAGGAGAAGATCCGTAAGGTCATCATCGCCTACGAGCCCATCTGGGCCATTGGCACCGGCCGTACCGCGACTCCCGAGCAGGCTGAGGAAGTCTGCGAGAGCATCCGTACCGCTGTGCGCAAGCTGTATTCCTCCAAGAATGCCCGTGCCATCTCCATCCTGTACGGCGGCTCCATGAACGACAAGAACGCCTTTGAGCTGCTGGCTCAGCCCGACATCGACGGCGGCCTGATCGGCGGCGCTTCCCTGGTTCCCGAGAAGTTCGTCAAGATCATCGAGGCAGCCAACCAGCCCAACGAATAATCCTTTGCGATTCATAATGTCATTGCGAACCAGTCCGCAGACTGGTGTGGCAATCCCCCAGAGCTTCAAACGGCTTACTTTGAAGATTTATGCGGCTACGCCTATCCGGGGGATTGCCATGCCGGTGACATCGGTCACTGGATCGCAATGACATTTTTCTTTAAGTGCTGAAACCTATAAAATACAGCTCTTTCATGAGGTGTTAACGATGAAAACGCTATTTTTATCCGCGGATGCCCAGGAAACCCCGGAAATCGCGGCGACTATTATCCGCAACGGCGGCCTGGTAGCCATCCCCACGGAGACGGTCTACGGCCTGGGGGCCAACGGCCTGGACGAAAACGCCGTTCTGAAAATTTTTGAGGCCAAGGGCCGTCCCCAGGATAACCCTTTGATTCTCCATGTGGCGGAGCCAAAGGAAATGGAGCGGTTCTGCCATGATATTCCCCAAAGCGCCTATTTGCTGGCGGAAAGGTTCTGGCCGGGCCCGCTGACCATGGTGCTGCCCGTGAAGAATATTGTGCCCAAACGGACCACCGCAGGCCTGAATACCGTGGCCGTCCGGTGCCCGGACAGCGACGTGACCCGGAAGATCATCGCCCTGGCCGGGGTGCCCATTGCGGCCCCTTCGGCCAACATTTCCGGCAAGCCCTCCACCACCACGGCGGAGCATGTGCGCCATGACCATGACGGCAAAATCGATGCCATTGTGGATGGCGGCCCCTGCCGGGTGGGTGTGGAATCCACCATTGTGGACCTGACGGAGGACCGGCCAAGGCTTCTGCGCCCCGGCGGAATCACCCCGGAGCAGCTAAAGGAGGTCCTGGGGGACCTGGTTATTGACAAGGCCGTCACCGCCCAGATTGACAAGGACGCTGTGGTGAAGGCCCCCGGCATGAAGTATCGCCACTATGCCCCGGCAGAGCCGGTGGTCATTGTGGCGGGAAGCCGGGAAAAGGCGGCGGAATATATCCACAGGCACTTTGAGCCCGGAGACCGGGTGCTGTGCTTTGAGGAGGAGCTTCCCCTGTATGCCGGTTGCGCGCCGCTGGCCTATGGCAGGGAGAGCGACGTGGCGACGTTAAGCGCGGGGCTTTTTTCCGCCCTGCGGATTCTGGATGACCCCAAAATCCACAAGGTCTATGCCCGGTGCCCCGTGGGCGGCGGCGTTGCCTACGCCGTGCAGAATCGACTGAAAAAGGCCGCGGCCTTCCACATTGTGGATGCGGAGGCGGAACAATGATTCTGGGCATCACCGGTGGTACCGGCTGCGGAAAGACCACTCTGCTATCCTGCATTCGGGAATTGGGCGGGGTGGTGCTGGACTGCGACGAAATTTACCACAATCTTCTGAAAACGGACAAAAAAATGCTTGCCGCCATCGATGCCCGGTTCCCGGGGACGGTGGAGAATGGGGTCCTGGACAGAAAAAAGCTGGGTGCTACCGTCTATGCGGACGAGGCTGCCCTGCTGGACCTGAATGCCATTACCCATGCCCATGTCCGGCGGGAGGTGGAGCGCAGGCTGGAGGGAAAGCCGCCGCTTGCGGCCATCGATGCCATCGCCCTGTTTGAAAGCGGGCTCAACGAGCTGTGCGACGCAACCGTCGCGGTGACGGCTCCGGAAGAGGACAGAGTCCGCCGCCTGATGGCCCGGGACGGAATCCCGGAAACCTATGCCCGCAGCCGCATTGCCGCCCAGCATCCGGAAAGCTGGTTCCGGGAAAGATGCGGCTATGTCCTGGAGAATAGGGGCACGGCCCCGGAATTCCACCAGAAGTGCCTTGCTTTTTTACAGAATATGGGTATAATAGAAAAAGGTAAAAAGACTATAGAATATGGAGGAAATAAAAATGAACGCTGATGAACTCCGTGAGGCGCTGCTCTCCAGCCCCAAGAACGGCTTCGTGGGTCTTTCCCAGGAAGAGCGGGCCGAGATGGAAAGCTACTGCAAGCGCTATGCCGCTTTTATGAATGCCTGCAAGACCGAGCGGGAGGCCACCGCCTGGGCAACCCAGGAGGCCGAAAAGCACGGCTTTAAGCCTGCCGTCCCCGGGATGGAGGTCAAGCCCGGCGACAAGATTTACATGAACAACCGTGGCAAGAGCTTCATGATTGCCGTGGTGGGCACCGAGTCCCTGGCCGAGGGCGCGAATATTTGCGCCGCCCATGTGGATTCTCCTCGGATGGACCTGAAGCCCCAGCCCCTGTATGAGGACAGCGAGATTGCCTACTTCAAGACCCACTACTATGGCGGCATCAAGAAGTATCAGTGGACCTGTGTGCCCCTTGCCATCCACGGTGTGGTGTGCAAGAAGGACGGCAGCGAGGTTACCGTCACCATCGGTGAGGACGAGTCTGACCCCATCCTGGTGGTTTCCGACCTGCTGATCCACCTGTCCGCCGACCAGATGAAGAAGACTCTGGCCGAGGGCATCGCCGGGGAACAGCTGAACGTGATTCTGGGCACCGAGCCTGTGGAGGGCGAGGGCGCGGACCTGGTGAAGCTGAATGTTATGCGGCTGCTCAATGAGAAGTACGGCTTCGTGGAGGACGACTTCCGCACCGCCGAGCTGACGGTTGTCCCCGCCGGAAAGTGCCGGGAGGTTGGCCTGGACCGGAGCCTGCTGGGTGCCTACGGCCACGACGACCGGGTCTGTGCCTATGCGGAATTGGAGCCCATGCTGACCCTGCCCACCCCCAAGCACACCGCTGTCTGCATCCTGGCAGACAAGGAGGAGATCGGCTCTGTGGGCATCAGCGGTATGCAGAGCCGTGCCTTTGAGTACTTTATGGAAATCCTGTGCGACGGCCAGGGGGTCAAGCTCAGACACTGCTTTGCCAACTCCTTCTGCCTGTCCGCCGACGTTTCCAACGCCTTCGACCCCAACTTTGCCGAGACCTGCGACCGCCGGAACAACAGTATGCTCAACTACGGCGTTTCCATCTGCAAGTACACCGGCTCCCGGGGCAAGGGCGGCGCTTCCGATGCCTCTGCCGAGGCCATGCAGCATGTCCGCTCCACGCTGGATGCCGCCGGTGTGAAGTGGCAGATTGCCACCCTGGGCAAGGTAGACCAGGGCGGCGGCGGCACCGTGGCCGCCTACATGGCAAACCGGAACATTGTGACGGTGGACGCGGGCGTTCCCGTGCTGTGCATGCACGCCCCTCTGGAAATCGTCAGCAAGCTGGATTGCTACGAAACCATGAAGGCCTGCCGGGCGATCTATCTGGCGTAAAAAGAAAATGAAATGTCAGCCCGGCTGTCCCGCAAAGGAGCGGCCGGGCTGGCTGTTTTTAAGAGAAGGAGAAAAGCATGGATACAGAAGATTCCATCTGCAGAAAATGGTATGGAGCGCTGGTGAAGAGATGGCCCCATGTGCCGGTGACAATGCTTTCTGCTCTTATTTTTGGCGTGTTGGCCCACGGTGCGGCGTTATTTCAAAAATTTTCCATGGTGGACGATCCTCAGTTTCTGTTTAATGTAGGCGTTACCTACCGATCCGGACGGTGGTGCCTTGGCCTGATGGGTGCCTTGACGCGCTGGCTTTTTGGCACTCCGAATTTCAGTCTGCCGCTGTTCGGCGGGATTTTGTGTTTGGTGATGCTGGGGGCCTGTGCCTGTGTTGTGATTCCGCTGTTGGGGCTGGAGCGGAAGAGCGATTGGATTTTGACCAGCGGATTGATGGTGATTTTTCCGGTAAATGCCGGTCTGCTGGGTTACTTATTCACAGCGCCATACTATCTGGTGGGGCTTTTGATGGCCCTTCTGGGCTGCTCCTTTCTGTGCGCCAAACGGGATCTTTTCTCTTTGGCCGGGGGTGCGGTACTGATTGCCTGCAGCGTCGGCATTTATCAGGCGTATATTTCTACAGTGCTGTGCCTGTTTCTGGTGGATTTCCTGCGGCGGGCGTGGTCGAAGGAGCAGTGGGGCTGGAAGGAACTTTTAAAAGATGCTGCCTGGTATGTGCTCTGCTGTGGTGCCTTTCTTGCGGTCTATATGGTTTTTAATCGGGTGGCATTGCGGCTGTCCGGAAATGACCTTTCCAGCTACAACAGTATTAACGACCCGCTAAAGGGTGGCATGCCGGTTTTTTGGGCGAGAATTCAAAAGGCCTATCTTTGGTTCTTCCAACCGGAAAAAACGGAGCTGGCCTCTGCTGACATGTTCCCCGGAGGTCTGCACAGACTGCACAAAATATGTCTGGTATTGACGGGCATTGGATTTGGAGCATACATTTACAGACAGTTTCAAAGAAGCTGTGCCAGAGGCGTGGCGGGGTGTCTGGCCCTTCTGGTGCTGCCACTGGCAGTGAATTTCATCCATGTTATGGTGGACCCGGCATTTGTGCATACACTGATGGTCTACAGTCAGGTGTTTTTCTGGCTGATTCCCTATTGCCTGATTCGCTGGTGCCTGCCACTTTGTGGAAAAATCAGACTGAGGCAGTGGGCAGGCCGAGGACTATGCCTGTTTTTGGCAATCGTATGCCTGTTCTATGTTCGACTGGACAATGCGGCATACCTGAAGTTGGAGCTTTATCAGAGCCGGACTATTCAGTATTTCACCACCCTTGTGACGCAAGTGAAAAGTTTGGACGGCTACCGGGGAGATATGAAGCTTGCGGTTGTCAATCACCGGGAAAATGCGGACCCAACGCTTGTGGAAATAGAAGAGCTCAGCGGCTTTACTATTGAACCGATTCGTGATATCCGTTCCATGGTGGATGCCTATTCCTTCCGGGAGTTTGTAAATATGTGGTGCGGATTTGACATGGAGGTAGTGGATGGTGCGGCGTTTGCGGCGCTTCCGGAGGTGGAGGCTATGCCCCATTATCCGGATGACGGATCCATGTGTATCATTGATGATACGGTGGTTATCAAATTCTGAACTGTGGCAGGACCCGGCGGAAGCCGGGCCTGCCGTTGTGCTTCTGCGTATTTGTAACATTTTTACAAACACCACCGCCCTGGGGTTGCCAAGAAACAGAAATGTGTTATAATACCGTATATAATATGTCAAATGAGTGTGAGGAATCTGTCATGAAAAACATGCTATTGGTTGTCAACCCCTATTCCGGTCAGAAAAAGGCCGCAAAGCTCCTGCCGGAGATTATTGCTATGTTTAATCGGGCGGATTACGCCGTTCAGGTGTATATTACCGCCGGACCCGGGGACGCAACCGGGGAGGTGGCCCGGGTCTGCGGGGATGTGGACCTGGTTGTCTGCTGCGGCGGAGATGGGACCTTTAACGAGACCATTGCCGGGCTTTTGCATGTGAATTCCAATACGCCGGTTGGCTATATCCCCGCCGGTTCTACCAATGATTTTGCCGCCAGCCTGCATTTGTCCTTGGACATTCTGGAGGCGGCCCAGGATATTATACTTGGCCATCCCGTGGCCTATGACGCGGGACTGTTTGGGACGCGGGTATTTTCCTATGTGGCGTCCTTTGGCGCGTTTACCCGCACCAGCTATACCACGCCCCAGAATGTCAAAAACGCTCTGGGCCATACGGCCTATGTGCTGGAGGGCATTCAGGAGCTGTCCCAGATTCGCAAGGAGCATATCAAGATGGTCATCGACGGGGAAGAGGTGGAGGATGATTTCCTCTTTGGTGCCATCTGCAATTCCACCTCTGTGGGCGGTATTCTGACTCTGGACCCGGAGGTGGTGGACCTGCGGGATAACAAGCTGGAAATTCTGCTGGTCCGGGCCCCTCGGAATCTGGCGGAGATTCACGAGTGTATCCTGGCGCTGAACAGCCAGAAGTACGACTGCGCCATGCTGACCTTCCGTTCGGCTACACATATCCGGATTTTTGCGGACCCGGAGATGCCCTGGACCCTGGACGGCGAGCGGGAGGAGGGCCACAGCGAGGTGGTGGTGACCCCGAAGCATCTGGCCTATCAGCTGGTGAAGAGGGAGTAAAGATGCTTAATACCACGCTGTGCTATGTGACCCGGGGAGACGATGTGCTGATGCTCCACCGGGTAAAGAAGAAAAACGATATCAACCACGACAAGTGGATTGGCATCGGCGGGAAATTCCTGCCGGAGGAGAGCCCGGAGGAATGCCTGCTGCGGGAGGCCTGGGAGGAGACGGGGCTCACCCTGACCTCCTGGAGGTGCCGGGGCGTTGTCACCTTCCTGCAGGAGGGAACCGAGGGCGAGTATATGTACCTCTTCACCGCCGACGGCTTTGAAGGGGAGATGCACGTCTGCAACGAGGGAGACCTGGAATGGGTCAGCCGGGAATTTCTGGACAGCCTTCCCAAGTGGGAGGGGGATCAGATTTTCCTGGACCTTCTGTGGCAGGACGCGCCATTCTTTCTGCTGACCCTGCGCTACCGGGGGGATGTGCTGACGGAGGCCGTCCTCAACGGAGAAGTGATTCACAGGGAAAAATGAACCGTGCCGCCGAGGCCCATCGGCGGCATTTCTGCTGTTTCCGGGGATGGGCAGAAAAGAAAGGAATTCCCTTGCGCATGGATGGAGGACGCGGTATAATAGTCCCAAAAGGAAGTGAATGCCATGTGGCGGGAAGCGGAGTCGGAGGTTGTGCGGCTTACCAAGGTGCTGGCCCACAACGACATGAGCGGCGAGGCACTGTTTCACAAATTTCAGACGGCCTCCCGGGAGGATGTCCGCCTGGCAGCGGCGCTGCGGGGGTATTTCACCCCGGGCTGCGGGGACGAAGCCCAAAGGCAGCAGTACCTTTCCTACCTGTGCCGCCGGGTCCGGCCTGCCGCCTGGGCGCTGATGGAGGAGAATCGGGTGCTGGACTTGGAAGAATTCTCCCAAAAGGCGGATTTTTCCCCAGCCCTTGTGGATGAATTTCTGGACAAGGCCATAGAGCTGAAACGGCCGGAGGTTCTGGTGTGGCTGCTGGAGGAAAAGAAGCGGTTTGGCTTCCGGGATCGGGATTTTTCCCTGTAGGAGAAGGACATGGAGGATTTGAACAGCCGGATTTTGACCGCCTGCCGCACCGAGCTGTGCGGCCTGTTTCCCGGGCTCAACGGGGCCTTTGCCTGCCTTCCCCAGCGCCCCGGGGAAAAGCTGGGCACCGACGGGCAGTTTTTCTATGCCCCGGAGAAGCTGACGGCCCTCTATGCCCAAAATCCGGCCTCGGTGCGGCGGGGCTATCTGCACATGCTGCTGCACTGCCTGTATCTGCACATCCGCCTGCCGGACCGGGTGGACCGGGATGCCTGGGGCCTTGCCTGTGATCTCTGGGTGGAAAAATTCATTGAGGAGCTCCGGGAGCCCCGGCTGCAAACGGAGAATCCTCTGCGGGAGAAAATACTGGAAAAGGTCTCCGGCACGCCCTGGCAAATCCTGCGGTCCCTTCCGGCCCTGCCCTGGACAGCCGAGCAGCTGCGGGGGGCGGTGGCGTTTGACGACCACAGCCTGTGGACCCCGGAGCTTCCCAAGGGGGTTGCTTCCCGCTGGGAGGGGCTGTCCGCTTCCGGCCAAGGAGTAGGAGCCGGAAACCGGGGCAGCCGCGGCGGAAGCGAGGAGGAGGAAACGGGGGACCTGAAGGGGCCGCTTTTTGATTTCCGCCGGTATCTGCGGCGGTACTGCGTCCCCCGGGAGGAGCTGGAAACCGACGAGGAGAGCTTTGACTATCTGTTTTACAACCTGGGCCTCTCCCTCTATGGAAACATGCCGCTTTTGGAGCCTCTGGAATACAAGGAGGTCCGCCGCCTGGATGCCCTGGCCATCGCCATCGACACCTCCGCCTCCTGTGATTTGGAGCTGGTGCGCCGGTTCCTTCGGGAGACCTACGGTATTTTCAGCAGCCAGGAGAATTTCTTCCGAAAAATGAAGGTGGTTTTCTTCCAATGCGACTGCTGCCTGCAGGACAAGGCCCTGGTCACCTCCCGGCAGGAATGGGAGGACTATGGAAAAAGGCTCAAAATCAAGGGCCGGGGCGGCACGGATTTTACCCCTGTATTCCGGGAAATCCAGGCCATGCGGGACCGGCACGCATTCCCCAAGCCCCGGGCGCTGCTGTTTTTCACAGACGGAGACGGCTATTATCCCCAGGAACCGGACTACGAGACGGTTTTTGTCTTAGCAGGCCCCCAGAAGCACCCGGAGCTGGTGCCCAAATGGGCCAAAACGCTGATGTTGGATTAGGAGAAAGACGATGGATATTCAGGCAGCCAAGGAAGAGATTCAAAACACCCTGCGGGCCTACCTGCAAAAGGACGCGCTGGGGGCGTACTGCTACCCGACGGTGCGGCAGCGGCCACTGCTGCTAATGGGACCGCCGGGGGTTGGAAAAACCGCCATTGTGGAGCAGGCCGCCCGGGAGGCGGGGCTTCCCATGGTGGCCTATACCATGACCCACCATACCCGGCAGAGCGCCGTGGGCCTTCCTCAGATTTGCCAGAGGGAGTACTGCGGAAAGACGTTCACGGTGACGGAGTACACCATGAGCGAGATTATTGGCGCGGTGTACGCCGCCATGGAACGGTCCGGAAAGCGGGAAGGAATTCTGTTCCTGGACGAAATCAACTGCGTCTCCGAGACCCTGGCACCGACCATGCTGCAATTTTTGCAGAACAAAACCTTTGGAAACCACGCCCTTCCCCAGGGCTGGGTGATTGTGGCGGCGGGGAATCCGCCGGAGTACAATAAGTCCGTCCGGGAGTTTGACGTGGTGACGCTGGACCGGATTCGGCTGATTTCCGTGGAGGCCAGCGTGGATTCCTTCCGAAGCTATGGCATCACCGCGGGGATTCACGGGGCGGTGCTCAGCTATCTGGGACTGAAGCCGGAAAAATTCTACCATGTGAGCCGGGACGAGGACAGGCTGCGCTACGTGACGGCCCGGGGCTGGGAGGACCTTTCCCGGATGCTGCAGAGCTGTGAAAGCCTGGACCTGCCTGTGGACGAGAATCTGGCAGGGGAGTTTCTGAACCTGGAGGATACGGCACGGGACTTTACGGCGTTTTACCGGCTGTACCGGAAATATGGCCAGGACTATGGCGTTCCGGAGATTTTGTCCGGGGGGCTTTCCCAGGAGGAATGGGCCCAAAGGGTGGAGCTTGCCCGGCAGGGGGATTTTACGGAACGGTTCACCCTGGTCAATCAGGTGACGGACCGATTAAGGCACACTGCCCGGGATTATGAGGAAGAGGACCTTCTGGATACGGCACTTCACCAGGCCCTGTCCGTCTTCTTAAAGGGCACGGACAGCCTTTCTGATTTCGCGTCCGCCCGCCGGAAGGCATTGGAGACCAAGCGGCAGTTTGGCCTGACGGATGAAAAGACGCTCATTCGGGAGGCCCAGGTGGTGCGGCTTCTGGACATCTGGGACCAGGAGGCCCGGCAGGGGAGACTGCGCACCCGGCAAGAGCAGGACCCCTTCCTGAAGGAGTGCTTTGAAGCGAGGCTTTCCACACGGCAGGAAAGGATTGCCGCAATGCAGCGGGAACTCCGACAGGCAATTGAATTTCTGACCCAGTGCTTTGGGGACGGCCAGGAGCTGACCCTGCTGCTGACCCAGATTACCGAGAGCGGGCGGCTGATGGCCTTTATTGCCCGCCACGGCTGTGACAGCTATCTGGCCCTCAGCGGAAGACTTCTGTGCCAGAAAAATGAAAAAGAGCTTCAAAAAGCCTGTCAGGCCGCTTCTTGCGAAAAGTAGCAGTAGATTTTTTTGGAAAAGGGTGGTATAATACTATTGCCATTGCAGCAGCTTTGCGTTTGGAGGGAAAAAGGTGGAAAACAGTACCGGCGCTTTTCAGCATCAAGTGAATAAGGCGGAGGTGCCGGTGTGCCCCATTCTGGGGGTGCGGATTGCGGCCATTGATATGCCGTGGCTGCTGGACTTTACGGCGGAGAATCTGGAAAAGCTCTCCGGGGACTACATCTGTGTGTCCAATGTCCATACCACGGTGATGGCCTATAAGGACCCCTCCTATATGGCGGTGCAGAACGGCGGCATCATGGCCATTCCGGACGGCGGCCCCCTGTCCACCACCGGGCGGCGCAGAGGCTTTGGAAAGATGCGGCGCGTCACCGGCCCGGACTTTATGCAGGAGGCCATTGCCGCGGGAATCAGCAGGGGCTGGCGGCACTACTTCTACGGCAGCACCCCGGAGACCCTGAAAACCATGGAGGAAAACCTCCGGGCACGCTACCCCGGTATTCAGATTGCCGGAAGCTACAGCCCGCCCTTCCGGGCGATGACTGCCCAGGAGGACCGGGAGATTCAGGAGCGCATCGCTCTGGCAAAGCCGGATTTTGTCTGGGTGGGCCTGGGCGCGCCTAAGCAGGAAATCTGGATGCACGACCACCAGGGAAAGATTCCCGGACTGATGGTGGGCGTGGGTGCGGCCTTTGACTACGCCGCGGAGAACATCTACCGGGCACCGAGCTGGATGCAGAAGCACAATCTGGAATGGTTTTATCGGCTGCTCCAGGACCCCAAGCGGCTGTTTCGGCGGTATTTGTATACCAATACGGTGTATTTGATTGAGGCAGATTTGCGAGGAAAATAAAAATGAATATACTCATCGTTCACAATCTCTACCGGCTTCCCGGAGGGGAAGAGGTAATGGCGGCCGGTGAGCAGAAAATGTTGCAGGCCCATGGCCACAAGGTTCTGACCTATTTCCGTAACAACGGAGAGCTGGCCGGATTTTCCTTATGGCAGAAGATGTGCCTGCCTTTTTCTGTTCTGTTTAACCCCAGAACCTACCGGGAGGTCCGGGAAATCATCCGGAAGGAAAATATTCAGCTGGTCCATGTCCACAATACCCTGATGCTCATCTCTCCGGCGGTGTACTATGCCGCCCGGCGGGAAGGGGCGGCGGTGGTGCAGTCTGTCCATAATTTTAGGCTTTTGTGCCCTGGGGCTGTCTTTTATCGGGACGGCCATGTGTGCGAGGATTGCCTCCAAAAGGGCCTGGGCTGTGCCCTAAAGCACAGGTGCTATCGGGGAAGCTTCTCGGAGACGCTGTGCTGCGTGCTGTCCATGAAGCTGCACAGGGCCACGGGGATTTACAAAAAGCTGACCTATATCTGCCTGACGGAATTCAATAAGCAGAAGCTGCTCTCCCTGAAAGGACTGTCCCCGGAACAGGTTTTTGTAAAGCCCAACAGTGTGGAGCCCGCAAAGAAAATCATGCCCTGGGAAAGCCGGGAACGCCAGATACTCTACGTGGGGCGGCTGGAGGAGCGCAAGGGTGTGAAGGTCCTTCTGGAGAGCTGGCGCAGGCTAGGTCCCCAGGCACCGACGCTGGTGCTCTGCGGCAGCGGTCCGCTGGAAAGCTGGTGCGGGGACTTTGTCCGGGAAAACGGACTGAAAAATGTGAAGTCTCTTGGCTTTGTGGAGAACAGCCGGGTGCGGGAAATGCTCTCCGAAAGCATGGCCATGATTTTGCCTACCCAGCTGTATGAGGGCTTCCCTATCAGCATCGCGGAGGCCTTTTCCGCGGGCACTCCGGTGCTGGTGTCTCGGCTGGGAAATGCCGGGAGTCTGGTGGAGGAGGGCGTTACCGGGCTTAAATTTGACCAGGAAGACCCGGATTCCATCGCCCGGACGGTTCGGGCCTTTCTGGAAGAAAAGCGGGACTGGTCCAAAGCGGCACTGGAAAAATACCGCGGGGAGCTGACCCCGGAGGAAAACTACCGGCGGCTGCTGGAAACGTATGAAAGGGCTGTGGCAAGCAAATGAAAAAGGTACTCATTACCAGCAATATCCCGGCCCCTTACCGCACGGCGCTGTTTGCCTACCTTCAATCCCACAGCGAATACCGCTATCAGGTGCTCTACACCGGCCATACAGAGTCGGACCGGGCCTGGCAGGTGGCGGAAGCGGGGCTGAAGGACACGTATTTTTTAAAATCCCATGTGCTGCGGGTGAAGGGCGGCGACGTGGGCGGCACGGCCACCCGGTTTATCCACATCCCCTATGGCCTGGATGCCATGCTGAGTAGGCTCCGCCCGGATGTCATTATCGGCGGGGAGTACAATCTCTCCGCGGTGCGGACCCTGCTTTGGGCCAGGCGGCACCGTATCCCCTACGTGAACATGACCGACGGCACCCTGCGCTCGGAAAGCTACATTGGCCGGGTCCAGAAGCTGACCCGGCGCTGGATTATCGGCAAGGCGGACGCCTACCTGGCCAGCGGGACCCGGGCGAAGGAAAAGCTGCTTGCCTGGGGGGCCCCGGCGGAGAAAATCGCCGTGGCCTATCTGACGGTGGATACGGCCCCTTTTTTAAGCCTTGAAAGAAAGCCCAGGCAGGGAGAAATTCTGTATGTGGGCAGAATTTCCCGGGAAAAGGGACTGGACCTTTTGGTGCGGGCCCTGGCAAAGATGCAAACAAAGGCCACGCTGCGTGTGGCGGGCAACGATGTAGACGGCCAGCAGGCGGAGATTGAGAAGCTTGCCGGAGATTTGGGCGTTGCGGACCGGATTACCTGGCTGGGCTACCGGCAGGGGGAGGCGCTGCTTTCTGAATACGCCCGGGCATCCGTTCTGGCGGTGCCCTCCAGGTCCGATTGCTTCGGCCTGATTCTGGTGGAGGCGGCCTGCGCCGGGCTCTCGACTGTGGCATCGGTCTATGCCGATGGAGCCTGCGACGTGATTGCCCCGGGAGAAAACGGGCTGCTTGCCAACCCGGAGCAGCCGGAGGAATTCGCCCGCTGCCTGGATGCCCTGCTGGCAGACCCCGGGGAACCGGAAAGGCTTCGGAAGAGCCTGGGAGAGAAATTCAGCTTTGCCGCGGTGGCAAAGGGCTATGACCGGGCGGTTTGGCTGGCGGAAGGAGGAAAATAAGATGGCGGATTTGCCCATTGTGGTGGTTGCTTACAATCGAATCGATTCCCTCAAACGGATTTTGGGCTCCCTTCTCCGGGCGGAATACCCCCAGAAAGCAGAGCTCATCATCAGCATTGACAGAGGAGACAACCGGGCTGTTCTGGACTATGCCATGGACTTCCCGTGGCCCTTTGGGGCAAAACAGGTGATTTATCAGGAGGAGAATCTGGGCTTAAAGCGCCATATTCTGAAATGTGGCGGCCTGACCCAGGTCCACGACGGCATTATCCTTTTGGAAGACGACCTGTATGTATCTCCGGATTTCTACCGGTATGCTCTGGAGTGCTTGGCGTTTGTGGAGGGCAAGGAGAAAATAGCGGGCGTGGCCCTGTATAACCACCGCCTGAGCCAGCTGACGGAACGGGTTTTTGAGCCCATAGAGGATGGCTTCGACAACTGGTATTTTCAGTATGCCTGCTCCTGGGGACAGCTATGGACCAAGGGGCAGTGGAAGCTGTTTTCGGATTGGCTGGAGAAAAACGGGGACTACGATTTTGCGTCCAGCCCCAGAATCCCCGAGGATATCCGTGCGTGGGGGAAGCACTCGTGGCTCAAATACCACATAGCCTATACCATCGAAACGGATCGTTTTTTCCTCTACCCGAGAGTGGCGAGAACCACCTGCTTTTCTGATGCCGGGGTGAACTTTGCGCAGAAGGTGGACCTGTTCCAGGTGCCGCTGATGGGCGGCGGCAGGGAAGGGGCGCTGCGGCTTTCCGAGCTTTCCCAGTCCCGGGCGGTGTACGATGCCTGGATGGAAAACCTCCGGCTTTCTCAGGTGCTGGGAAAAGAGAGCCTGTGCGTGGATTTGTACGGCTCCAAGGTCTGTTTTGAAGGCAAGGAATACCTGCTGACCGGCAGCCGGGTGGAAAACGCCCAGGAGCTTGCAAGCTTCGGAAGGGAAATGCGCCCCCAGGAGTGGAACATTCTGGAAAATGTTCCGGGGGATGTGTTCCGGCTCTACCGCCTGGGGGAGAATGCCCGAAAGGTGCCCCAAAGTCAGGAAGAGCGGCTGGCCGATGCCCGGTATCATATCCGGGGCATTACCTACCGGCATCAAAAAACGGTGGTCCGTCTATTCTGGCAGGAGAGTATGAAAAAGGTGCGCAAAAAGCTGCATTTCTAAGAAACGCGTACGGATAGGCAGAATAGCTGTAGAACAATACGGGCGCGCCGGTTTGACCCGAAAACCCGGCGCTTGACCTTTTTTCGGGAGAAAGCTATAATAAACCCATAGAAATGGGGGATGAACCATGGAGCAAACCCAATGGTATAAGGACACCGTATTTTACCAGATCTGGCCCCGAAGCTTCCTGGACGGGAACGGGGACGGTATGGGAGACCTGTTTGGGGTGGCGCAGAAGCTGGACTATATCAAAAGCTTGGGCTGCGACGGCATCTGGTTTTCGCCGCTGTACCCCTCTCCGGGGGTGGACTGTGGCTATGACATCTCCGACTATATGGACATTGACAAAATGTTCGGCGGCATGGAGGCCTTTCGAACCGTTCTGGATGGGGCACACAGCCGGGGAATGCGGGTGATTATGGACCTGGTGGTGAACCACACCAGCGACGAGCACGAGTGGTTCCAGAAGAGCCGCCGCCGAATTGAGCCCTATACGGATTACTACATCTGGCGGCCCGCCAGAAAAAACGGAAAGCTTCCCAATAACTGGGATTCCCACTTTGAGGGCAAGGCCTGGGCCTACGATTCCGTCCGGAAGGAATATTACCTGCACCTGTTCGCGGTGAAGCAGCCGGACCTGAATATGGACAATCCCCTGGTGCGGGAGGAAGTCAAGAAGATTATGCGCTTCTGGCTGGATATGGGGGTGGACGGCTTTCGGGAGGATGTCATCACCTTTATCTCCAAGAAGAAGGGGCTGCCCAATGACCACCTGATGCCGGTGTATAAGGGACTGTTTCTGTACAACCACGGCCCGAAAATCCACGACTATCTGTCGGAATTCCGGGATGACGTTTTGAAGGACTACGACTGCATGACCCTGGCGGAGGCCCCCATGGTCACCCCGAGGATTGCCCTGCGCTATATCCGGGAGGGGAAAAACCAGGAGTTCAGCATGATGATTCAGAATGCCGCCATGTGCGCGGACTGCCTGTTTCAGGATTTCTACCCTCTGAAATTCTCCCTGCGGCGGCTGAAAAAGGCCTTCCGGGTTTGGCAGAAGAAGCTGGAGGGGAAGGGGTGGAACATGCTGTTCCTGGAAAACCACGACCATCCCAGAATTGTCTCCCGGTATGGAAGCCAAAAATATTGGGCGGAAAGCGCAAAGCTTCTTGCTGCCATGTACCTGTTCCAGAAGGGAACCCCCTTTGTCTACCAGGGCCAGGAGATTGGCATGACCAACTGGCATCCCGGCAGCCCGGAAATGTATGAGGATGTGGCCACCCTTTACTACTTTGACCACTATGCCCAGCGCATGACCCCCCGGGCAAGACTCCACAGGCTCTGGCGCTGCTCACGGGATTCCGCCCGGACGCTGATGCAGTGGGACAGCACCCCCAACGCGGGTTTTACCACGGGCTCTCCCTGGTTTTATGCCAACGACAATTACAAAGAAATCAATGTGGCGGCCCAAAATGAGGACCGAAATTCCGTCCTCAATTTCTACCGGTTGGCCATCGCCCTGCGCAAGCGGCTGAGCTGCGTCCGCTGGGGGCAGTACCAGGAGTATTCCAAGGGCTCCCACTGGCTCTACCAGTACTCCATGCGGGACAGTCGGCAAAAAATTCTGGTAATCTGCGCCTTCTCCGAGAAAAGCAGAAAGTACACCCCGCCGGAGGGCTTTCACCTGGACCAGGGAAGGCTCATCCTCTGCAATTATCCGGACCCCATCCCCGGCACCCTGCGGCCCTATGAGACCAGGGTGTACCTGTGGAAATAAAAATTTGACGCTGCCGTTCGCGGCAGCGTCATTTTCTACTTTCGTTTCACTTTTTTCTTCCATTTGTCCCCCAAAAGGGCATCTACCAGCTGTTCTACCTCGGTTTTTTCGCCGTTGAGAATCCGGTTGATATCGCTTTTCTGTTCGGGGGTTGCCTTGCGGTAGAGCTTTATGAGCTTTGTCTCCGCGGCGGTGAGCTTTAGAGGGCCGGATTCTTTTTTGGGGGCCTTTTCCGCTTTTGGGGCCTGTTCCGCATTCAGAAGGGAGGCCTGGGTGACACCGGCGGCCTTGGCGACGGCTTTCAGGGCCTCTTTGCTCAGTTCCAGCTCGCCCCGCTCTGCTTTTCCAATCTCCCCGGGGGTCAGGCCCACGGCCTTGGCAAGGGCGGCCTGGGTCAATTTGGCACCGGTGCGGGCGGCGCGGATGGCTTCTCCTGTTTTGATTCCCATGGGCACCTCTTAATAGTGCATGATGTGGGGCAGCACCGTCTTGCCGATTTGGTAGGGCAGGCCCTCCATGGCCTTTTTGGCGTTGCGCAGCTCCTGGCGGATGGGCAGGTGCTGGGGGCAGTGCTGCTCGCATTTGCCGCAGCCGATGCAGTTTGCCGGGCCGGTGTAGTCCTTGCGGATACCGGTAATCATAAAGTACTCCGTCAGGGATTTCCAGTAGCCGTCGGAGGCCCGGCGATTGTAGGCGGCGAAAATGCCGGGAATATCCACGCCCTTGGGGCAGGGCATACAGTAGCGGCAGCCGGTGCAGCCAACCTTCATAGTTTCGTTGATGGCGGCAACCACCTTTTTCAGGAGTGCCCGGTCCTCCTCTGTCAGCATCCCGGGGTGGCTTCCGTCGGCGGTTTTCAGATTTTCCCGGACCATATCCAGGGAGTTCATGCCGGAGAGCACACAGGTGACCTCGGGTTGGTCCCACAGCCAGGAGAAGGCCCACTGGGCGGGGGTGCGGTCCACATGGGCCTTTTCCATCACCTTTTTGGCGGAGCTGGGAAGCCCGTTCGTCAGCCGCCCGCCCCGCAGGGGCTCCATGATGATGACTGGCAGGCCCTTCTCGGCGGCCTTTTGCAGCCCCACCCGGCCCGCTTGGCTGTTTTCGTCCAAGTAGTTATACTGTATCTGGCAGAAGTCCCAGTCGTAGACATCCAGGAGCTTGCAGAACATATCGGAATTGCCGTGGTAGGAAAAGCCCACCTGGCGGATTTGACCGGACTTCTTTTTTTCTTCCAGCCAGCCGAGAATCCCCAGGTCCACCAGACGCTGCCAGGTTTTGGTGTCCGTCAGCATATGCATTAAGTAGTAGTCCACATGGTCCGTCTGCAGGCGGCGCAGCTCCTCGGAAAAATAGGCCTCCATGCTGTCCGGCTTTTTGATCAGGTAGTGGGGAAGCTTTGTGGCGATATTGACCTTGTCCCGGATGCGGTTCCGGGCCAGAATTTCCCCCAGGGCGGCCTCGCTGCCGGGGTAGACATAGGCGGTATCAAAGTAGTTGACCCCGCCCCGGTAGGCCTCCAGAATTTCCTGCTCGGCCTTGTTTACATCCACCTTGCCGCCGGACTGGGTGAAGCGCATACAGCCGTAGCCCAGCACGGACAGGGGGTTGCCATAGCGGTCAGTGCGGTATTGCATTGCGTAGCCTCCTTGCGTTTTTCCCTATTATAGCCCGGAAGAGTGAAATGCGCAATCAAAAAGTTGAAAAGCCCGGCCTATTGGTTCATGGGAATGACCACCCGTAATGTAAACACGCCGTTTTCCGGCTGGAAGGTATAGAGTCCTCCGTGCTGCCGGACGATGCTTCGGATGCTGCGGCAGCCAAAGCCGTGGCCGGGGGCGGTGTTCTCCGGCAGGCCGTCTGTCAGGGTGACAGCGCCGGAATAGGGATTTTTCACCTCCAGCAGCAGCTTCTCCCGCCGGATGCCGCAGAAGCACTGAATCCAGCGGTCGTTCTCGGGAAGGGACTTTACGGCGTTCATGGCGTTTTCCAGCCCGTTGGAGAGCACGGCGCAGAGCTCCGTGTCAGAAATGGGCAGGTGCTCCAATAGCCTTGCGTCCACATCCAGGCGGATCTTTTCCTTCCACGCCTTTTCGGCAAAGGAGGAGCAGATGAGATTGACGGTCTCGTTTTCACAGAAACGCTTGACGGTGGTGGCGGAGACCTCCTGCCGGGCAGAGCGGATGTAGTCCAGGGCCTGCTGGGAATTGCCGGAGGCAAGAAAGCCGTCAATCACGTTGAGGTGGTGCCTTAAATCGTGGCGGAAAATGGCTGTCTGGGCCTGGGCCTGGCGGAGGCTTTCCATCTCCTTTTGGGCCTGACGCAAAAGCGTGGCGTGAGCGTTGAGCTCCAGCTCCGCCTGGGAGAGTTTCTGGGCCTCCTGGTGATAGGCGGTGAGGAACAGAACGTAGAAAAGAATCAGCACTGTGGGAATCAGCTCGTTGAGGGCGGGAATTCCGGCATAGAGAAGGTCAGAATAGATGGTTGTGGCATAGTCGAAGACATAATAGGCGGCGGGAAGGCCTCCAAACAGCAATAGCGACTGCCGGGAGCGAGTCATGGCCTGATGGGCCGGGGCGGCAAAAAAATGCTGCAGCAGCCAGAAAAAGGGAAAAATAACCACCGTGTAGGAGAGCTCTCCCAGCAGCGGCGCGTGAAACAGGGCCCTTACCGCGATATCCACCCACCGGGGCAGCTGGCAGCACAGGTAGCCCGTAAAGACGCTGACCGCCGCGACACCCCAGCTCTTTTTCAGAGCCAGTACCAGAATCAGCACCAGGGGCAGATGGACAATCAGGGGATAGAGCTTTTTCACGGTATCGGCACCCAAAAGGAGCCAGCAGGGGGACTGAATCAGCAGAAACAGGGGGCACAATAGATAGATCAGCCGTTTCTGCCCGGGGTTTTCCCAGCCTCCGGAAAAAGAAACGCTGAGCATCAGACCGTAAATCAGCACCAGTCCATAGTTGAAGACACCGAGAAGGTCCAAAAGGGTCATGGATGGGCCTCCTTTTGGAACAGATAGTTCAAATAGGTCTGCCGCACGCCCGAGACGAGCAGGCGGGAGATGGGGACGGTCCGTCCGGAATAGGTGACCAGCGTGCCGGTGCCCAATTGGCGGATGCAGTCCATGTTTACAAGATAGGAGCGGTGGACCTTTACAAAGCTGCCGGATTCCAGAAGCGTGGGCTCGAATTCCGCCAGTGTCCCGGAAATCTGCCGCTGGGTGCCGTCGGTCAGGCAGAACAGCAGCTTTTTGCTGTTGATTTCCAGTACCTCGATTTGATCACAGGGCAGCCGGAGAAGTCCCTCCGGCGTGCTCAGAAGAACGGTTTTCTCCGCCTGGCGCAGCTGCAGGAAAAACCGGTCCAATACGGGGAAGAGGTCCTCCCGGTGGACGGGTTTGAGCAGGTACGAAAAGGCCTCTACCCGGTAGCTTTCCACGGCAAATTCCGGCGAGGAGGTGAGAAAAATGATTTTGGTCTCCCGGTCACACCGCCGCAGCTCCCGGGCGGCCTGTATGCCGGTGAGTCCGGGCATGAGAATGTCCAGAAGCAGAAGGGAAAAGCTCTTGGCACGCATTGCGTCCAAAAGCGCCATGGCACCGGAAAACTGGGAAATGGCATAGGGGCCTTTCCCTTCCAGATACTCCGCTAAAAGCGCTTTCGTATGGGACAGTGCACCCGGGTCATCGTCGCACAGGGCAATATTCAGCATGACACGCCGCCTCCAATCGGTTCACTTGTTTTCAGTATACCACGGGAAGAAAGCCCGCGCAACAAGGGAAAATCATTGCGGGGAAACAGGGACCTGCTCCTGGCAGACGGCATGGACCACCAGCCGGTCCATGTCTCCAATACAGGTGGAAAGGGTCAGCACTCGGCTGCTTTGGTCCAGAGCAGGGGAAGTGCTGTGCTCGGCGGCGGCCAGGGTTTCGGACAGCGCCTGGGCCCAGCTTTCGTCCGGCTGGTAGTCTGTGCGGTATACCCGGCTGTCCAGGGCGTTGACCCGCTCCACGGCGAAGATTTCATACACCCTTGTCTCTGTGGGCAGAAATAAAAGAAGGGTTTTGTCCGTGCCCGCAAAATATTCCGGCCCCTCCCATTTGCCCAGGGGCTGGAACATAGTGCCGTCCTTCATGCAGTGGCCGTAGAGAATGCTGTGAACCTGGGAGAAATCGGCTGTATTCCGGTAGTCCAGGAAAATAGCGCCGTGTTCATTTTCGGTGCCATCCCAGCTGCGGGCGGTGTAGTAGGCGTTGTCCTGCCCCAGCACCACGGGATAGTCAAGGCCCTCCATGGCCGGAAGCCGAAGCCAGGCCACCACATCGGGATTTTTCTCCCGCAGCCCCTCAAAATCGATGGAAGGGAACCGGGGCGGCTCCGTGGGCGCTTCCGTGGGCGCCTCGGTGGGGGTGGAACCGATGGGAAGCGCGGCATCGGTGCCGGGGTCGCTTTCCTCCGGCACGGCGGCCTCCGTTGGGGCCTGGGAATGTGCTTTGACATAGGTGCTTGCGTCCTGCCGGCTGCTCTGACGCTGCCTGACGGCGCTGCCGGCGAACAGCAGAACGTAGAGAAGAAATACACCGGCCAGAAGACAGCACCCAATCCCGACCCAGAAAAAGGGCCGGGATTGGGTGGATTTTAGATATTTTCCGCGATAGGTGCCCATAGAATGGCCTCCTGCTGCCGGGAAAGCCCGGGAAATGATTACCGGTGCTTCCGGTCCAGTGTGAAGCAGGCAGCGGCCATGGCACAGAACATGCCGAGCCCCAGGACCATCAGCTCAATGGGACGGTTGTCGCCGGTGGCGGCGGTTTTGACGGGGTCGATGGCGGTATACTCCACAAAGGCGGAATGGGTTACGCCGTCGTCATCCGTGACATAGACAATGGCCTGGTAGGTGCCGGCCTCCGCTTTCGTAAGGTCCGGGTCCGTAAAGTGGTCCGCGCCCACGGCCTTAAACTTGTAGGCGGCACGGCCCTTGTCCGCGAGGGGCTGGATTTTCAGACCCGTCTGGGACTGGAAGCCCTCGGCCCCGGAAATCACCGCGTTATAGGGGCTGTCCGGCAAAGTGACGCTGCTGGCGGAAAGCTTTACGGAGACACTCTGTAAGGCACAGGTTCCAACGGTGCCGGTGCAGGAAGCGGTCAGGGTGTCCGTATTGTCTCCGGTGACAACCCAGTGGTGGGTGTGGACGGGCGCTGTCTCAGGAACCAGTTCATTGGAAGGGGGCGTTGCGCCATTGGAGGTCACCTCAGTTCCGTTGAAAGTCGTTTTGCCGTCATCGACCTTTAAGGTGCCCACCAGTGCGTCCGGATAAATACCATATGATGTGGAGCGTGTCCACATCACAATTTGGTAAACACGGTTAGGGCCTGCGGGAACCATTCCCTTCGGGAAAGTGACATGGGAGATTTGGGATGCTGTTGTATCCGTCCACTCAAGTTCACCGGGTTCATCGCGTTCGCCGAAGGTTACAAATGTTGGGTCTCGGTCACTGGTAGGGGTAACCCAACTTGAACCGTCGTCAGTATACCTGTTGTCCCAACCGAAGGGTGTATTGCCGATGTGAATGGCAAATTTACCGTAAGCGTCTCCATATACCATTCGCGGTTTTGTGGTGATAACAACGGACTTCAGAGAACCATCGTCATAATATTGGGCATTGGAGACGGTGACATCCATTTTTGCGGTTAATTGATCGGCATAGCCGGTTACCTGAAAGCTCAGGACAAGGCACACCGCCATGGTCAAGCACAGGAAAGTGGAAAAAATGCGGGAAAACAATCGTCTTTTCATAACGATCCCTCTTTCTTTCGATGAAATCCTCCGGCCGCTTCCGGGGAGGCACCGGGGTTTTATGACAAAAGGATAACGCTTCCGGTGCCCAAATGGGGAAAATCGTCCCCAAATGTCGAATCGGCTCCCTGAAATGCATTCCGCAAAATTGTGCAGGGAATCGTGGTGCTTCGCTTGCGCAGCATTGACATTCGCGCGGCACCGTGCTATAATTGCGCCGTCTGAAACGAATATAAAAGCAGCGCCCAGGTGCCGCGATTTCGCGGTGAAAAGGGAACCCGGTGCAAATCCGGGACGATGCAGTCACTGTAACGGGGAGTGCTTTCTTTTGCCACTGGGAAACTGGGAAGGCGAAAACATAAGGAACCGAGTCAGGAGACCTGCCTGGGCGTGGAATCTCCGATTTGCTGTTACAAATCGACCTTCCAGCAAGCACAAGCGCCGGGATGCGGGTCCCGGGGCATATTTGCCAGGAAGAGCGGCTGCCGGAGATGCAGCCGCTTTTATATTTCTCAGATGTGCCTTTGGCACCAATCGGTCCTTTTGGACCAAAACATTCGAAAGAAGGATTTTGTAATGAAAAAGCTGATTGCCCTGCTGCTTATGGGCTGCATGGTTCTGTCCATGGCTGCCTGCGGCGGCAATACCGCTGCCGAAACCACCGCCGCCGCCACCACGGAGGCGACTACCGAGGCCACCACCGAGGCGACCACCGAGGCTACCCAGTCCCAGGAGGAAATCGACCAGGCCGCTGCCGACGAGGTTGCCGCTCTGATTGATGCCATCTACGTCCAGACCCGCAACGACCAGACCGATGCCCAGTGCGAGGAAGCCAAGGCTGCCTGGGACGGACTGACCGATGCCCAGAAGGAGCTGGTAGAGGGCGAAGAGGCCAGCCCCGAGTACTTCGGCCGGGACACCGGCGATGCCTCCAAGGATGATCCCCGGAACCAGGACGAAATCGGTGAAAAAGAGCTGCTGGTGGTTTCCTTCGGCACCTCCTTCAACGATAGCCGTGTAGAGGACATCAAGGGCATTGAGGACGCTCTGGCCGAGGCCTTCCCCGACTGGTCTGTCCGCCGCGCCTTCACCGCGCAGATCATCATCAACCACATCCAGGCCCGTGACGGCGAGAAGATCGACAACATGG
>OIZI01000392.1_pt1 | contig 23255 bp, 23 predicted proteins | sample 1588441 | NCBI WGS metagenome assembly OIZI01 (sample SAMN03283284) | human gut metagenome | biome: human-associated habitat; material: feces | host: Homo sapiens | place: Peru | collected 2012 | reverse complement strand
CTACCCGTGAGCCAGCCTACATCCGCGACAACATGGCTACCCTCGGTGTCACCACCATGTCGGCTGAATCCAAGGTAAATCCAGGTGGTTATCATACTTATCCTCAGGCGCTGGAGCAGTTCACCGTGAGCGATGAGCGTACCGCCAAGGTAATCAATGCGAGACTGAAGGAAATAGGCAGAGAACCAGTCTGGAAAGACTGGGATGCCTCATTCGACTTCTTCGGAAATCTCGGAAAAGAAGAGAAAGTTGGATAAAAAAAATCCTCGTCCGTTTCTATATCGGACGAGGATTTTTTGATTTTCAAGTCACATTCATAAACCTCAGAAGGCTTTATTTAAGTTCGTAGTCGGTATCGCCACCAGTTGTAGAACTTCCACCTGACTGACTGTTGTCTCCAGTAGTCGTATTACCACCAATGGTGTTACTGTCGGCTCCATTACCAGTACCACTGCCAGAACCTGAAACTACTACATTGCTGGCTCTTCTAACACTTGCCGAAGTGTTAAGATTGGCATTGCTCAAAGTACCGGTAGCACGGGCTCTGAGTTTTACACCGGCAATATTGTTTGCCGCAGTAAATTCAGCCTCAGTCTTGGCTCCCTCCTTATTGCGGATACCCACGCTGAAGATGGCAAGGTTGTCAATCTTCACATTCTTACCAGCCAGGAGCTGCTCCTTGATACACTTCACCATGGCAGTCATCATGCCCAGGCACATCGCCTCAGTGAATCCCGTATTGTGCTCCTCCATGTGCTTGGCGAGTCCTGCCAAATCCATCGTCTCTTCTACCACAGGGAAAGCATACCACTTACCAAAAGCAAGACTCTTCTTGTTCTTGTTCTGCTTCAAAACGTACTTAATCATACCTTTCAAAATTTTTAGTTAATTACTGTCAAATCCACATCTCTATTTTCCTTCAAAGGCATAGGATCCATCGCCTTGTCCGTCAGAGAGTTTCATCGAGTAAACCCCTTTGGTTTACATAGCAAAGATACAACATTTTGAAGGGTCATTCAGACGATAGCATACGTTGCGTGAGATAGCATACTTTATAAGGATTTTCTTATGGTTCACCCAGATAATCAATGATAAGAGCTATCTCCTTAGGAGTGAAAAACTTGGCCGACTTACGATAGCCTAACTTATGGAGTCCATTTACGAGATCCGGGTTGCGACGTACCCAAGCCATCAAGTGATTCACTGCCGTATGAGCCGAATTGGCTGCTGGAAAATAAAGCCAGGCAAGCTCAGACTTGCCATAGGCTCTGACTTTAAATTCTGTCATATTATCAATCTTTTGAAATTACACAATGAATAAAATTATTACCCTCATACTTACGCCTCGTAAAGATGATACTTACGGAGCGTAAACCTTATGTTTAGAAGGGACAGACATCAGAAGGAGGAGGCAGCAGGATTTCGGGTTTCTGCTGAGCCTCACCCAACAGGATATCAGCAATATCGGTGTTCGCCTCAAACTGCTCCATGAAGTCCACTACCCGATAATCCCAGCATCCGCTCTTCGCCATCTGCTCCTTCCACTTATCATACTCTCCGCTATCGGGATAAACCACGAGTCGCCGATGCAGCAAGGGGAGCAGCTTATCGGTCTGCAGATTGCCACATCCGCCCGTTGCCAGCCATAGGAACTGTGGATAGCGGCAGGCACAGATAAGCGATGTCTTCTCACTCTCCACGATGCATACCGTCTTATCGGGATAGCGGGGAAGCAGATGCTGTCCAAAGAGCACCTTTTCCGTATCCTGAAGCTGCGGTCCTACATGAGAACGTTCACAGATGGAACGCATGGTGTTGGCCCATCCCTGCACCCGATGACCGTCATTGCGATAAGCCATCAGCTTGGCATCATGCACCCGCTGCTGTTCATCAATCAGCCAGAACACAACTGCTCTTCCATAATTCACACCCTGCACAATGACGTCTCGGGCAGTACCTCCCACACAATAATCGGCTATCACCTGCCGGGCATCACCACCGACATTCAGGCCTTCAAGCCACATGCTGAAAGCACTCGGTCTCAGCATTGCCTTCTGTACCCATTCGGGGCTGAAGAACTCGGTCTGTCGCCTATCCTGAGGTTGCACCAGCAATCTGCTCTTACGGGAAAGCATCTCTCTGTTTCGGGCTTCATCTGCCCACTGATGCCTGTTTCCCAATCCCAGCAAGGGTTTACCATTTACATATTCCGTCTGGTAATCTTTCTTGCAGCTTAGCTCCGGATGATCATGGAAATATTGACGCGGTGGATAATGATAGCCACACGATGCCGTATGATCGCATTTACCACATTCATCAGCCACATACTCGCCCGTTTCCAGATCCACATACCGGGTAAAGCACTTCTTGCGTCCGCATTGAGGACAGACATAGCGGTTGGCTCCACCGGCATGATAGCGCTCCAAAATAAATCTTATATCATTCTTCATTTTTTCTGAAATTTAATGATAAAAAAAATGTATCAGAGTGTATCATTTCCGCATTGATACAAAACAATCAATAATCTATTGATATTCAGAAGGTTATCATGTATCAAAGATGATACATTCCCTTTGTATCAGATACAGCAGTTGTATCACTCATGATACAGTCTAACTATATCTATATCAATTAATTAAGTATCATTTTGTATCAAAAATCGGAATGATACATCCCTGATACAAATGCTTACTTCTTGTAAGGCTTACTTGCCTTTCTGCTCAAACCGTTACTATTGGCAACACGCTGAACCTTACTCGAACTGGTACCCAGTTTATCAGCAATGTCCCGATAAGACAAGCCAGGCTGCTTGAGTTCACGAATGATATCGCGCTCCAACTCAGCCTTCTCATCTCTTGATCTTGGCAGATGAGCCCGTTCCTCATCATAGCCACCATATTCAAAATGGAGCCATCCGTCAGAACTGGTCAACGTAAGTTCCTGCACGTTCTTGAAATCAAGTTCGATTGGGAGAGAACGATACTTCAGTTGGATGAGATAGCGCATGTTCTTGTCCTTTCTCGATTTGTTGAAACCAATAACGTTATCGGCAAGGTTACTGAGAAGCTTGCTACCTGCCAGGTCGTCGATTGTAAGCGGATCGCCCTGCTTGCGCTTAGGTGTATGGGCAAGGATGAGCATGGTACAGTTGTGAGTCATACGCATAGCTACCAGTTGCTGCATGATTTTTCCAGCTTCAGCTGACTCCTTAGAATTGATACAGAGATTGGTAAAGTTATCTATGATTATCACCTCTATATTCAGTTCCAGTGCCATTCGCTCTATCTCAGAAAGAATCATGCTCTGGTCGGTAACATCGTGCATCTTGGTATAATCGATGCCAGCGTGGTAGAGCGTATTAGGAAACTCCTTGTTGGGATATCTCAAAGCCAATTGCTGCTGCGAAAGCTCAAAGTTGACATAAAGCACCCGCTTTCCCTGTTCAGCCAAGTCAAAAGCTATCTGCATGGCGAGGACTGTTTTACCCACACCTGGACCGCTAAAGAGAATCGTAGTCTCTTGTTCCACCAGAATATGGGGACAAAGTTCCTTTGGTGGATCCATCCTCAGTCCTTCCATCCGGTAGTCATTGAAAGGAGACACATTGAAAAAGCTAGGCTTGTCCTGCTGCAGAGCACCCCCTGGAGCAAGAGTCTGAGCCTGTTTCTGGGATTCAGTCTGCTGCTGAGCTTCCTGAGCCATGAATTCATCTAACTCCTGCTTAGAATCTATATTAATCATACCGTCCTCCTTTCTTGATATAATCAACAGATTCATTACTTGCCATCATCTCCTGCACGTGCTTGCGATAAGCCGCAGCCGGAGGGGCGTTGCTGTGGAGTAAATACTCATTGAGGATTTCTCCGATGAGACGAGGCGGTGCTACTTTTAAAACAGATGCCCCAAAGTCAAAGGTTATTTTATCTATCATAACCTTGAATCTTTCCGGCAGTACCCTCCGTTTTGCAAAAGGGGTGCCTATTATTTACAAAGAAGCAAAACTGGTTTTCGGTCTACGCATAACCCTTTTCTTTGCAAATGCTGGTACAAAATTAAGCATAATAAAAAAGAATAAGGAAAAAAAATATTGCCAAATATTGCTCAGCAAAGAAAAGCAACATTTGGCAATAATAATCAATAAAAAAAGAACTATATCTCTATAGAAGTCAATTCATTTTCTAGTGAAACTCTTTTATTCGGATTCAAATATGCAGAAATGCTATGCCAGTTGCCACATTTAGTAAACTCTGTCTCAAACACTTTTTTAGTAGGTCGCTTACATATCATTTTGCATTCCATTGCCTTCAACAAATATAAAGCAACCAACTTACCGCCTTTATTATCAATCCGACCATGAAGACGTTTGATGATATCATTTTTATCCTTTTCATTCTTACCTTGAACAATATCCCTAAACATCATTACTTTCTTCGCAGACTGATTTTTTTTATGAGTATTTCCCGAATTCGAAGTTTCTCCTTTAGCTTCCAAGTATTCTCTCAGAGCAATTTTTCCGTCATCCAAGAGTTCATGCCAATAAGAAGGCAATACCCCATATTCGTCATGTTCATTAAAACACCAAATCCATCTTTTTTGTTTCAAATATAAACTAGCCTCAGTTATCTCTCCTTCAGAATATAATCTAAATTCTTTAAATTTGTAAATCTGTGGCGAGTTTTTTATAGACGTATCTATCTTTTCACCATGCTCATATAAAAAATATAATATTTTATATTCTAAATCCAATCTGTTTTTAGGGTTCATATGAGTAGGCAAATGATATATTAACTTTTTTATTTCTACATAGCTATAATAATTATCAATCATCTCTCTAATAGTACAATCATCACTCTCAGAAACATAACTATAGATTTGACATTTACGGCTTTCTTCTTTTTCCATTTGCAAACAATCTGTTTGCAAGAATTCACCTTCTATATCATGATAAAAAGAATCAGGCACTTTCTCTCTCTTTTTCTTGTATTGCCTAAGACGCAGTTGATAATATTTTTCAAATAGCTCGAATTCTTTTTGTGATTTACGGTACTTAAACCACCACGCCACAATACCTGATGCTACGTATGGATAATTAATATCCATATCTTCCTTATTGCACTCATTACTTTCAATATCTGTGCAAGACTCTACAAATCTCAAGACTCCATTTTTCTCGAGATCAATAATAAAACCTTCCTTTCCATTTGCCCAACGAACAACATATTTGCGTTGTTTTTGACCAATATTATTTAAATACGTTTTATCCATTTCTTTTTTTAAAAATTTCTTCAAAGTTACTACATTTTCTTGATAACAAAAAATTAAATAACATTTTTTAAGCCACAGAGAAGAGTAAAAGTCTACATTTTTAAAGCTTTAATGGACTATTTATTGGTTCAGGAGAAGATAATAAAGGGTAGAAGAGATTGAAAAACAACTTTCTCGAAAACTTTTTCAGAGAAACTTACAATAATCTCAATTATTCTTTGTACCTTTGCCGATAGATTAGGCGGAAGCCTTTTCCAAGACATTGTTGATAAAAAAAGCATTCGCTATTATTTCGCGTTTAGCCAAGAGCGTCGGAAACTCATTTGGAATAACAAGCACGGAAATAATATGTGATAGGTGGCTCGTATATATATGTTTCGTATGAAGCCCCTTATCTACCAGGTAAAGCAATGCAAGCACGCTATAGGCGTGATGCATTCTTATGGTAGATCTGGGGCTCCATCCGACGCCGCCCCGTGCTAAACGCGATAAGAGGCATCACGCCGCTTTTGCGTCTTAGCGGATTGATAGTTGTTTGCAGATGTCTTGTCTTATAACTATCAATCAAAAGTATATGGCAAACAAAAATCTGAATGCCGCTAAGGTGGCAAAGAAGGATGAGTTCTACACTCAACTTTCTGATATTGAGCGAGAATTGCAGCACTATTGGCAGCACTTCCGTGGGAAGGTGGTACTCTGCAACTGTGATGATCCTTACGAAAGCAATTTCTTTAAGTATTTTGCGCTACGCTTCAACCAGTTGGGTTTGAAGAAACTAATCTGTACCTGTTATAATGGTTCTCCTGTAACGGGTAATGAACTCATGCTCCATTTTGATGGCTTTGATGATGAGGAACCCAAGAAGATTGCCTACAAGGTAGAGATTACGGAAGTAAAAGATGAAAACGGAGATGGAGCCGTTGACCTGTCGGATGTACGTTATCTTTTAGAGAACGACAAAAACGTAATGTCGATATTGAATACAGGTGATTTCCGTTCAAACGAATGCATAGAACTCCTAAAAGAAGCAGATATCGTAGTTACAAATCCTCCATTCTCTTTGTTCCGAGAGTATATTGGGCAGTTGATGGAATATGATAAGAAGTTCCTGATAATTGGTCCTCAGAATGCGATTCATTACAAAGAAGTTTTTCCTTTAATTAAAAACAATCAACTTTGGTTAGGTTATGGCTTCAAAGGTTGTGCAGCTCATTTTTATTCTCCATATGAGGACATCGCAACAGCTGCCAATCATCGGGAAAATATGATTCGTGTTTCAGGCGTTACCTGGTTTACTAATCTCGAAATTTCTAAACGTCATGAAATGTTAGTAATGGTTTGTCGTTATTCAAAAGATGATTATCCTAAATACGACAATTTCGATGCTATAGATGTCAGCAAAACTATTGATATTCCCTGTGATTATGATGGGATTATGGGAGTACCCGACACCATGCTTTACGCATTTAATCCTGAACAATTTGAAATTATCGGTCTCGGTAATGGAGATTTAGCTAAGGTAATAGGAATTACAAAAAATTATAGAGGACGAACAGATTTGGCCTATACCAAAGAAGGTAAACACAAATGTCCTTATAGTAGAATATTGATCCGTAACAAACATCCACAAACATTATGATGACAATTAAACAACTTGAAGTAACCATCGGTGAGATAACCAAGGGTTACATCAACAATGAAGAACAAGGAGTACGTGGCTATAATGGGCTTTTGGATATCCGTCCACCTTATCAGCGAGAATTCATCTATAACGAAGCCGAACAGCGTGCCGTCATCCACACCGTGCTAAATGATTATCCACTCAATGTGATGTATTGGGTGAAGAGAAGTGATGATGCAGAATGTCCTTATGAGGTAATGGACGGACAGCAACGCACTCTTTCACTATGTCAGTACGTAGCAGGAAAATTTGCAGTTGATTTTAAATATTTCGATAATCAACCAGCCGATGATCAGAAGAAAATTCTCGACTATAATCTGACAGTATATGTTTGTGAAGGTAAGGAGTCAGAAAAGCTGGAATGGTTCAAGACCATCAATATTTCCGGCAAGCCATTGAATGAGCAGGAAATCCGCAATGCGGTTTATGCAGGGCCTTTCGTTAGTGATGCAAAACACCATTTCTCCAAAAGCAATTGCGGAGCTTATCGCCTAGGTAAGGATTTGGTAAATGGTTCACCTATCCGCCAAGACTTTTTCAAAAAGGCTTTAGAGTGGATGGCGGAACATGAAACTCGCAATGGAAAGCCACAAAGTGCCGTTGGCTATATGGCGATTCATCAACACGACAAGAATGCCATTCCTCTTTGGACTTATTTTCAAAACGTACTGAATTGGGCCATTTCTACTTTCAACATGAAGAAATTCAAAATCATCATGAAGGGTGTGGATTGGGCTTTGTTTTATGACAAATATCATGAACAGCCATTGGATATCAAGACGATGGAGGATAGAATCTCAGATCTTATCGGTGATGATGAGATTCAGAAGCCAAATGGTATTATTCCTTACGTGTTAACTGGCGATGAGCGTTATCTGGATCTTCGAACTTTCAAGGATAAGATTAAGAAGGCAATATGGGAAAAACAGAACCATAAATGCGCCATCTGTGGTAAAGAGTTTGACTTTGAATTTATGGAGGGCGACCACATCAAGCCTTGGCGAAAAGGTGGAAGAACCGACATCAAAAATTGCCAAATGCTTTGCCGACAGTGCAACCGTAGTAAGGGAAGCAAATAAAAATAAACGTAACCACTCTGTCATCTTTTTATCTGACGATTTATCAATATGACAGAGTGGTTACGTTTATCCTTGTCTAATGACTATCACCTATAGTCAATATCATAACGTGGCATTAATGAGAAAAGAAACAAAAAATAGATTCCTAATCTCTCAAGCACCCTATCGGCACAACATATACACCATCCTGCGGCCGCTGGTAGGCATATTTACCGACACCAGTCAGCACCATTTTGAAAGATGGTGACTTCATCTTATCGGTATCGATTTTACTTTCCAAGGTCACCAGGTTTCCTGCACCCTCCTCTATGAGTTTGTCGCCACCCAGCTTCACCTCTATCAACCCATACTTACCATTACGCAAATGAACAACAGCATCACACTCCAGACCTTTTCTATCACGAAAATGATAAACAGAGCCGCCTAATGCATCGGCATAAACTCTTAAATCACGCACACACAAGGTTTCAAAGAATAAGCCAAACGTACTCAAATCATTGATCAAGTCATCCGGTCCCATTCCCAATGCTGCCGTTGCTATTGAAGGGTCGGTAAAATATCTGGTATCAGAAGTACGTATCGCCGACTTGCTTCTCATATTCGGGTTCCAGGCTGTAGAATCCTCTATCACAAATATCTTCTTCAAAGCCTTGATATAGAGGCTTAATTATTAAACTCTTCAAAGAATTGTTTTCTTTTGCCCTCTAATTCACAAGTCTTCTGACTCATAAATTGACAAGTGAAATCATACATCGGAATGGCAACACAATGCTCATCTGCCTTTTCAAATTTCAACTGATCAGAATAATATCGAATCAGCTCTTCATAAGGAGTCAAGTCGGCAGCAAATAAGAAAACATATTCACAACCTACTATTTTCAACATTTCCAGTATCTTTGGTACTATAAAATACCAAAATATTGTCGTTCCCATATTCTGTGGCAAATCATATTCATCCCACTCTTCACGATGAGCATCATTCGCACAAAAATGAACCAACTCAACACCAGGAAATGTCCTGCCAACATTCTTTAGATTCTTACTGAAAATCTTGGAGAATTCATCTGAATCAACAGACAAATGCAAAACTCTCGCAACATCCTCCTTTTTTATACCCTTCTTTGAACGAACACTTTCCAGAATAGAAGCTATCGCCTTCTTGTTTTCTACTGATTGTGTTTCATCCAAACTCATACGGAGAATCGTATCGTAAAAAGATTTTATCTCTTTCAAACGGTCACCCTCAATGAATTCATCATAAAGCAAACCACATTTTAGTGAGAAGAAAAAAAGAATTTTATCATCCACTGTTTTCACTATGTAATAAGCAATTCGATTATTCTCATCATCATCATAAGCATCTCCTTGCAAGGTATCTACTAAACTATTGTTACGAGTGTTGTAGAAATCATTTATCAAAGAGAAGTTTGCTGTATTTGACGAAAGTCGCTCACACTTTAAACTTCTCAGCAATTCCAATTGTGATTCTGTTATCTTCATGCATAAACTGATTTGTGAAATTGTTCCAAGTTACTTAACAAGAAACGTCTTACTCGGAAACGAGTGGCATCTTCTTTGATGTCCTGAATATCCATTGGTGTACCCTCTCCCTGCATCATGGCACGTTTCCAAGAACCTTCACCATGAATAAGATTGCTCAAACTTCTTGTTTTCTTTGCAGATAACAGTTCGAAAACACTATCAAAAATTGTCTTATATTCTTCTATAATGTTTGACGGCAAAACATCATGCAATGAATTTGAAATATATGCGGCATGAACTTCCGGAAGATATGGTCCGAAAGTATGAGCATAAAATGTTGCTTCAAACAGAGGATTCCCTGTTTGAACTATGCACTCACGCTGCATAAAATAAAGCAAAATATGCAACTTCATCTCATCAATACGAGAACCATACTGGTACTCGTAACGCTGACTGATAAAAGATGCTATCGTATGTACATCAATCATAATGTTCCGTTCTTTTTGTCCGTTTACACGAAATGTTACCTTTTTTGTGCAAAAATAATGTATTTTGTTGAATATCAAGCAAATAAAATAGTTAAACCTTGTTATTTTCCTATTTTATTGTGACAGTTGACCCAAATCCGTTGTGGCAGTTGACCCAAATCTGTTGTGGCAGTTGACCCAAATCCGTTGTGACAGTTGGCGCTTTTTCGTTGTGGCAGTTGGCGGAATTCGTTTTATTCATCGGACGAATAAAAGCTATGAAGAATCGAAAAAGAGGATGTGTCATGGACTTATGACACACCCTCCTTTCTCTTATAAACTCTCACCAAAATCTTTTCTGAATTTCTCGGCAAGTTCCTCCTGCCAATATCCAATTTCTTTCAATCGACCAAAGAAGAAACGGAGAACTGAAGGCTCCTCTACCCATTGCAAACCACCTATAAACTGGCGATTATCCCAAAGCCACTTCACGCGGTCGGCCACGTACTTCAACTGTGATAAGGTGAAAACACGGCGTGGCACAGCCAGACGCATCAACTCCAACTCAGCAAAAGGCTCAGAGCCATCAGGATTTCGCTGTTCTGAGAGAGTACCACGCTCCATTCCACGGATACCGCCAGCAATATAAAGAGCTGCAGCAACAGCACCAGCAGGATATTGATTATGAGGCACATCCGGAACAAAAGCACCAGCATTGAGATGACAGCCAAGACCACCAGGAGGCAGAATCACAGGTACACCATAATCATCCAATTCCTTGGCAAGATAATTGATAAATTCAGGTCCCTGGTTGATATATTCCATATCAAGCGATTCGTAAAGACCTTGCGCCATCGCCTCCATCGTACGTACATCAATACCACCATAAGTAAGGAATCCCTCATACAGAGGAATATATTCCATCATCTGCTGGGTATATTTAGGATCCTTGGAAGTGATGATACCACCCTTAGAGAAACTCAGCTTGCGGGCAGAGAAATAGATGATGTCAAAATGATCCGCCAGAAGATGGTAAATCTCTCTTGGTTCCATATACTTGCATCGGGCCTCACGCATCTTCATGAAATATACATTATCCTGCAACAAAGAAGCATCGAGAACAGACTTTACTCCCATCTCATGACAGATATCCGTAACTGCAAGCATATTTTCAAGAGATACAGGCTGACCACCTATCAGATTGGTTCCCGACTCTACACGAACGAAAGCCACTCTGTCTGAACCAATTTCCTGAATGCGCTGGCGAAGGTTCTGAAGATTGAAGTCGCCTTTGAAAGGATCATTACTCTGTGGCAGCAGACCCTTTGGATCAAGGAGTTCTTCCACCGTACCGCCAAGACGGGTGATATGTGCTTTCGTGGTAGTGAAGTGGAAATTCATAAGTGCCACCATCCCCGGCTTGACAAAAGCCTCGGCAAGGATATTCTCGCATGCTCTTCCCTGATGTGCCGGCAAAACATTTTCAGTGCCAAAAACTTCTTTCACAGCCGCCTTTACTCTATTAAAGGTCTCGGAACCAGCATAAGCATCATCGGCTTGCATCATGGCACCAAACTGCAAATCGGACATGCCATTAACACCCGAATCGGTCAACATATCCATATATATATCCTTATTCTGGAGCAGGAACGTATTATTGCCTGCCTCCTGAATCTTCTTCAAACGGTCCTCTACTGGCAGAAGCGAAAGCTTCTGAATCATTCTCACCTTGTGCATTTCGAGAGGCACCTGGTTTTCACTCTTATAAAATTTTACTGCCATTTGTTTATTTTTAAGTCTTGATTGTTGTTATTTCATTTGAATCATATTCTTCACAATTCAAACGCAAAAATATAGGAAAAGAGGAGTACTGAAAGGATATATTTTTCGGTTTTATCTACCATTTTTATAGATTCTAACCAAATCTACCATTTTTACATACCATTTTTACCGAAAATACCAATAATTATCGTATATTTGTACCAAAATTACATTTATCATGGAACATACAAGAGTAGAAAACATAGAACAGTTCAATCATTATTTCCACCAGCCCACTCATCACCCGCAGGTGAGCGTGGCAAGGTTGCAGGATGCCGATCTCTCCCTATTCCAGCCTACCGATTTCTGCATGTATTGTGTCGTGCTGATGGAGGTGGACTTCGGAGAATTGGTTTTACATGATACTTGCATGCGATACCGGGGAGGAACCATGTTCACCATGAAGCCGGGCGACGTGGTATCGATGAATCTGGATAGTCGCATTAAGCCACATGGGTGGATGCTCGCTTTCCGTCCAGAGCAGCTCAATGGCACTGGATTGGGACGCGACTTTTATATGTTCAATTTCTTCGAATACAAAGTGGCTGAAGCTTTGGAACTATATGATAGCGAAAGACATGTCATCATCAATTGCTTCAACAATATCTATACAGAACTGCAGGCTCCTGATGATGAACTGACCAGCCACATGCTACGCCTTGGTATCGGGCAGTTGCTCACCTGCTGCCGCCGGTTCTACGACCGTCAATTCGACACCAAAGACTTGCACTCCTCTGATCTCGGCAAGAGATTAGATAAAATGGTAGATGAATACCTGCTGGCGGGGTCCCAAAAAATGCGCACCCAAGGACCTCCCACTGTGGCATGGTGTGCCGAGCAGTTCCATCTCACTCCCAGCTACTTTGGCGACATCGTACGCCGGGAAATGGGTATCACGCCCCAAGCCTTCTTGCATAACAAGCTCATAGAGCGTTCTAAATCATTACTGGCAAGCAAAGAGTTAACTATCAATGACATAGCCGAAGAATTAGGGTTCAGCTATCCCAATCATTTCGCCCGTCTCTTCAGACAAAAAACAGGAATGTCTCCACGTGCTTTCAGGAAACAGCTATTGAATGAGTAAACTTCTGATGCTTCACCATCCAGCGGTAAACAAACACACAGATGAAAACTGAAAACAATGACCCGATCCAAGTCGTGACACCCATAGGATAGAGTGTATCCGGATACATGATCGAGGCAAGATAAGCCAGCGGAATTCTTACTAAGATTACCGACAGAAAATTATAGACAAAAGAGATGATAGAATAGCCACAGGCAGTAAACAAGCCTGAAAAGCAGAAGTGGATGCCGGCAAAAAGACAATCATAGATATATCCCTGCAGATAAACGGCTCCCTTCTCTACGACTACAGGATCATCGGTAAAGCAACCCACTGCCACCTCCGGAAAAAGTTCCCATACGGCTATCATCAGAATACCATAACCAAAGATGATGACAAGAGAACAGCGCAAAGTCTTAAGCACACGATCTATATTGCCAGCACCGTAGTTCTGGGAACAGATGGCGGAAACCGTAGATAGCATAGCAGAAGGAAGGATAAAAACAAGTCCGATAAATTTCTCTACGATACCCACTGCACCTGCATCATAAACCCCTCTGCCATTGGCTATCACAGCAATGGCAAGAAAGCCCAACTGAATAAAACCATCCTGCATTGCTATCGGGAGACCTATCTTCAGAATACCTTGAATCGTCTGACGGTGAGGACGGAAATCATGTCTGTGAACATCAAACACTTCCCGATGACGCCTGATGGCTAAGAGTGCCACCATCACACTAAACATTTGCGACAACGTAGTACCCAATGCTGCTCCTCGGGCTCCCCACCCTAAATATCCGATAAAGAAGAAATCGAGAAGGATGTTAACTACACAGGCCACTGCCACAAAATACATCGGACTCTTCGAATCACCCAACCCACGAAAGATAGAGGCTATCACATTATATGCCATGATGAAAGGAATACCGATAAAGCATACCATGAGATAATCTCTGGTACCTTCCACAGCCTCTGGGGGCGTATCCATCAAGCTGACAATACCATCCCGGCAACAAAGCAGCACAAGCGCCAGCAGCATACTCAAGGACAAGAACATGGTAGCAGTATTGCCTATAATCCGAGAAGCCCTGCGCAGATCCTTTGCACCAATGGCATGAGCCGTATTCACTGTGGTACCCATGGCCAAGCCGATGACTACGCAAGTAACAAAATACATTACCTGCGCACCATTAGATACTGCCGTAGTACTATCTACATTACAATATCTACCTATCACGAAAAGATCGGCCAAACCATAGAGAATCTGTAGGAAATAAGCCAAAATATAAGGTAGCAGAAAGGTCGTGATATTCCCCCAAATGTTACCTTGTGTCAAGTCTCTTCTATTCATCGGGTGCAAAGATACTATAAAAAACAAAAAAAGCGTGACTCTACCTTACTTTTTTAAAACTTTTCCCTTAAAAATCATCTCCATTCCAAAAACATTTAGTAATTTTGGCAAATAAATAAAAAAAAGATGAACAAGACCAGAAGAATTATTCTCATCTCAGCCAAATCGAATATAAACGAACAGATTACCGGTCTTCGCCTTGGCGCTGTGGCATACATCACCAAACCATTCGACCCGCTCTATCTGAAGGCAATGGTTCAGTCGCAGCTGTATAATATGGCAACCCTACGCAAGGGATTTCCCAATAAAAAAAGCCTGGCTTCTATTTCTCTCAAAGAAGAGAATAAGAAGCCAGGCTTTCCTGTATGACAACTTATATCAATTTATTTCATCAAATCCTTCAAGGTCTTGTTGGCAGCATCATTGATAGCATCATGGGCTTTCTGGTGAGCCTCATTCACCTTGTTCTGGGCTGCAGTCTTGGCATTATTCACAGCCTGGTTGGCTGCATTCTCGGCCGCATTTCTTACCGCAGCGATAAAGGGGAACAAGGAGAACCCGCAGGTTCTGAGGTTTCTTACTCAGGACAAACGAATTTATCTCCAGTCTGCTTGATCAGCTCACGAGCATATTTCTCTGGATATCCCGGACGAACTGGACGTGCACCGAGACCCTCCTTCGTACGCTCGAATGTTCCCTCCTTGGTGGTTGGCTTGATGATCATATCATTATACTTAACCACGAGGAAAGTAAAGAGCTGCTTCCAGCGACCAAGCATCTGCTGCGCCTTCTCTACACCATAATCGTTGAGGAACTTCACTGCCTGCTGAGGATTCTGGGCATAGAGTTCGAGCGCCTTGTCCTCCACCTGCTTCTGGGCAGCAAAATAACTGTTGTCGAGACTGTCGCGAACCTCCTTCAAACTTGGGAACAACTGGCTGTAACGTGGATAAACCATGTTGCTCACCATATTGCAAACCCAGTAAGCATTCTTGTCGCTGAAGGTAACAGCATCTGCGCCAGGTGTATTGTAGCACTCTGGACGAACGGTAGAACTGCAGTAGATAGGTGTGAAGGCCACCATGTTGGCATCATCATTTCCAAACCAGAGCACACCACCGATCTCGCGTGGCAACCAGGAACGCATCTGGCTCACATATACGAAACCACTCTGCTGGGTGCTGACAGGGCGCTCGTTGAAGCACTGCTTGCCATCCACCTTAAACGTCAATGGAGTTGGACGGTAAGGCATCTGCCAGATACCGCCACCGATATCATCGCCATCAGCCACAGAGAGTGGAGTACCCTCATAATGGTCTCTCATGCAAGCCTCCACATCCTTTACGCTCACCTTCTTGTCAGGAATCACCCAGAGTGGCATATCCTCAGCATTCGGATTCTTGCCGAGCGCCCAAGGCAGATAACGGCTCATATCCTTGAAGTGGTTGAGCAAAGCCCAGGCACGGGCATCGCAGAAGCGGCGACCCGAGAAATCCGGTTTGGCATAAGCCATCTTCCAAGAGAAATCAGCATCCTTGCCGCTGAACCAGCCCTTGCTACGCGCAAAGGCTACCACGTCTTTGGCAAACATGACATTCTTCTTGTCCTTCATATTAAATTTGCCGATGCGACTCTGGTTGGCATGGGCACAGATAGCCTCGTCAGGGATGCGCTGAGCCACCCAGACCACACCCTTGCTGCCTGGACCCTTGCCCATCATCTCCATGATCCAAGCCTCGTTAGGATCACAAATGGTAAAGGTCTCACCTTCTGAATTATAACCGTAGGTCTGTGCTAAGGTTGTCATCACCTTGATAGCCTCGCGAGCGGTCTTACTGCGCTGCAAAGCCACGTAGATGAGTGAACCATAGTCTAAGATACCGGTAGAATCCACCATTTCCTCGCGACCGCCATAGGTAGTCTCGCCGATGGTCACCTGATATTCGTTGATATTACCGATAACACTGTAGGTCTCGGCAGCCTCAGGAATCTCTCCGTGATAAACATTGGTATCCCAGTCAAAAATCTTGCGCATCTCGCCCTTGGCATGCTTGCCCGCAGGATAATGGGCGAGATTCTGGAACATGCCATAGTCATCGGCACTGTAAGAGCACATCACAGAACCATCTACAGACGCTTTCTTGCCCACGATGAAATTGGTGCAGGCATCCGCCTCAGATACACTGCCCATCATAGCCACAGCCATCAAGGCCGAAGCAAAAATCTTATTCATAAAATATACCTTTATTAATATACACCTAAATGCAATGTGGAGTTAGAAAAGTCTCCTAACTCCACAAAATTATCTCAGAAGAACAAAGAGAAAAGCATTTGAATTCTTCACTCTTCCCTCTTCACTTAAATCACTCTTCACTTAATCACAAGCCTTGAAACTCATGTCCAAGCCCTTCACGCTATGTGTCAAGGCACCTACAGAGATGAAATCCACACCCTGCTCGGCATAGTCGCGGATGGTATCGTAGGTGATACCGCCAGAAGACTCAGTCTCATACTTGCCAGCGATGATATCCACCGCCTTCTTGGTATCAGGCACAGAGAAATTGTCGAGCATGATACGGTTTACACCACCGTGCTTCAAAACCTGGTCGAGTTCCTCGAAGCTGCGCACCTCGATTTCAATCTTCAGGTTGAGACCCTTCTCCTTGAGGTAAGCATGGCAACGGTCGATAGCATTGTCGATACCACCAGCGAAGTCGATATGGTTGTCCTTGAGCAGGATCATATCGAAGAGACCGATGCGATGGTTCATACCACCACCGATCTTCACAGCCTGCTTCTCCAGCATACGGAGACCAGGAGTAGTTTTGCGGGTGTCCAGGATATGAGTCTTGGTACCCTCAAGACGCTTCACGTACTTGGCAGTCATGGTAGCGATACCGCTCATACGCTGCATGATATTGAGCATCAGGCGCTCAGTCTGGAGGAGTGAACGAGTCTTTCCAGTCACGATCATCGCGATGTCGCCCTTCTTCACAGGAGTACCATCCTGAATGAGAACCTCCACCTTCATGGTAGGATCAAAGCGAGCAAACACCTTCTTGGCCATCTCTACGCCAGCCAAAACACCATCTTCCTTGATAAGCAGGTGACTCTTGCCCATCGCATCGTCAGGGATGCAACAAAGGGTTGTGTGGTCACCATCACCGATATCCTCAGCAAATGCCAAGTCAATCAACTTGTCTTCTAATTGATCTACGCTTAACATAAATATCCTTTTTAAAAATTAATGATTCTTGTTTTTATTCTTTAAAGCCTTAGCTCTGCATCTGAAGCCTCGACCTCAGTTTTATTCTAAAATTCTTCCATTCCAGTAGGCTCTCCGGATTCCTTCCTCATCGCATTTCACCTCGATGAGTCCGCCCAACCATTCCGTCATAGGAAGTTCATCCCGAAACTCGAAATAGTTGACCACCCTACCTTCCATCAGTTCCACCACAGCCTGCTGCAGGCTGTCACCTCCCGGAAGTCGAACCTCATGAGCACCGCACCTTCTGATTTCTTCCATTCTCATTTCCTCCTCTATCATTTCACTTCTATCTTCTGAAGTTTTTCAGGAGGAACGGGTGTACGACCAGGACCGGATAACTGAGGACGAGGAGGAAGAGAACGTCCTGATACAGGAGAAACAGATGAACCAGAAGAACCAGCAGATGAACCGGAACCGGAGCCAGAAGTCGATCCTGTACCAGAAGTACCTGAAGCATTCGGACCGCCGTTTTTAGCATTGGCAGAATCCCCTGCTGTAGTTTGATTTCCTACTGGCTGTGGTTTCATACGAAGCTTCACGAGCTTGATATGATGCACGAACATCAGCTTCATGGTGGTATAGGATGCTGCACCACCGAAATCACCCACGTTCAGGAGGAAATAGCCCTTCACGCTCTTGATACCCAAACTGTCGCGGTCTTCCACCTGAATAGAATAACTCTGCGAATTGGACATATGGGAATTGCTGTAAGCCACACTGTCGTTCTTGAAGGTGACAGCAAGCATCGCCACACCATCACGCATACCCTCCTGGAAGAGGAACTGCGCCTGGAAATTGAGCATCAGCTTATCGCCCTTATGGAACGAAGTATCTACCGGCACCTCAAAACTATAATAGTTGTAAGGCTTGTAAGTGCTGAGCACCATCGCAGAAGGACCCTTCCAGATATTGGCAGTATCGCTGGAAACCATATCGCCCAGACTGTTCAATTCACTGACGTCAGCACCCATCGCCTGCGCCTCAGCAGTAAGCCGGTCGCCCAACTTCACGTAGATGTCGTGGAGCAGTTTCGTATGGCGCATATAATAGACCATCGACGAATCAAACTCAGCAGCCGTAATGCCATGTTTCTTGAAAACAGCCTCGCGATAAGTAATCATCGCAGCATCTCCATCCTGGCGGGAATTATCGTTGGCCATCGCCTCAGCAATATGAAAGTCGTAGAGCACATTCTCCATTTCCTTCTCGGAAAGATACTCTCCCGGCACCGAAGGCTTACATGAAGCAATACATGCCAAGAAGCTGATACCCAAAAAGATACCCCAAAATGCTTTATTCAATGATTTCATTCTTATTCCTTTTCTTGTTCATTTTCCTTCTTTCCTCCTCCCAACTGTTCCAGTTCCTCACGACAGAAAAGTAGGAGCGAGATGACACCTACAGAAACGCAGGAATCAGCGAAATTGAATACCGGGTCGAAGAAAGTACCATGCTGTCCACCGAAGAAAGGCACCCAGTCTGGCCACGTATAAGTGAAGAATGGGAAGCGGAACATATCCACCACCTTGCCCATCAGCACATCAGCATAACCCATTCCGAAAGGCACCATATAGGAAACATATTCGGTGGATGAAGCCGTAAAGATGAGACCGTAGAAGATGGAGTCCAGCATATTACCGATGGCACCCGTCAGCACCAATGCCACGAGATAGATGTACAGCTTGCGGTGGGTTCCGCGCTGGATGATGCGGCACAGATACCAGAACAGCACGCAGATGGCAACAAGCCTCAACAGACTGAGCCAGAACTTGCCGATGAACGACATGCCCCATGCCATACCATTATTCTCGACGAACTCAATATAAAACCAATCTGTAACACGAACCGACTCGCCAAGGCAAAAATGGGTTTTGATATAGAGCTTGATCATCTGGTCGATAATCAAGAGAATCACCACCATTGCCGTGACGAGCCAGCCTGTCTTTACCTTTTTTATTTCTTTCATTTATTTACGATTTCTTGCCTCCTTGGAAGCTACACTCAATGTGGCATGAGGAACAGCACGAAGACGCTCTTTAGGAATCAGCTCACCAGTTTCACGGTCAATACCATAAGTTTTGTTTTCGATACGGATCAGCGCTGCCTCCAAACCCTTGATGAATTTCTGCTGGCGCTGTGCCATCTGTATGATTTCTTCCTTACTCTGAGCCTCACTACCCTCTTCGAGAGCCTTGTAGGTAGGTGATGTATCTACGATATCATTACTGTCGGAATGATTCAGCTGAGCCATCATCTCCTTGTAGTTCAAACGAGCCACTTTCAATTTCTCTTCAATAATAGCGCGGAACTCCTCGAGTTCCTCGTCGCTATAACGTAGTTTTTCGTTAGCCATAGACATTTATTGTTATGCAGTTATTAATCTTGTTTATTTAGTTATTTTTGATTTCGTATAAATCAGCAGAAGTTAGAAGCAAGCAGTTGGGGAACTCCTTCTTGAGAGAATATTCCGGCTCCACTCGGGAGGGACTCCGTCTCTGTTTTTCGGGGATATTCCTGACTCCTTACTTCTAACTCCTTACATTATTTAATTCTTCTCTACGAGAATGTTCAACTTAAAGTCATCAAATTCGGTCTCAACACCTGCGTTGTCACCGATTTCGATGCTGTCTGCCAACACCTGACCCTTGATGTAGTCGCCGAATGCCTCGATGGCAGCGTTGGTCTCCTCATTGGAAGCCACAGTCACCTTGATGCGGTCGGTAATCTCCAAGCCGGTCTCCTTGCGGAGGTTCTGGATACGGTTGATCAACTCACGTGCCATACCCTCCTTCTTCAACTCTGGAGTCAATTCTACCTCAAGTGCCACGGTCAGATTGCCCTCGTTAGAAACGAGCCATCCTGGGATATCCTCAGAGATAATCTCCACATCGGCTACCTCTACTACGGCTTCCTGTCCGTCGATATTCAATGTGATGTTGCCTGCCTTCTCGAAGGCAGCAATCTGGTCCTGATCGAGCGCTGACATCTGGGCAGCAACACCCTTCATCAGCTTGCCGAACTTCTTACCCATCACTCTGAAGTTACACTTCACCTTCTTCACGAGAATGCCCTGACCCTCAATGAAGTTCACCTCCTTCACGTTCACCTCGTTCTTCAACAGACCAGCCACAGCCTCGATGTGTGCCTTCTGTACATCATCTACTGCAGGAATCATGATCTGCTGGAGTGGCTGACGCACCTTGATGTTCACCTTGCGGCGCAATGCCAATACCATAGAAGTAATCTTCTGGGCGATGGCCATACGCTCCTCCAGGTCGGCATCGATAGCAGCCTCATCAGCTACTGGGAACTTATCCAGGTGTACGCTCTCCAACTCGCCGCCCAAGTCGTGATACAACTCGTCAGCATAGAATGGAGCGAATGGAGCCAAGAGCTTAGCCACTGTCATCAGACTGGTATAGAGAGTCTGATAAGCGCTCAACTTATCCTCGCTCATCTCCTTACCCCAGAAACGTTTACGGTTCAGACGTACGTACCAGTTAGAGAGGTCATCGTTGACGAATGCATCGATGAGACGACCTGCACGGGTTGGGTCGAAGCCAGCCAACTCTCTGTCAACGCCCTTGATGAGGGTATTGAGTGAAGAGAGAATCCAGCGGTCGATCTCTGGGCGCTTCTCGAATGGCACCTGAGCATCCTCTGCATCCAGAAACAGCACTTCATATTGGACATCCTTACTTTTTAAAATTTCCAGCATATCCTGCACTTTATCCAGATTTTCACCGCTCCGCGCATCAATTCCGATCGCCACATTTTTCATCTGCGTATCAAAATTTGTTGCAAAATCCACAAGTTTATCCAGAAGCGGAATCGGAAGATTATCGATACAAAAGAATCCCATATCTTCCATCATTTTCATTGCTGTACTTTTTCCGGCTCCTGACATGCCCGTCACAATTACAAATCTCATCTAGAACTCTCCTATCATTTTCACTTCCGGTTCAAGTGTCACACCAGACTGTTTTTTCACACGTTCCTGTACATCTTTCATCAGCTGCAAAATCTCTGCTGCGGTGGCATTTCCTCTGTTTATCACAAATCCGCAGTGTTTTTCGGAAACCTGGGCATCCCCCACTGCATAGCCTCTCAGCCCGGCATCCATAATCAGTTTTCCTGCAAAATAGCCTTCCGGACGCTTAAACGTACTGCCTGCACTTGGATACTCCAGCGGCTGCTTCTCCACACGTTTTTCCCTGAGTTCTGCCATCTTTGCACGGATCTCCTGCTCCGGTGCCGGCGTCAGGGACAACTCTGCCTCCAGTACCAGAAAATGATTCTTGGGAATACAGCTGTGCCGGTAGGACAGATCCAGTTCCTCCCGTGAGAGTACCTTTTGCTCACACTCCTGGGTAAGCACTGTCACCTGCCGGATGACATCTTTCATTTCTCCGCCATAGGCACCCGCATTCATGGTCACTGCACCGCCCATGCTTCCCGGAATTCCGGCAGCAAATTCCATGCCGCCCAGACCGGCAGCTGCCGCTTTTGCAGCCACCTGGGAAAGCAGGGCACCTGCCTGCGCACGCAGGATATTTCCCTGCACTTCCACCGCATTCATCTGTGCCCCGACTTCAATAACAAGTCCACGGATTCCTTTGTCTCCAACCAGAAGATTACTTCCGTTTCCGATCACGGTCACTGCAAGCCCTTTCTTTTTAACCAGGCCAAGAATTACCGGAAGTTCCTGTTTCTTTGGACACACGTAAAGATCCGCAGGACCTCCCACGCGAAATGTCGTGTGTTTTTTCATCGGTTCCTGCTGATATACGACCAGCTCAGGCAATGCCGCCCTGATTTCTTCAAGCCACTGATCCATTATGCCTCCTTCAGGAAAGCCACATAGCCGTGCAGTGCCTCATACAGATCCACTTTGCTGATGATTTCCCATGGTGCATGCATATTCAGTACGGCAACTCCGCTGTCAATAACATTCATGCCATAATTTGCAAGAATATATGCGATGGTTCCGCCGCCGCCCTGATCTACTTTTCCAAGTTCTGATGTCTGGAACGATACATGATTATCATCAAAAATTCTGCGCAGTCTTGCAATATACTCTGCATTTGCATCATTTGAGCCGGATTTTCCTCTTGCGCCTGTGTATTTGTTGAATACAAGACCTCTTCCAAAATAAGCTGCATTGCGTTTCTCCATTACGGAAGGATAGTTTGGATCAAATGCTGCAGATACATCAGAAGATAATACCTTGGAATTGCGTAATGCTCTTCTTAATGTAAGTCCTGAATAGTTTCCGGTTGCATTTAACAACTCTGCAACACAGTCCTCGAAGAAGTGTGATTCCATACCGGATGCTCCGACACTTCCGATTTCTTCCTTGTCAACGCAAATGCAGCAGTTTGTTCTGGAAGAAGCATTGCTGTCCACCATCGCCTGTGCAGAAGTGTAAGCGCAAGAGCGGTCGTCCTGTCCGTAAGCCAAAATCAAGCTGCGGTCAAAACCCAAGTCTCTTGGAGCGCCAGCCGGAACAACCTCAAGCTCAGCGGAATTAAAATCCTTTTCTTCAATTCCGTATTTTTCATTTAAAATATCCAGAACAAGTTTTTTTGCCTTGTCTTTTTCCTTTGACTCTGAATCTTCGTTTTGTGCTGAAGGAATTTCGCTTCCGCAGATTAAATCCAAACTTTCTCCGTCTATAAAATCAGCGGCGGTTTCTTTCATCTGTTTTTGGGCAAGATGCGGAAGAATATCAGAAATACAGAAAACAGGATCATCACTTTTTTCACCAACACAGATATT
>OIZI01000391.1_pt1 | contig 23274 bp, 21 predicted proteins | sample 1588441 | NCBI WGS metagenome assembly OIZI01 (sample SAMN03283284) | human gut metagenome | biome: human-associated habitat; material: feces | host: Homo sapiens | place: Peru | collected 2012 | reverse complement strand
AATATTTATCTAGTAATTTAGCTAATACACGATTATATGATATTTGACCATCAATACATGTATTTATTCCTTGTACTTCTGGTATAAATGGATTACCTGTATTTAGGTCTTTTTTATGTTTTTTTATTGCATACTCTATGATTTCGTTTATGTCTTCTTTATTGGTAGTTCTAATTGTTAGGGTATCATTAGCATGAAAATTTCTTACTTTACACTGCATAGCAATTTTCTTTTTTATAGCAAAATCTATTATAGATGTTGCTACTTTATATACTTTTGAAGCCTCTAGTGGTAAGTATATTTTTATTCCATCTCCCATAACAAACATATTTTCATATTCTTCACTGCTATTGGGAGTATCTATAACTAGAAAATTAGGAAATGGTGTTACTCTTAATTTTTTCTTTTTTTCATCCGTCGGCGCACCTCTCCTTCTACACCGCATTATGACAAACGGACGGCAGTCTGTCAAGAAAAAGGGCTATGAGATGCGCAAAAGCCGACACAAGCATTTTTCACGCTTATGTCAGCTTTTGCGTAAAGGCTCTCGCTTCTGCTCATTCACCGCCGGAGCCATTCCGGCGTGCTTTTTCAGCTTTTCAGCTCTTTTTTCTCAAAACTTCAGCCCGCTCACCCAGCTCTGCACGTCGGAAGCCGAGGCGCCGGAGGAGAAACGCTGTCCCTCCTGCCAATCGCCAGTTCCGGCCAATTCTGCTAAAAGCTCGCCGCTTTCCCCTAAGTCGGAGCTGGCTGAAGTTGCAAAGGGAATTACTGTTTTGCCAGTAAAATCATTTGCTTCTACAAAACTGTCTACCGGCCATGCTGCAATCCCCCACCAGATGGGATACCCGATAAACACAATGTCGTATTCATCCCAATTTTCCACGGTATCTGCCACAAGTTCCACATCCCGCAAAGACTCGTCCTCATGCTCCCTGGACACACGGCTGTCGTCATTGTTATAATTCAAATCTTCATCCGTATAGGGTTCTGCCGGTTCCAGCTCGAACAAGTCGCCGCCGGTTGCCTGTGCAATATAATTTGCCGCCGATTCCGTGTTGCCTGTGGCAGAAAAGTAGACCACCAGTGTTTTTCCCGTCACTGATTCTTCCTGTGAAGCCTCGCTTTCCATTGTGGAGTCCTGAGTGCTTTGTGATTCGGAAGTTGGAGCGCTTTCTGTCTGAGAAGATTCCGGCTCAGACGGGGCAGGGGTATTCGTTTCATTACTGCCACAGGCGGCCAAACTGGTTATCATCAGTAAACTCATAATCAATGCGGTTAGTTTTTTCATTGTAGATTCCTCCTATCTGTAAAGCGGACATTCGCAATCCGCTTTGCTACTTGCTCATGAACCGATACAGCAGTATCGGTTCAAAATGCTTCCATCAAAATCTGATAGATTTCCTCGTGCGTCAATTTTTTGCAGCACCCTGTCGTTACGTTCGTACTATCCGCAACTGCCTGAAAGCACTGTGTGTCCGTAATACCCATTTCACGGAAGTTTGTCGGCAATCCCATTTCTTTAATGAAGGCCGCCAAAGCATCGATCCCGGCCAGAGCCATTTCTTCCTCTGATTTACCGGTTGCTTCAATCTCCCATACATGAGCCGCAAATCGGGCAAAGCGAGCCATGCCTTCCATGTAAATATGACGGTAAAGCACAGGATGAATCACTGCCAGTCCACGGCCATGATTACAGTCGGTGTATGCCCCTAACTGATGTTCAATCTGGTGTGCCTGAAAATCGGTGATTTTGCCAATCTTCAAAATACTGTTTTCTCCCATAGCAGACGCCCACATCAGTTCGCTCCGGGCCTCGTAATTCTGCGGGTCATCCAGCAGAACACGCATATTGCGGATAACGCTCCGCATGATTGCTTCGTTCATATCGTCGGACAGATTGTTTTCTTCCGGCTTGCCGAAATAAGTTTCCATGCAGTGACTGAGCGTATCAAAGGCTCCGGAGATTACCTGCGTCATGGGCAGGGACATGGTGTAATCGGGATCAAGCATGGCAATATCTGCCTGTGCGCCCAACAGCCCGGCCTTTGTCTTTTTCTCTTCGTTGGTGATCACAGCGCCATTATTCATTTCCGCACCCGTTCCAGATGCCGTGACAATGGCGATCATGGGCACAAAGCTGGACGGATAGGTATGGTGCTCAAATTCCATCTTCCAAATATCCTCGTCCGTTTTTGCCTGCGCGGAAATGATCTTACAGCAGTCAATGACCGAACCGCCGCCTACCGCAAGAATCAGGTCGATCCCGTTTTCACGGACAATCTTTGCCCCTTCCTGCACCTTTGCATAAGTGGGATTGGACATGATACCGGAAAACTCCGTTACCGTTTTTCCAGCAGCTTTCAGATATTCCATAAGCTCCGTGTAAACACCGTTTTTCTTGATGGAGCCGCCGCCATAGGCGAGCATGACGTTGTTTCCATACTGTTTCAGCAGACAGGTCAGGTATTCTTTTGCACACCCTCTGCCGAAATAAACTTTGGTTTTGTTTTCAAAAATAAAGTTGTTCATTCTGCATTTTCCTCCGATTAATTCATTTGTTTTTCCCAGAAAGCCACCGCGTCATTGATCCAGCCTTCTGCTACTGTTCCGGTTCCAAGTCCAAATCCATGCCCCAGCCCTTCATACACATGAAACTCTGTGTCAATGCCGAGAGTAGACATCGCATTCAGGCGGTTCTGCATGGTACGCCAGCTTGCGATACCATCACGGTCGCCCACACAACTGTAAGTAGGCGGGTCATTCTGCGTATATTCGCTATGGCCGGTATATTGAATGACTGCGGTTCCCGGTCTTGGTAATTCATCTCCGCCAAAGGCTGCAGGGCCGTAGGAACCAAGATATGCAGTCATTCTTCCGCCTGCCGAGCCACCCCAAAGTGAGTAACAGTCCGTATCCACTTCCAGTTCCTCCGCGTGTTCAAAAATAAAGCTGATGGCTCTTGCCAAGTCCTCAACAGCGGTATCCCAGCCGGGGCGATAAATGAGGGCAAAGGCATTGTAGCCTTTTTTCGACAATTCCAAGGCATGGGGGAAACTATCGTGCATGGCAGCCACATAGGCAAAGCCTCCGCCTGCGTTCACTACGGCAAATTTTTCTCCGGGAGTTCCTTTGAAGAAGAACAATCCTGTATTCTCTTTCTCTGGATCAGCCGCCTTTTCTTCCTCCGTGTAAATATCATAGAAAATCGTGTCCCCGGTTTCCGCGTGGGTTTTGAAGTAATTTGCGATTTCCACTGTTTTATCCGCATCAATATGGCTGTACCATGTAAGACTTAAATCTCCTAACGTGTCGCCACTGTAATAACCGCTGTTCACCGGGAAAATCAACCTGCCGTAATCCCCGAAAACAGGATCATTCATCACATCGGATATGCTCGTATCTTTCGTGTAAAATTCACTGGCAGTTTGCACTGAAGTTTCCTCCTTGTCACTTTGTGGCTGTATCTGCTCCTGTGCAGAATCCGTGGTTCCCACATCCGAGGAACTATGCTCTGTGTTCCCACTCATATTGCATCCGACAAGGCAGGTCAATATACCAAAAAGCAAAATGCTTAAAAGCATATTTCTCACTATATCACCTCCTACCGCAAAAGCTGTGCATCATACCTTTTCAGATAATTTTTTCGCTTCTGCCTCGTTTGTCGCCATTCCGATATACTCCATACCGTACATCCGGGCAAAACGGCTCATAGTGTACTCGGCTTTTTCCAGCATCCATTTTTCCGGAGCAGCGCCCTGAAACAGAAAGACGAATTTTCTTCCTCCCAGCTCTCCTTCGCTCACCGGCCCGTAAAAACGGTCAAGCAAATTTCTTACTAAGCCGCACATGCTGTGCCAGTAAACAGGGGAACCGATTACGATGGTATCCGCCTCCCTCATACTTTCCAGAATTTCAGCAAACTGATCGTCCGCAAAGTTCTGCCCGTATCCGTACAGTTTATAATCCACCAGATGAAGCGTCCGGTAATCCTTTCCGTCCATCAGTGTACTGGCCAACTCGGTGGTATTCCCGTTCTTATTCGGGCTTCCATTGATAAATAAAATACTCATTTTGTATCCTCCTTGCAGTTTTTGAAACCGGCTTATTTCGTGGTTTCTGTTTATATTATAAAAAAATCGAGGCTTCCTCAGAAGTCTCGATTTGTTCATCAGTTATTACCCATAGGTTATATCCCTTTTTCTATTGTGTAACACTCTTTACCCATGCTTGTCATCTGCCACGCACACGTCTACGAACCGGTGTGATTATCTGCTGTTCCCCTTGTGCTTTTAGCTGCTCCTCTGAAGGATGATTTCTGTTGTATTTCACACGATAATCATATTCCTCAGTAAAATCATCATAGACGGACATCTTGTAACGCATACTCCGCATGGATTCTTCGGTATATCCCATTCTGTCCTGATACTTCTTTAGTTCTTCCATTCGGTCATCAGAAGGTGGCGGAAGAAGTTTAGCACGTTTTTCCAGAGAGAGCTTGCGGTATTCTGCCGGGGATGGAAACGGCTTATTTTGAACCGGCACAGTTGACGAATTGTTATCAAGTAATTCGTCTAACTCATCCTCATTATCTGGTTCTGCGTCGGTTGAGTTATTTGTTGTGCCAAACTCAGTACTTACCGAGCCTGCGCCTGCATCAAGTCCCTGCCACTCTTTATTGAAGTCATCAAATGCAGCACCATAAAAGAAAGACTCGTCATTCTCCGGTATCTCATGTTTTTCTTGAAACTCGTCATATGCTTCATATATAGAAATATCCGGTTTCTTGGTTGACTGTGATTCCTGTGTTGGTACCTGCTTTTTAGCCTTAGAAGCCGGTTCCTTCACTTCCTCCTCATCTTCTTCCCATCTGGAATAATCCTTCATGGACTGGCTGGAATGCTCGATGTCCTGTTCCTGCCTTGGATAATCGAACCAGTCTTCTTTTTCCTTCTGCTTCATATACTCCCTGATGCCGGCAACCGTGAATCGCTTACCAAGCTTACTGCCTCGTACTGCCTGCACCTTACCACCATTGCTGCTGCGATAGGGAAGGGCATAACTGATGGTATTCCCCTTTAAGCGGACATTCATGTGATAGGTTCTCTCAAGCATATTTACCACATCATGGATGTTCTGCGTGGTCGGATCATTCATGGCAAGTCTGATATACACACGCATTTCATCCTTGAAAGAAAGTTTTCCCCTTTTCTGCATCTGATTTTCCGCTAAGGTGCGTTCCTCTCTGGTCTTATCCGGATTGTAGAAGCTGTCACGGACAGAGTGTGTCAAGCCCCGGCTCCTGCACTGTTCTCCAAAATACCCCGACATTTCCACCAGTTCCTTCGGACCTCTCCGAAAGGAAGAACCATCCTTCTGGTTACAGTTATTTACCAGAAAATGCACGTGAACATGCTCCGTATCCACATGCACTGCAAATAATACTTCAAACCCTTTTTCCCAGAAGAACTTATGAGCAAAGTCCTCTGCCATCTTGTAAGCATCTGCATAAGTCAGCTTATCATTGTCCTCCGGATGAAAGGATATGGACAGCTTCTGTGCCAGAATGTCCCGCGGGAAGAACCGGCTGTACTTCTTCTGATGCATTTTCCTTGTCATAAGAACACAGTTGGCAAAATTATCCCGATTGCATCCAAAGGCATTGTATAACTCTGACTTCGTCTTGATAATACCGGAACTTAACTGTTCCTTCTTCTGCCCCAGAATATAATCTGCAGCACTGTGAAGCTGTGCCACAGACTTACAGGGAGCATATTTTACATTGACATTTCCATATACTGCCATCTAATTCACCACCTTTTCATATAGCTTTAATACCGAGTCTTCCAACCGCCGGAATACTCTTTGGAACGGTTCAAATGCTGTCATGGATATCAAATCCGGATAGGCATTGATATTCCTTGCCAGCTGGTTGATATTGACACCCTGCTTTTTCAATTCGTAGCAGATCTCATTCATAACTTCCATAAACTGCTTTAATGTTGTCCCGTCGATCTGCCTGCCCTTGTTAACCCGGAGCAGATAGTCGATGAAATCAGCGGAAGTTTTGTATCCGCTTTCCTTCATCTGTGATTCAAATTCCTGCTTTACACGGTAATCCACGCGAGAATAGATTACCTCGTCTCTTGTTCGTTTCCCCATATAGTCCTCCTTGTTTTTATCTGTAATAAAAAAAGCCACAAAACACTTTGGTTGAATTGGCATTGCTGCCTTTTCTTCCATTTGTTTCATGGCTTCGCTTTTTGGTATTTTTGTATTCAGTTATTGTGTTTTGGCTACGATTGCACCGGATTATGGCTACATACTAATAGAAATTGTGGTCTGCCCCGGGAAATTGCAGTGTCATGCCCCTGTTGTGGTTCTACTGTTGCTCTGCTTTGTAGCCATTTGGTTGCAGATATTGTCTAAACTGTATCTGCTATAGCTATACTGTCCATAAGAACCGCTATCATCTGCATCCGTCTGGGTAATTCTTCGTAGCCTTGGTGTAAGCGATGCTTCGTCAGCAGGGCACATCATCCCCACAGGTCTGCCCGCCGGAAAAAAGACTCCGTCAGACAGACAAAAGCAGCCCTTCGCTTACCGCTTCGGACTGCTTTTTCCACATCTCTACTACTTATTGAAATCTTCTATTCCCATTCCGATGTGGTGGGGATGATATAGGCAGGTAGTACCGCTGGCTTGCCAAATCGTCAAAAATAAAATCAGAGTGCCTTACGGCACCCTGATTTTATTTCCGCCTCATTGTCTTCGCCATCGGTGCTACCTGCTCATGGGCTACGCCCCCGAGACCCCCGGACAGAAAAAATGCCGGACCATTCAAAGGGTGGTCTGGCATTTTTCTGTCCTTTATCGCATTCGTTCCAGAGAAATCATAGCCGACTTTGTAGCTGCTTATTTGAATAGTTACTGTCGGCTATTTAAGAAATTCCATTACTACATTTCCAAAAATTCTGCTGCTGTCATTATCTTGGGATCTGTCACTCCCGATTCAAGAAAATCCTTATCTCCTGTAAGCAACACATCCGCTTTGGCATTTAATGCTGCTCGCAATATTGGTCTGTCCTTAACATCACGAATCAGCTTTTCAGCATCTTCTTCCATTTCCGGTGTTGTTGCTACTTCAATGACTGACAGCGAATATGCAAGAAATTTCTCCAGCATGGAAATCTTAGTCGGGAATTTCCGATTAAAGATTCTCCATAGTTCTTCAATATTCTGGTCACAGATAATTCCCTTGTTTGGATAGGTAACTGCCTTTAGGTATGCCTTATATGGCGTTCCATGGGAATTGAGCGCTGCTGAAATCAGAATATTGGTATCAATCAGTATTCTCATAAACCCTCCACTTCTTCTCTTACCTCTCTTACAAGTGCATCAATATCTTCCTCTGTTTCCAGACCACTCTTTGCTGCTTCTCCCTGCATACCGCCTTGAAGCATTTTCATAGCATAAACTGCTGCATTCATCATTACAACCTGATCACCTTCACAAATCAGTGTTACTCTGTCTCCTGTTCCGATTCCAAGCTGCTCTCTGATTTCCTTTGGAAGAGTTATCTGTCCTTTGGACATTACCTTTGCGTTATCTACTATCATGTTTGCCATGTCGTTCACTCCTTTCAAAATCTTAAAAGTAGGGTATTTCCTACTTACCCTACTTATAGTATATCCAGTTTTCATGATAATATCAACTCCTTTTCAAAAATTTACACACCAAACGAGTAATCCAGAAACTCATTCTCTTCCGGCTCCATTTGCTCCTGTTTTCCAGCTTCTATCGGCTGTTCATTGCTCTGTGTCGGTTCTGTAACCGGCTTTACCCCCACCGATGCAACAGTTCCCGGATTACCCTGCTGATACGGATAAGGCATTATCCCTCCAGCCTGCAATCCCGCCTGAAAGAAAGCCTGCTGCTGCATCTGATACATGGCTGCAAGTGCCGGAAGGTTGGAAAGCAGCTTCTGCTCCACTGCCTGCACCAGCCTGTCTGCAAAAGCATCTTCCTTTTCCCTGCTTTCAAGATAGGGATCGTTTTTCTTGGCAAGATGTCTTTCATAATAATCATTGATAGCCGCCACCACAAAAGCATTCTGCGACTTAAAGCTCTGTTCCACCTCTTCGGAATGCAGGCGTTCCCACGCCTGCACTCCGCCCTCATCCGACATGTTGAAACGGATGTTGTGATTCCTATACTGCTTTGTCATAGTGCATCACCTACCTTCTGCCCGACTTGCTCTGATGTCTTAAAAGCATATAGCAGTAATACTCGTATCCTTTTGCATTTGCTCTAATATCATGGTTGAAAATGGTGGTATCCGGATTGTAATTTCCAAACTGTTCTACCAGTCTTGCTCCTCCACCCATGAAGTAAACCTTCATCAGCCTTTCATTATACTCATGGTCACGCAGCTTCTGGAAAATCTCCTCCACATAGTCACAAATTGCCTTTTCCACGAGTGATGCATGGGGCTCCGGAAGTTCAATCTTCCCGCTACGAAGAATATTATCAATTACATCATCCATAAGATTGTCCCCCGTTTTATCCTGCACCATGTTGTGAATCTTCTGAAAGCACTGGAACACACCAAGCTTCTCGGTCCATGCCTTACTTTCCATTGGGCGTCCATTATTCAGATACATCAGATTCATCGTACCGTTTCCAATATCTGCAAGAAGCGTCACGCCTGCAAAATCCTTCAGATTCTCTGCCACTGCCGAGTAACACTGTGGCATAACCGTACATCCGGCAAACTCAATACAATAAAGTCTGTCCTTATAGCCGACCTCCACACTGCTGTTCCTGAGCATATATCTCTTAAAATCCTCCCGCTGTGCCTGCACCCATTTGAGTGGCAAACCGACTGCCAGATGAATCCTAACTCTGTTAACAGCATCTGTGATTCCCCTTGCTTCCAGCTCCTTTACAATAGCAGCAAGTGTCAGCACATAATTATCGTCATCGGTCTGCTTATCTGCCACAAACCCCTTTCTTCCCTCTCCGATGACATAATAATCACCACCGTACTCGATATAATCTCTGCTTAACACAGGTGCGCTGTCATACTTCGCAATCGCTGTCTTAAAGCATCTCCTGGCTGTTTTCATATTTCCGTAGCCGTTGTCTACTCCAATAATTAATGCTCCGTTCATACTGTATTCTCTTATCTTCTCTGTCATAAAATCCTCTCTTTCTCCGGCATCTGTGCCGGTAACAAAACCTGTATTGTCTGTAATCTTTTCGTGGACAATAGCACATCTGCTATCATCCACATATCTCTTAGCAAAATCTGTAAATGACTGTCTCATATACTTCCTCCTCCGCTGTCTGCTTCGCCTGTTCTCTGATCTTCCACATTTCCATCGTGGAAGCAGGATTAACCGGCTTATGCTTCATTAAATACTGATTCGTAATTGTGTCTACCATCTGATAAGCTTCCTCATTGACCTCTGCAGCTTTGCTATAAAGCTGTCCCATTCTGATATGGTGTCGGTATCTGTCCGGATAGGTTTCCTTCATATAAGAAGTCCATAGTAGTCCATACTTACCAACCGTAATCTGTTCCGGCTCCTGCTCCATCGAAAGATTCGGATACAACAATCCATCTTTCTCGAAATAAGTTCCGCCCATCTGCTCAAATAGTGATAAATCCTTTGTTTCCCTGCTCATCTCGCATTACCTCTCTTTCTACTTTTCTCTGCCACATCAAGCTGTTGCTGGCTTTCATGCCATTCCTTCACAAGCTTCTCAATCAGTTCCACCTTCTGCTTTGGTGTATAGTCTGATGGAAAATACTGCGATAATTTGTCTGCTCGTATCTTAATCTGCTCTCTCTGGTTTGGTTTTTCCTCTTCCAAAATCACATACATTGCGTCCATATCAAGACCACCGGATTGGCTGATTCGCTTCATCCGATTCGCCTGCGATAAAGACGGAGTACATTGCTCCATATCCATGACGGCATGAAGTTCATACTGTTCTTCCTCTGTCAGATAAGACAGTTCCACCGCAATCGTAAAAGCCATCTTTTCCTCATCTACCATTTGCAGTATCTTCGGAATCAGATAGGTAAGCCGTATATACCGCTTAATCTGTGCCACACTCTCACCCACCTGCTTTGCCAGTAGCTCATTACTCCGCGCCGGCTTCGGTCCAACTTGAGCCGAAGTGATGTCCGTTTTTCTTCCCTGTCTGTTCATGGCTTCCAGCTTCATACGATAAGCATAAGCTTTCTCACTTGGTTTTAGATTCTCACGCTGCAAGTTAGAATCTACCATCGCCACTATCGCCTGATTATCGTCCAGCTCTCTTATAACTGCCGGAACTTCCGCAAGACCAGCCCACTGTGCTGCTGCCTTTCGTCTGTGTCCTGCAATCACTTCATACCCCTCCCCATCAGGATTCGGTCTTACAAGTAAAGGAACAATCACACCCTCATCCTCAATACTTTTCATAAGAGCACACAGCTCCATGTCCTGCTGCACATGAAAAGGATGGTTCTTAAAGTCCTTTAACTCGCTTATTCTGATATTCTTTATCTCTTCCATTACAACCTCCGATCTTCCGGTAGAATAGCTTCTACTCAGTTATGCCAATGTTATCTGCAAATAGAAAAAGACCGCTCATCTCCAATTACTTGAAAATGAACGGTCTTTCACGTTTCTTATTCTGTTGAATAACTTGAAATTACTGTAACTGTACTTTTATGTGTTCCCACACCCCACATCCAAAACGACCGAGACATTTACTCCGTCCGAAATCGCCTTTTTGTAGGTTTTTCTATCACTCTGAGAGAACATCATATGTCGCTCAAAGTGCCTAAAATCAAGGATTCTTACATATCGACCCGATGTAGTGCAACCACGCACTCTATATGATAAGTATTAGGAAACATGTCAATACAGCAAGCCTTTTCAACCTTATATCCCCTCGCCTGCAACATTTCCAAATCCCTTGCAAGCGATGTTGGCTTGCATGAAATGTAGACGATATTGTTAACTCCGTAATCAATTATCTTCTCAAGTGCCTTTGGATGGATGCCATCTCTTGGAGGGTCAAGCATGATAAGGTCAGGTGTCTCTTTGATGTTATCAAGTGCCTTGAGAACATCATCTGCAATAAATTCACAGTTAGACAGCCCATTAAATTCCGCATTCTGGCGGGCTGCAACAACAGCTTCCTCAATTATCTCCACACCGACAACCTTCTTTGCAACTGGTGCAAGAATCTGTGCAATAGTGCCTGTTCCGCTGTACAAATCAAACACAACCTTATCCTTGGTTGTTCCCATGTAATCCCTCGCCTTAGAATACAAAACTTCCGCTCCAAGTGAGTTAGTCTGGAAGAATGAGAATGGACTTATCTTGAAATGCAGTCCAAGAAGCTCCTCCTCAATATAATCACGGCCATATAAAAGGTCCGTCTTATCATTTTTGACAACATCTGCAAGACTGTCATTGCATGTGTGAAGGATTCCTGCAATCTTTCCTTCAAGTTCAAGTGCAAGCAATGCTTCCTTCCACTCATCAAGCGACACGTCCATCTGTGTAGTTGTTACAAGGTCTACAAGAATCTCGCCAGTCTTTTGCGCACGTCTTACCAGCAGATGTCTGAGATAACCTTCGTGCGTAATCTTGTGAAGATATGGAATGTCTTTATCCTTAAAATAATCAAGAGTTGCGCGCAGAATTTTAGAAAAATCCTCATTAATAATGCGGCAGCCATCAACAGTTACAATATCATATGTACTGTTTCTTTTATGAAGTCCCAGCGCAAGCTCGCCATCCTTGACCTCATCGCCAAATGAAAATTCCATCTTGTTACGGTAATGCTCTGTCAGCGGACTTCCTGTTATTCCCTCAAATTCATACTCAGACTTGATTGCGCCGTCAAGAATATCCTTTATCTGCTTCTCTTTCATGGCAAGCTGGGCTTCATACGCAACTGTCTGATATGTACATCCGCCGCATCTGCCAAAATATTTACAGGCTTCCACTGTCTCCAGCGGTGATTTCTCAAGCACTTTAAGCAGCCTTGCCTCACATTTATCCTTGCGCTTTTTATTGATTCCAAATTCAACAATCTGTCCCGGAATGGAATTCTTTACAACGACAAGCTTTCCATTATCCTCCGGATTCTCCGATATCGCACTCACATACGCCTTGTTAGGAAAATCTACATATTCAACTTTTCCTGTCAGCACATCACCTTTTCTCATATATACTCCTGTTCATGTTTATTTTTTATATTATATCTTTTGACACAACTTCTATGCTTTTAGGCTTAATCTATTATACTTTCGATGCTGCCTCAACAAATTTGTTTTTGGCTTAAATGCAACTTCTTCGCTGAAAAGCTCCAAAATCAACTCTATTTCATATGTTTTCCAAGCAAGTTTGGCTTAAATCCAGAATTTTTTTATATAAATCCAGCTTTTCCGCTAATCCTGGATTTTTCAGGCACTTTCTTACTATCAAGCCAAAATCATATTTTCATCCTTGATATTGAGCTGTTTTTGGATTTTTACAAGATTTCTGCTGCTAAAAATCCAAACCTCACTATTAAGCTTAGAAAAACTAATTCATCTATAGTCATCCAGCTTCTTTATAGCCAGCCACTCTTTAACTAGACAGCCCTGCCATCTTATTAAATAAGCCACCAGCCGGACAGTCCGACCAGTGGCTTATTAATACTCTGTGACATTATCTCTGACTTATATGACTTAAACAGCTTAAATACTCTAAAGCCAAAAGCCAGCTTCAACAAGATTCCAGATTACTTCTCGTCTTCAAAATCATCCTCGAAGTCATCTTCAAAATCGTCTTCAAAGTCATCATCGAAATCATCAAGATAATCAGGTGTGAAATATCTGTATACAGCGTATGCAATACCTGCTACAGCAGCTACAGCTCCAACAATTGCAAGAACTACTATTAAAATGTTGCAGCAGCTCTTTTCTTCCTTCTTCTCTTCTTTGTGAATAAGTTCGTTGATCCTAGATGTTAACTCGTCTATCTTTTCTCTATTCATAGTTAATACCCCTTTCCGTTCAAGATACTCTTCATATGCCAAGATTATAACACAGCATTTTTTACTTTTCTAGCCTTTTGATGTAATTTTTCTGTCTTAATTATACTTTCTTAAGTCTTGCAAATCCAGCGAGCATCTTCTTGACACCATAGTCGTTGAAATCAACCGTAACCATATAATCCTTGGTTGCACTGACAATGTCTTTCACAATGCCTTCGCCGAATTTGACGTGGCTTACAGTATCGCCAACCTTGTATCCAAGCCCGGAAGTCACGAAATCCTGTGAACCACCCTGCGCAGATGCCGCTGTAACACCAGATGCACTTGATTTCTGTGCAGATGCTGCGGTGCTTCTGAATCCACTCATAGGAAATTCTTTACCAAATCCAACCTTTTTATTCTCATTTGCCGCAGAAACATTTCTTATAGCAGCCTTATCAGCCGAAGACACACCTGCTTTAGAAGAAGTGCCATAGTTGGTTGAACCACCATACTTCGTCGAACTTCCATAGTTCGTTGAGCCACCATAATTAGTCGAGCTTCCATACCTTGTAGGTGCTGCGCTTCTTCCAAGTCCAGCCCCATAAGAACCGGTCTGGCGTCCGCTGATACTCGTTCTCCTGCCATTGTATGATTCATACTGGCTTGCATTGCCGCTTCCGTAGCGCGCCAGCACATCCTTGGCATGAGCCCTTGGGCTGAAAAGTCCGGTTGATTCAGGGTCCTTAACTCCGCCGTAATCAATTTTTGATTTGTTGTAGCCAGTCACATTATTCTGAACCTCAAGATACTCCTCTGGAATCTCTTTGACAAATCTTGAAACCTTGTTCATCTGTGTCTCACCACGAACCATTCTCTGCTTTGCACAGCTTATGATGAGTTCCTTCTCCGCTCTTGTTATACCAACATAGCAGAGTCTCCGCTCTTCCTCAATCTCTGTCGGGTCATCCGACACAATCGTCATGTAGCTTGGAAATAACCCATCCTCAAGTCCTGTAAGATAGACAATTGGGAATTCCAGACCCTTGGCACTGTGAAGTGTCATAAGGCTCACCTGATTATTCGACTCTGACAGGTTATCAATATCAGCAATCAGTGCCACATCTGCAAGAAATGCGCTGAGTGAGTGGTCTTCCTCTCCATCTGTCTCCTCCGCATTGCCGCTCTCAAATGCGACAATCTTATTGATAAATTCATCAATATTTTCCTGTCTTGCCTCAACTTCCTCTCTCGTCTCATTCTCCGCAAGGCTCTCCATGTACCGCACATCCTCTAAGATTCCATTGGTAAGCTCTTCAATTGTCATGAACTGCTGCTTTGCCTTATATCCCTGTATAAATGTCACGAAATTCTCTAATTTGCCGAGAGACCTTCCTATATCCGGTATCTCCGATGCGTTGCAGAGTGCATCCCAGAATGACATGTCATTGGCATCAGCAAACTGCTGTACTCTGTCGATTGTAGTCGCACCTATTCCACGTTTTGGGACATTGATAATTCTCTTAATCGCCTGACCATCACTGCCATTGTCGACTGTTTTAAGATATGCAAGAATATCCTTAATTTCTTTTCTCTGGTAGAAATTCACACCGCCATAAACCCTGTATGGCACATTTCTGAGGATAAGCTTCTCCTCTAAAAGTCGTGACTGTGCATTAGTCCTGTAAAGGATTGCAAAATCATTATAATTCCATCCGTCACGCACCTTGCTGCATATGCTCTCAACCACGCCTTCTGCTTCCTTATACCCATCCTCATACAGACAGAAAGGAATCTTATCGCCCTTGGAATTGTCTGTCCATAGTGTCTTAGGCTTTCTTCCAATGTTGTTAGCAATTACACTGTTAGCCGCATTAAGAATTGTCTGTGTTGACCTGTAATTCTGTTCAAGCTTTATAACCTTGGAATCTGCAAATACAGTCTCAAAGTTAAGGATATTGCTTATATTAGCACCTCTGAACTTATAGATTGACTGGTCATCATCACCAACGACACACAGATTGCCATATTTTCTGGCAAGAAGGCTTATAAGATTGAACTGGATAGTATTCGTATCCTGATACTCATCAACCATTATATACTTGAAACGTTCCTGATATGCTTCTAAAATGTCGGGTGCTTTTTCAAATAACTCGACAGTTTTATATATAAGGTCATCAAAATCAAGCGCATTATTAAGCTTTAACTCTTTCTGATATTCTATGTACACCTGTGCAATTCTTTTAAGATTATAGTCATTGCCAGCATCAAGCAGGAACTGCTCAGGGCTTGTGTACTCATCCTTCGCTCTTGAAATCGCACTCATGATTGTGCGCTCTTTAAGCATTTTAGTATCTATATTTAACTTTTTACACACATCTTTGACAACGCTCTTCTGGTCATCTGTGTCATAGATTGTGAAATTAAGATTATATCCGATTCTGTCTATATATCTTCTAAGTATACGCACGCATGTAGAGTGAAATGTGCTTACCCACACCTGATTACCGCAATCAGTTATGTTATCAACTCGCTCCTTCATCTCTGCTGCCGCTTTATTAGTAAATGTTATGGCAAGAATATTATAAGGGCTGACGCCACATTCTTCTATCAGATATGCGATTCGGTGTGTAAGAACTCTCGTCTTACCTGAACCAGCACCAGCAATAATAAGCAGACTGCCATCCGTATACTTGACAGCTCTACGCTGCATTTCATTCAAACCTTCTAAATTCATACTAATCTCCAATGCATAAAACAGCCATGGAACGCTAATCCCCCGCCCCATGGCTTAATAAACAACTCATGCCCGCAAATTGTTCTGTTACAGAACAAATCTTACAATTCTGCAAATATTTAAGATTGCAGATTGTTATACAAGCTTAGTTCCGCAGTTAGCACAGAACCTGGCACCATTAGTCGGCTGTCCACATTCTGGACAGAACTTAGGCACAGTTCCCTCGCCTCTTGGCATCTGGCTCTGGTTATTAACATTGTTAGCATTATTGAATGAATTCATCATCTGCTGTCCCATAGCCATACCCATCTGCATACTCATCATATCGCCAGCGATGTTAGAGCCACCGCCCTTGCTGAGATTATCAGCCATAGCCATCTGTGTGTACTTGTTCATGTCACCAACCATAGCCTGAGAAGCAGCTTTGTTCTGCATCTTAGTAATCTCTTCTGGATAATTAAAGCTTGCGATATTAAATCCTGTTATCTCGATACCAATCTTACATATCTCCATATCAAGGTCCTGCTTGATACCATTAGCGATATCCATAGCATTAGCCTGAAGATTGAACATATCCTTGCCTTCCTTAGATATCCACTTCATAAGAAGCTGGTCAAGGACTGCAACAACTCGTTCTCTGACATCTTCCACAGTATATATCTGCTTGACACCTGCAACCTTATCAATCATGGCAACATAATCGCTCACCTTGAAATTAAATGTTCCAAATGCTCTAACAGGGCATCCGCCCGGAAGATTCTGTGTTGGTATTGATATTGGATTCTTAGTTCCCCATTTGACAGTGAACTCCTTAGTATTAACAAATAATACCTCAGCTCTCATTCCACTGTTAAATCCGAACTTGAACCCTTTGAGTGTTGAAAGGAATGGAATAATGTCTGACTCTACATCAAAGCTTCCCTCTTCCTTGAATATTCCTTCAATAACACCATTGTACATAAATATAGCATCCTGACCTGGTCTTATGATAAGTCGGCTGCCCTTCTTGATTTCTCTGTTAGTCCATTTCCAGAATATAACGTCATCGCGGAACTCTTCCCACTCGATGACGTTGGCTAACTGTCTTCCAAATAACCCCATATCAATCCTCTATTCTATACTATTAAAGTCCCATCTTTGCCTTAAGTGCTGCAAGCTCATCATCCACTGCTGATGTAGATGGCTTATCATCATACTTAGCTGCAAGTGTATCGATATCAGCATCTGATGCTGATTTGTTAAGCTCTGCCATAGCATTAGCCTCATCAAGCATCTTGTTAGCCTTAGCTTCCATGCGGTCAAATGCTTCCATATTATTGCCAGCACCCTTGAAGCTTGAACCAACCTCGTTGATTCTCTCCTGTGCCTTAGCAGCCTTCATAGTTGCCTTGATTGCTGTTCTTCTAGCCTCTAAGCTCTCCATATCCTTAACAAGCTTATCATGCATCTGGCGCATCTTAGTTGAATTATCCCTGGCAATATCATATGCCTTCTGAAGTGAAGCCTGTGTTGTTGTAAGCTGCTGCTTCTTCTCAAGGAAGCTTCTTGCATCATTCTCATTGCCAGCTAAAAGAGCCTTCTCTGCATATGACTGCATCTTTGCAATCTGCTCATTGCAATCGTCTAACTCTCTCTTAGCTCTTGTCTCCTCAGCCATAACAGAAGCTGTCTCAGCCTTAACCTTGCCAAGGTCGCTCTCTAAATTTCTCATATACTGATCAATCATCTTCTCTGGATCCTCACACTTATCAAGAAGTGCATTAATATTAGAAGCCATAATATCCTTAAATCTTGTTAAAATCCCCATCGCTGAATCCTCCCATATATTCATATATGTATTGTTATTATCGACGCATCACACGTCTTTACCATTATATTATATTCCACAATATTTGTCACGATAAAAGTTTATGCTTGCCATCTAGTTTTTAATACTATATAATGTGTTATGTGTATTTGAAAGGAGATTGCAAGACATGAGCGAAGATAAATCAGAAATTATCACTTCTGTATTAAGAAAGCTGGCTAGACTTAACTACATTAAGCCCGGAGAGGTTCCTAATATCAATCTCTATATGGATCAGGTCACGACATTTATGGATGAACATCTTAGTGAAAGCAAGCGTCATGAGGACGATAAGATTCTCACTAAGACAATGATTAACAACTATACTAAGAATGATCTCCTTCCACCACCTGTTAAGAAAAAATATTCAAGAGACCATATATATGTTCTCGCATTCATATATTATTTCAAGAACATCCTGTCTATAAGCGATATCCAGAAGCTTATCAATCCGCTTACTGACAGTTGTTTTGAAACTGATGGCATACCTAATATGGAGCATCTCTACTCAGAGATTCATGATATGTGCAAATCACAACTTTCAGAATTGTCGAAGGATGTTCTCCGCAAGTCACAGCTTGCACAGAATGCATTTTCTTACGTTGAAGATGAGGACGAGAAAGAGTTTCTTGAACTGTTCTCATTAGTTTCACTTTTAAGCTTTGACGTATATCTTAAAAAGAACATAATCGAGTCACTTATAGATGATTACTCTGCCAAGCATGCGCCTGAGGATGACAAGTCCACATCAGGCTCCAAGAACAAGTCAGCATCTAAGAAAGACCCTAAAGCAAAATAAGAGTGGTGCACTTTATAAGGTGCACCACTCTTATTTTGTCTTTATTCTGTTTTCTTGTTTTTGTCGGTTACGCCCATGCTTTCAAATATTCTGTCATAACTGTCATTACCATAGTTAAGCGACCTGTTGACACGGCTAATCGTTGCTGTAGATGCTCCTGTAAGTTGGGCTATCTCAAGATAAGTCCTGCCTTCTCTTAACATCTTTGCCACTTCAAAACGCTGTGAGAACGATAGTATCTCATTAATCGTGCACACGTCTTCGAAGAAATCATAGCACTGTTCCTTATTCTCAAGGCTCAATATTGCATCAAAAAATAAATCCACTGATTTATTATCCAGCTTTTTATTCACATCGCACCCCCAAAATCAAACATTGTTAATAGTTTACCACACTAAACTATAAAAGTCCAGCGACAAACAGATGATAAATTTATGGCATCTGTATGCCGCCAGACTTATTAAAATGTTTCTTATTCTGTACGGAGCGCAATAACAGGGTCTTTCTTAGCCGCCATAGATGCTGGCATAAGTCCTGCTATCGTTGTGAGCAGGACACTTATAACAATAAGTATCACAGCCCCAGCAACCGGCAGTTTTGCAAGATTAGATATATCTGTAATATTTTTAATAATGATATTAGCTGGTATACACAGGATAAGCGTTATGATTATTCCCATGGCTCCTGAGACAAATCCCTCAATCATTGTCTCTGCATTGAACACTCTCTTAACATCCTTCTTAGATGCACCTATACTTCTAAGAATACCAATCTCCTTCGTTCTCTCAAGAACTGAGATATATGTGATAATTCCAACCATTATTGAAGAAACTACAAGCGATATTGCCACAAATGCAATGAGCACTGATGATATAGCTGTTATAATCATACTTACTGACGACATGATAATTCCCACATAATCTGTGTAACTTATCTCATCCTCACTTCTTCCATCATCATCAACCTCTTTGTTGTACTGTGTTATAAAGTCTGATATATGCTCCTTTGACTCAAAACCCTTACAATATATATCAATCTGTGATGGAGTCTCCTGTGATGTTATTCCAAGCTTCTTCTTGTTGGATTCATATGTTGCATCCGTTGTCTTGGTATCCTTCGTATTATCAAACGGCACACCTGTAAATATATCAACATCCTTGTTTGCCTGCTGCTTCTTCACAATCTCTGTCTGGTTAACCCTATCAATTATGTGAAGCATTAGCTCTCTTGTATAACCTATTCCATTCGATATAGAAGTGTTGACCGCATCAGGATTAGGACGTATGATTCCTGATATTTTAATAGACTCAGCTCCATCTACAATCTTTTTCATGTATACATCGTCTTTTGTATAGTCGTCCCATGTCCCGGTCTTGGAATTATACTGATAAAACTGTGTCGGATACACAAGCTTAAACTCATGATTCAGAACATCATCATAAGAAAGTTCTATATTATCTGTATCATAACTCTGCCCTGCATAGACATTTTTAAAAATAGTCTTTACCTCGTGCGGGTCCTTAAATCCTAACGAATACAATGTGTAATCCACAATCTCGTTATTCTCATCAACAATAAGAACCACCTCATTGTAATCAGATGGCCAGCTTCCAGCAACAACGTCATACTGCTCATCGAGAAGCTCCTGATTATCAAGAAGCTGGTTCCACACACTGCTGTTCATCATTCCAGATGTCATCACAGAATTGCTGCTTTTCTGGCTTGAGCCCATTCCCATGCTCTCCATCATAGTTCCCGGATTGAGCTGGACAGCTCCATTAGATGTGTCTGCTGAATAAATGTATAGCGGAACATCATACGAATATTTGATATCGCTGACATACTGGTTCAATTCATCTCTTCTGTCCTCAATATATGTCCTGAACTTGGTAAGATTGTTGCTGTTAGCCTCCGCAACCATCGAATTAACCATATCAGTCATTATATTATTAGAATATATTTTATCCTTGTCATGGGTTATCTCTTTATCCTTCTGTCCGGTCATGTTCTCAATCATGCTGCTGACATCTATACTCTCTGTCTGGATTGTTATAGGATAGCTCGACAGCGTATCTCTCTGAACCCTGTCGATATATTCCTGAATACCATTAGATATAGCAAGGATAAGCGCAATACCGATAATACCTATGCTTCCTGCAAATGCTGTGAGAAGCGTTCTTGTCTTTTTCGTCATAAGGTTATTAAGGCTGAGTGACAGCGCAGTAAAAAATGACATTGAAGTCCTCTGCTTTTTGCCAGCCTGACGTTCTGCCTTCTCAGATTTCGACTTGGAAGCCCCTTCATGCTTAGACCTTCTTCTTTTCGTATCTGCAGTATTTCTTGCAGCGTGCTTTTTAGCCGCACTTCCGACCTCTCTTGCGTAATCGTATGCAGCCCTGTCCTCCTCGGTCATCTCGAATAATTCAACTGTCTCAGCCGTATCAACCGTAATATCCCTGTTGTACTCCCTGTCTGTGTAAGGGTCAGAATCGTCAGTTATCTTACCGTCAAGCAGCCTTATTATTCTTGTTGAATATTTCATGGCAAGCTCTGGATTGTGCGTAACCATAATGATAAGCCTGTCCTTGGAAATGTCTTTCAACAGCTCCATAATCTGTACAGATGTCTCTGTATCAAGTGCTCCAGTAGGCTCATCCGCAAGCAGAATATCTGGATTATTGACAAGAGCTCTCGCAATAGCAACTCTCTGCATCTGTCCACCTGACATCTGGTTAGGCTTCTTATAAATGTGGTCTGACAAGCCAACCTTCTCTAAAGCCTCTACTGCCCTTTTCTTTCTCTCTGCCTTAGATACACCCGACAACGTAAGTGCAAGCTCAACATTGGCAAGCACTGTCTGATGTGGTATCAGGTTATAACTCTGGAATACAAATCCAATCGAATTATTGCGGTAATAATCCCAGTCCCTGTCCTTGAAATCCTTCGTTGATTTGCCATTTATTATCAAATCACCTGACGTATACTGGTCAAGTCCTCCGACAATATTAAGCATTGTCGTCTTACCGCATCCTGACTGTCCAAGAACCGATACGAATTCACTATCCCTGAATCTCAGATTAATCCCTTTAAGTGCTGGCACTTTCGTTCCGCCAGTCTCGTAATCCTTTTTAATATCTATTAACTCAAGCACGACTATTTCTCCATTTTAATAATCTTTTCTGTAACATACACATTCTATATTCACTTTAGATTATTTTCAAATTAAAAATGTATAAAGTGTTAATAAATATTACCACTTGCCTTTTAAATAAATACATTTTATAATTATTGGTATCGACTACTAAAGGAGACTCAGCCGATGGCTAATACACGCAACAGAATTATCAGCACATTTATAATTATATTATCTATGGTATTGTGTTTTGGGGTAGCTGCCAATGCTGATACGCAGCAGAAGCTTGATGAAACTAAAGACACTCTCAACCAACTGCGTGAAGAGCAGGCTAAGCAGTCGTCAGAATTATCTAATATGAATTCCCAGATGGATACTATCAATGGCAGGCTTTCTGATATACAGAACCAGATTGAGGACAAGCAGGATGAGATTGACAAGCTCACACAGGAAAGTGAGGAATTGTCAGCCGATATTGATGAGCAGTACGAATCCATGAAATTGAGAATCAGATACATGTATGAGAATGGAACTGATACACTTATCAATTCATTACTGAGTTCTGAGAATTTCGCAGAATTTCTTTCAAGATCAGAATATATATTCCAGATTACAAGATATGATAATGCCATGATGGTTAATCTTAATGACTCAATGACAAGGCTCAATATGGCAAGAGAAACTGTGGAGGCAGACATGCAGCAGCTTGGCACATTAAAGGAATCTGCTTCTGCGGAATCATCTAATCTGAAATCATTGATTCTTGATACACAGAACAAAATCGACTTGAATTCAATCAATATAGAAGAGACAGAGGCTCTCTATAAGAAATACGAGGAACAGCTCGAAGCTGAACGACTCGCGGCTCTTATGGCGCAGGGAACTGGTAAGAACAGTTCTTATGTCAATGGCGGTACACCTATCAAATATACAGCAGATGACCTCGCCATGCTTGCAGCTATCGTTGAGTGTGAGGCTGGCAACCAGCCATATGCAGGAAAACTCGGTGTAGCCAGCGTTGTATGCAACCGTGTTAACAATCCAAGATTTGATAACACAGTTTCTGGTGTAATCCTGTCACCTAAACAGTTCTCTCCTGTTACCAGTGGACGTTTCGCACTTGTTCTTGCAAGAGGCGCAGGTTCTGAATGTGTAAAGGCAGCCAAGCAGGCGTTAGAGGGCGGAATCAATATTGATGCGCTGTATTTTATACGATACAGAGGTTCACAGGATGATAACAAGTTAAAGATTGGCGACCACGTATTCTTCTCAGACTGGAGTATGTACTAAATAACATTTTTAACAGGGGGACTTTTTTATGGAATTTTCAAATGGGGATAAATCAAAGCATGGAAACAGTGCTAAAAACAGTCTTTCAAATATTCTTAAAAGATGTGTTGATAACGGATATCTTTCACAGGTTATTTCAGAATATAGAGTTGGAAAGCCAAATTATTCTAACTCTAAACAATTTTATGCTCAATTTCTTATTATATTTAACGATGAATCAAAATGGATTTTATTCACAACGACTTCAATGAAAACAGATCGTGTTAAAGGACACCAATGGGATACTATTAACCTGAAAGAAATAGATCCATTGATAACCCGTGCATACATTGTTTATCCAGACGGCATCTCAGATGACCTGAAAAATGAATTTATACGTCAAAACAATAAATATATAGATAATTACGAATATTCTGCTATAGATGCTATTGTTTCACAAG
>OIZI01000390.1_pt1 | contig 23332 bp, 21 predicted proteins | sample 1588441 | NCBI WGS metagenome assembly OIZI01 (sample SAMN03283284) | human gut metagenome | biome: human-associated habitat; material: feces | host: Homo sapiens | place: Peru | collected 2012 | reverse complement strand
TTTGATACCAGATTGCTACGTGCTTTCTGACCTTTTGACCCTGGTATCATATTATCAATAATATGATATATTTCAACATATTTCTTGTATAATATCATGCAAAAATTGCACTATTTCTACTTCTATTTACGAATGGAGAAAAACACAGTTCTAATATGAATAAGGGACAAATAAACCTTTTAGATTTATTTGTCCCTATTATTTTTATATTTATATTTATATTTATATTAGTCTTCCTTAGACCAGATTCTTAATGTCTGGATGAGCTTTTCCTTTGTATCAGCATCAAGCTTCTGAACAAGCTGCATAATCTCGTTATCTAATGCAGTGTTCTGGTATGACTTGTCAACGCTTCCTGCAAGATAATCTAAAGATACATGTGTGAGGTCAGCATAGTAAGATAACATTCTAAGTGTCATAAGATTACGGCCATTCTCAACGTTACTGATATATCCAGGTGTAACATCAAGGGCTTTTGCTACGTCCTCCTGTGTGAGTCCGTGCTGAATTCTTAACTTCTTAACCTTTGCGCCTAAATCGTTTTCCATGTGTGTAATCCTCCTTGTTATGGTATAATAAATATATTAAATAATTAATAACACAGCTTATTTCTTATTAGCTCTGTATCTTAATGTTGAATCAAGAATCTTCTTTCTGATTCTTAAATGAGTAGGAGTTACCTCCAGAAGCTCATCTGTATCAATGTAATCCAATGCCTGCTCAAGACTTAATATCTTAGGTGGTACAAGTCTTAATGCTTCATCGGCACTTGAAGAACGAGTGTTAGTAAGATGCTTTGTCTTACATACGTTAACTTCAATATCTTCAGTACGTGGGTTTTCACCGACAATCATACCGGCATATACTTTTTCACCAGGTCCGATGAAAAGAGTACCTCTGTCCTGAGCATTGAAAAGACCATAAGTAACAGCCTCGCCATCCTCGAAAGCTATTAAAGAACCAGTCTTTCTGTAAGAGATATCTCCCTTGTATTCTTCATAACCTTCAAAAGAAGTATTGATGATACCATTACCTTTAGTATCAGTAAGGAATTCACCTCTGTATCCGATAAGTCCACGGGATGGGATAGAGAACTGTAATCTTGTGTAGCCACCGTTGATAGGTGTCATACCAAGAAGTTCACCCTTTCTCTGGCTTAACTTCTGGATAACAGAACCTGAGAACTCATCTGGAACATCAATGTATGCAAGTTCCATAGGCTCAAGCTTCTTGCCGCGCTCGTCAGTATGGTAGAGAACCTCTGCCTTGCTGACAGCAAATTCATATCCCTCGCGACGCATGTTCTCGATAAGGACTGAAAGATGAAGCTCACCACGTCCTGAAACCTTGAAAGAATTCTCAGAACCAGGGTTCTCCTCAACTCTTAAAGATACATCAGTGTTAAGCTCTCTGAAAAGTCTGTCTCTGATGTGGCGGGAAGTAACGAATTTACCTTCCTTACCAGCAAGAGGACTGTCGTTAACCATGAAATCCATAGAAAGAGTTGGTTCAGAAATCTTCTGGAAAGGAATAGCTACTGGATTTTCAACTGAACAGAGAGTATCTCCGATGTGGATATCAGCGATACCTGATACAGCAACAATCTCACCAATAGTAGCTTCATTAACCTCAACCTTATTAAGACCATTGAAAGTATAGAGCTTAGTAACTCTTACTCTCTTCTTAACAGAAGGGTCGTGGTGGTTAACAATCATAACCTCCTGATTAACTCTGATACCGCCATTTTCAATCTTACCTACACCGATACGTCCTACAAATTCGTTATAATCAATAGTAGAGATAAGCATCTGTGTATCTGCATCAGGGTCACCCTCTGGAGCAGGTATATTGTTAACGATACAGTCAAATAATGGCTGCATATCTTTAGGCTCGTCCTCAAGATTAGCCATAGCATATCCAGACTTAGCTGATGCAAATATGAAAGGACAGTCTAACTGGTCTTCATTAGCATCAAGATCAATGAACAGCTCAAGTATCTCATCAATAACTTCATTAGGTCTGGCTTCTGGTCTATCAATCTTATTGATACATACTATAACTGAAAGGTTCATGTCAAGAGCTTTTTGTAAAACAAACTTAGTCTGTGGCATAACACCTTCAAATGCATCAACTACAAGTATAACTCCGTCAACCATCTTAAGAACACGCTCAACCTCGCCACCGAAGTCAGCATGGCCAGGAGTATCAATAATATTAATCTTAGTGTCTTTGTAAGTTATAGCAGTGTTCTTAGAAAGGATAGTGATTCCTCTCTCACGTTCAATATCATTAGAATCCATGACACGCTCAGCAACTTCCTGATTAGCACGGAATGTTCCGCTCTGCTTAAGAAGTTCATCGACCAGAGTAGTTTTACCATGGTCAACGTGAGCGATAATAGCAATGTTTCTAATATCTTCACGCTTTGTCTTCATAAATAACCTCCGTTTTGGCTACTTTTATATTAGCAACTTTTACATTCTATCACAATACCTGAAAATATCAATAGTAAAAATATACATTTTTATATAAATTAATCAAAACCTTTTCACAATATTAACAAAATCTAAATAAAATATAAAAAATAAGCCATTTTTGAAAAAAACACAAAATAGACATAATTTTTATGTAATAATTTACGTAATCGATACATATACATACTTATGAACAAAAATAAAGCACATTCCGTATTACGGAAAAAGAAGGGAGATATACAAAATGCTTGATAAGGTTATTGAAAACAACCAGGTAAACATCATTGGAGAGGTAGTTTCTGAATTTAAGTTCAGCCATGAGGTTTTTGGAGAGGGATTTTATCTTGTAGATGTGTCGGTCAACAGATTAAGTGAGATGGTAGATATAATTCCACTCATGATTTCCGAGCGTTTACTTGATGTAACTAAGGACTATAGAGGAATGAAGATAGAGGTATCTGGTCAGTTCAGGTCATATAACAGACATGAAGATACCCGCAATAAATTAATACTTTCAATATTTGTAAGAGAGCTTCAGTTCCTGGAGGATGATGAGATGCCAGAAGAACAGTCTAAGGCTAACCAGATATTCCTTGATGGATTTGTATGTAAACCACCTACATATAGAAAGACACCACTTGGAAGAGAGATTGCTGATATCCTTATAGCAGTCAACCGTCCATATGGCAAGTCTGATTATATCCCATGTATCGCCTGGGGACGTAATGCGAGATATGCGGCTGGTATCGAGGTCGGCGGACACCTTCAGATTCAGGGAAGAGTACAGAGCCGTGAGTACACTAAGAAGATAAGCGATGAGGAAGTTGAAAAGAGAGTTGCATACGAGGTTTCAGTATGTAAGATAGATGTTGTTGATGATGAGGAATAAATGCGTCACAAATCAGTTTATTTAATATTGACGATAAATTTATAAAGTGATATAGTCATTGTATCAATAATTATAAGAAGTAGAGGTTGCGTTGTTAATCAGTAGCATTGAAGATGTTTCAGTGACAGTTGATTCTGTGTGAAAGGTGATGACGCCGAAGCGGGGGATGTGCTGAGATATCCTGCTGGGCGCAAGGCGAACAGGTTTGCGACTGTCATCGTAAGATGGGGAGCTACTAACAAAATTCAAAGTTTGTGCTGGTTCTTCTACTATTTGGTCGGAGAATCAGCATTTTTAATGCCAAAGATGGCGGAAAGAGGTTAAGATGTCAATATTTACTGGTGCAGGAGTTGCGATTGTCACTCCTATGAAAGCTGATGGAGAGATTAATTATGATAAGTTAAAAGAACTTATTGATTTCCAGATAAATAACAGTACAGATGCTATTGTTATCTGCGGAACAACAGGTGAATCTGCTACAATGACAGAGCAGGAGCACATCGAGGCTATAAGATTTACAGCAGACTATGTTAACAAGAGAGTTCCTGTTATAGCAGGTACTGGTTCTAACTGTACCAAGACTGCCATAGAGCTTTCAAGAGAGGCTCAGAGCGCAGGTGTTGATGCAGTTTTAGTTGTTACACCATATTATAATAAGGCAACACAGAAAGGTCTTATACAGCATTATACAGATGTTGCCAAGAGTATTGACCTTCCTATTATCATGTACAATGTTCCAAGCAGAACAGGCTGCAATATCCAGCCAGAGACAGCAGTCAAGCTTGCTAAGGAAGTTGATAATATCGTAGCTATCAAGGCTGCTACAGGCAACCTTTCACAGGAATCTAAGACAATGATGTTAGCTGAAGGCGCATTAGATATGTACTCAGGTGAGGACGGACTTATCGTTCCACTTATGTCAATCGGTGCAAAGGGTGTTATCTCAGTTCTTTCAAATGTAGCACCTAAGCAGACACATGATATATGTGCCAAGTTCTTCGCTGGTGACGTTGAGGGCGCAAGAAAGGCTCAGTTTGATGCATTAGAGCTTGTTGATGCATTATTCTGTGAGGTTAACCCAATCCCGGTTAAGACTGCATTAAATCTTATGGGAATGGAAGTAGGACCACTCAGAATGCCTCTCTGCGAGATGGAAGAAGCTAACCTTAACAGATTAAAGACAGCATTAAAGAATTATGGAATACAGGTGAGATAATATGACAGATATAATTATGCATGGCTGCAATGGCCATATGGGAAGAGTTATAACAGATATAGTAAGTAAAGATGAGAATTGCCGTATAGTTGCAGGCATTGACCCATTTGATGATGGACACAATGATTATCCGGTATTTCCATCAATAGATGCATGTGATGTCAAGGCAGATGTAATTATCGACTTCGCAGCCGCCGCCGCAGAAGATGCACTGCTTGATTACAGTGTGGCTAAGAACATTCCAGTTGTTGTATGTACAACTGGTTTATCAGATGAGCAGTTAGCACACGTAAGAAGTGCAGCCTGCAAGGTCGCAGTACTTAAATCAGCTAACATGTCATTAGGTATCAATACATTATTCGGACTTTTACAGGAAGCAGCCAAGGTATTAGTTCCTGCTGGATTTGATGTAGAGGTTGTTGAACAGCACCACAACAAGAAGCTTGATGCTCCTAGCGGAACAGCACTTGCATTGGCTGATTCAATCAAGGAAGTACTTGGCGATGACTATTACTACAAGTACGACAGAAGTCAGGTAAAAGAGAAGAGAGACAGCAAGGAGATAGGAATAAGCTCAGTAAGAGGCGGTACAATCGTAGGAATCCATGATGTTATCTTTGCAGGCGAGGATGAGGTTATAGAATTCACCCACACAGCATATTCCAAGTCAGTATTTGCAAAGGGCGCAGTTGAAGCTGCCAAGTTCCTTGCAGGTAAGCCAGCCGGAATGTACGATATGGGTGATGTTATCAGTGCATCTCGTAGTAAGTAATACATTTTAACTCAGTAAATCCGCATTTCTGATATAATTTTATGGCAGCAGTGTTACTGCCTGTCACATGAAGGATTATGGATTTACCGGCGTTATCGTCTATTGAATAATAATCATTGAGGGCATAGTTCACAAGATGTGTGGCTATGCCTTTCTTTCTGCATTCCGGGGCAACCCAGACATCATTCATGCAGCCTTGTGAGTCAAATGAATCAATATAAAGCTCCCCGATTACATAGTCGTCATCATCAACCGCCTGATAGCAGGTACATGTGTCGGACACGTCATCAGCCTCAATCGTATAATCATCAGATTTGCTCAAAAAATGTATCAGGTGTGTATTGCCTGTAATACCATACAGATACTCCCTGCTGTGCACAGATGGCGCAAAATGGCAGCTTTTAAGCGCATTATAAATGTCATCCTCCATAGGGCATATAATCGCAGGCATCTCATCAAAACCATAATCTTTTCTTAAAATGTCTTTTACCGCATCATACATGGCTGAAAATACGCCTTTCTGCCTGTAATCAGGTGCAACATAGGCATTCATCATGGCATCACCATCTGGCTGGTTATTCTCATAATCAGGAATCGTGCATGTTATAAATCCTATATATCCGCCTGACACTTCATCTATCGCTGCAAGCTGTATAAGGTCAGACGCATCCTCTTCATATATATAAGTATATTCGCTGGTACTGGCGAAAAGCGCAGTAAGCTTTTTGGAATCTATGTCATTCGATACGCGAAAATTTTTATTCATAAAAATCTAAATCTCCTTAAAGGTTCTGAAGTTTCCCACCAGTCCAGCCCCAAGTGGCAGCCATAGCGGTTCCCCAGCGCGCAGCTCTCTCTGCATAGGTAAAATGGGCTGGTGGGAAACTATTTATAATGATATGATTTTTATGAATAAATATCAAGACTTTATACAGTGATTAAGATGTCTAACACACGTAGTAATGTAAACTAGATGTATATAGATAGTAATAAAAATTTAATAAAGTTATTGTGCAGAATTGGTTTATGGGGTAAAATAAATAGTATATTTTTATTAAGAAATTACAGAACAGCCTGTTGTGCGTAAGGCTGTAGATAATTGTGGAAAGTGGAGATTGATATGAGCAGAGTAGCGATTATAACAGATAGTAATAGTGGAATAACACAAGCGGAAGGAAAGAAGTTAGGGGTAAAGGTTGTTCCTATGCCTTTCTTTATAGATGGACAGCAGTATTACGAGGATATTGACCTTACTCAGGAGCAGTTCTATGAGAAGTTAAAGTCGGATGCAGATATATCTACATCACAGCCATCAGTTGGAGAGATACAGGATGCATTTGATGAGATGTTAAAGGATTATGACGAAGTTGTATACATTCCTATGTCAAGCGGATTATCAGGAACATGCCAGACAGCTACAATGGTTGCTGACGATTATGATGGAAAAGTAGAAGTCGTTAATAACCAGAGAATTTCAGTAACACAGAGACAGTCAGTGCTTGATGCACTTGCTCTTGCAGATAAAGGATATAATGCAGCTAAGATTAAAGAGATTCTTGAAAGAGAGAAATTCAGCTCAAGTATATATATAACTCTTGATACATTAAAGTATCTTAAAAAGGGTGGAAGAATTACTCCTGCGGCAGCAGCGATAGGAACAGTCCTTAAGCTTAATCCTGTTTTACAGATTCAAGGAGAGAAGCTTGATGCTTACGCTAAGACAAGAGGTAAGGCTTCTGCTAAGAAGATTATGTTAAAAGCCATGGATGATGATCTTGCTAACAGATTTGCAGATGCATATGCACAGAGGAAGGTTCATATGGAAGCTGCATATGCAGGCAATCCCGAAGAGGCAGAGGAATGGGCAGCAGTCATAAAAGAGCATTATCCAGACCTTGATTTTAACATGAATGCATTGTCATTAAGCGTAGCATGTCATATAGGTCATGGTGCACTTGCCATAGCATGTTCAATATATCTGCCAGAGTTAGATTAGGAATTACACATTTTCAGATGGTAATATAAGAACAGATTATATGATATGTCATGTAAATTTATAAGGAGAGTGTGATGGCTAAGTTAAGAAGTGAGATAGATGATAAGTTCAAATGGGCTGTCCATGATATATTCGCAACTGATGAAGCGTGGAATGACGAATATGAAAGATGTAAGGGTATTCTTGATACACCAAGCCGATACGAGGGAATTATAGGTGAGAGTGCTTCCAATCTTGCATCTGAGTTAAAAGAAGAGATGGATGAGAGCTTTGCATGTGAGAGACTTTATGTATATGCATTTATGAAGTATTACGAGGACACAGCTAATCCAGTGTATCAGGCTATGTCAGGCAAGGCACAGATGCTCGCTATGAGCCTGTCAGAGAAGTATGCATATTCTGAGCCGAAGATTCTTGCAATTGACAAGAATAAGATGAATGAATACCTTGCTACACCAGAGATTGAACCATACAGACATCTTCTTGAGGATATGCTCTCTAAGCGTGAACATTCACTCTCGGCAGCAGAGGAGAAGCTTCTTGCGATGTCAGACCAGATGTCACAGGCGGCAAGCGAGATTTTTTCCAAGTTTAATAATGCAGATGTCAGATTTGGCGATATACATGACGAGAATGGTGAGAGCGTAGAGCTTACACACGGAACATTTGGCGTGTATATGGAGAGCAATAACAGGGAAGTCAGAAAAGAGGCGTTCTATGCCCTTTATAAGCAGTATAAGGAGCATATTAACACACTTGCATCAACATATTATGCCAATGTATGCCAAGCTATGTTCTATGCGAGAGCAAGAAAGTATCCATCTACACTTAATATGTATCTGTCAGCGTCATTTATACCAGAGAGCGTATACACTAATCTATGCGAGACAGTCAATAAGAATCTTCCTAAGATGCATAAGTATGTATCATTAAGAAAGAAGTGCTTAGGAGTTGATGAACTGCATTTCTACGATATATATGCACCTATGGTTAAGGATTTCAAGATGGAGGTAAGCTACGATGAGGCTAAGCAGATAGCCCTGAAGGCACTTGCTCCATTAGGGGATGAGTATCTTTCAAAGGTTCAGGAAGGCTTTGATTCAGGTTGGGTAGACGTGTATGAGAATGCCGGCAAGAGAAGCGGCGCATTTTCGTGGGGTGTGTATGGAACACACCCATATCTGTTCCTCAACTATAATAATACTTTGAATGATGTGTTTACGCTTGTTCATGAGATGGGACATTCAATGCACACATATTATTCTAATAAGACACAGCCATTCATGTATTCAGGCTATAAGATATTCGTTGCAGAGGTTGCTTCTACATGTAATGAGGCACTTCTTATCAATTATCTTCTTAAAAACTGTACAGATGAGAACGAGAGAAAGTATCTTATCAACCATTATCTTGAGCAGTTTAAGGGAACATTGTTCCGCCAGACAATGTTTGCTGAGTTTGAGATGGAATCACATAAGATGGCAGAGGCTGGCGAGGTTCTTAATGCCCAGAACCTGTGTGATTTGTACAGAGACCTCAATAAGAAATATTTTGGCGAAGATATGGTTATTGATGATGAGATTGCATATGAGTGGTCGCGCATACCGCATTTCTACACACCATTCTATGTATATCAGTATGCGACAGGTTTTTCAGCTGCAATTGCCATAGCTACCAAGATTCTTGCAGGAGATAAGGAAGTTCTTGCCGGATATAAGAAGTTTTTATCAGGTGGTTCAAGCATGCACCCAATCGAGCTTCTTAAACTGTGCGGCGTGGATATGTCTAAGCCACAGGTTATCCAGGATGCCCTTGATGTATTTGATAAGCTTCTTGATGAATTCACAAATGAATAAAAAATATGTAAAAAGTTGTTGACAAATGGTTCAACTTTCTATATAATCAAACATGCGTCTGAGAGATAACAAACAGATGCATATGCGCGAGTGGCTCAGTGGTGGAGCACCTCCTTGCCAAGGAGGGGGTCGCGGGTTCGATCCCCGTCTCGCGCTCTTTTTTATTTTTAATGAGTCCGGTACACATTGTATCGGACTCATTTATTTACTATCTGGTAAATTGGTACCACATCGAACGAAATTCCTTTTGAAATTCCCTGAACAATAGTATAATTTATCTATCACATTACAACGGAAAGGGGACTATTGTTGTGGAAAATAGGGGAAATAGTGCTGGAGAAGCACAGACATTAACAAAGTCTAAAAAAACAAAAAGTATTAAAAGGTCGCTGACAATTATGTGTATAGCGATAGTAGCAGCTACGGTAGCTGTTATGGGAACGATTTCAATTATTGGAATCAAGTCGACAAGCTCACTTGCCCTCAATAATTATAATGAGGCAATGTACGATGGTTACAAGACAGAGATTAAGTCACAGATTCAGGCAGGAATTGCCATTGTCCAGCATTATTATGATTTGAGCAAGAGCGGCAAGCTGTCAGAGAATGATGCCAAAGAGCAGGCTAAGGAAGCGATAAGAGCAATGCGTTACCGTGATGACGGAAGCGGATATCTATGGATAGATGATGCTAATTATAATCTTGTAATGCATCCTATTCTTACTAATCAGGAAGGTAATAACAGATATAATCTTCAGGATCAGAATGGAGTAATGATAATTCAGGAGATTATGAAGAAAGCGCAGTCTGGTGGAGGCTACAACAGCTTCTGGTTCACTAAGGCAGATGGTGTGACAGTAGCAGAAAAGCTTGCTTATTCAGAGCAGTTCCAGCCTTGGGGATGGATTCTTACAACTGGTAACTATATAGAAGATATGGACGCACAGATGCAGGCAACTTCGCAGAGCATTAACAAGAGCTTTGTAAGCATGATTACAGTAGTAGCTGCAGCTGTTGTTATAATACTTATTATAACAGTTATATTTGCACTTGGATATGCACGTATGATATGCGACCCATTAAAACAGCTTGAGCAGATGGCTGTTAATCTTTCAGATGGTGACCTTACAAGCCAGATTAATGTCCGCAGTAATAATGAAATAGGTGCTACAGCAGATGCGTTAAAGATTGCACAGGAGCAGTTTACAGAGCTTATATCAGATATAGATAATGTTTCAGGCTCACTTTCATCAGCTATATCAGATTTTGATGATAAATTTGCGACAATGGGTCAGTCAATAAGCACAGTTTCCAATGCTATAGGCGATATAGCCCAGAATAGTACAGAACAGGCTGATTCAACATCAGCCGCTAATGAGGGTATTACTATCATAGGTGACGGAATTAAGAATACATCTAATGAGGTAGAGTCACTTCGCAATAATGCAGATGACATGAAGGAGCTGTCTGATAAATCATTAGAGACATTAAGAAATCTTATCGAAGCCAATAAGAAGAGCATGCAGGATATAACATCTATGCAGGAGCAGACAAATATAACAAGCACATCTGTAAGCAGAATTGGAGAGGCAACAACACTTATTGATGGCATTTCTTCACAGACTAATCTGCTTGCCCTTAATGCATCAATTGAGGCTGCAAGAGCTGGTGAGGCTGGACGTGGATTTGCGGTAGTTGCAGAGGAGATAGGACATCTTGCAACACAGTCTGCTGACACAGTAAAAGAAATCAACAGCACAATTAATGAGCTTGTTACTAATTCAGATAACCTTGTAAAGACTATGGAGACAATGACTGTTACTGCCAAAGAGCAGGAGAGTGCATTAAAGGAGACAGCAGAGACATTTAAGAAACTGCGTGAAACACTTAATGCATGTGTTACATCTGTCAATGCAATATCAGCGGTTATGGAAGATGTTAACAGTCAGAAGGATATAATAACAACAAAGATTGCAGGCCTTAATGAGATTGCTACAGATAATGCAGCATCATCAGAGGAGACATCAAGTGTAGCCATGGAGCTTGAACATACAGTATCGGCAGCTACACAGAAAGTACATGTGCTTGCCGACAATGCAAAGAAGCTTGTTGACTGCATGAAGAGATTTACATATTAATCTTAAAGAAGCGTTTTAGATGCCGGAATGCCAGATAAAACCGCTCCCATCCCTTGAACTGATATGTGTACAGAATTCTGGTACATATCAGATTTCAAAGGATGAGAGCGGTTTTATCTTTGCTCTTGATTTATTTTTGCTCTATAACCAAAATATTTAAGCAGCCTATACTTTACTTTGTCTGTAAATCAGCTATCTTCCAGCTATTGCCAGTCTTAACGAAGTAGAGTGTAACTTTCGTTGGATAGTGGTAATTGTTGCCACTCATCACAACATCATATGTGTAATCAGCCTCAACTGAATAGCAGTCTGACGAATAATGCTTAACATTAGTAAGAGCTATATCTCCGATTGTGAGTGAGCTGTGGTCTGCATACCACACACTTGTGTATGTGATATATCTAAGAAATTCATAAGCCTTTGAATCCTTTATTACACTGCCTGAGATAGATGAGAAATTAGCTTCTGTGTACATGTACTTAGTGTAGTTAGTTATGAAATTCTTAATATTGTCAGTGTTGTCTGCGATTATAGAATCATCAGTTTCATAATCGTATGTGTATGTTCCGTTTTTGTCGATTGAAGGAGTTAATTCCTTTTTGCTGATAGAGCTTGTACATTTGATGTCAGGACTGATATATGCGCCGTCTACTTTATATTTCACAAGAAGTGGAATAGAAGTGTATTTTGAAACATTTTCAAGGTCTGTGGCGTTGATATCGCTTTCCACGATATTGTCCTTAGTAAGAGCTGTTCCGTTAATGGTTACTGTGTAATCAGCAGGTGCTATTACATCATGGTATCCTTCAGTAGAAAATCCTAAATCAATGTCGCTTATGTTCCATATAATGGAATTATAAGAACCGCGCTTGTCAGATTTGACAAGTCTGAGAACTGCTATCTCATTGCCGTCAGCTTTGATGCTGTAGGCTGGTGAGTCAGTTGTGTACAAAGACATTTTTTTAGAGTATGTATAATCGGAACCCTGTATGTGCTGTCTTACAGCTTCGTTGACCTCTGCATCACTGTCAACGAACTTGGAACGGTTGTTATAATGGCTTACAATGCCTTCAACATCAAGGTTTTTAAACATTGTCACAACATCTTCGGCTGCATGCTCAGGCTGTGCTTTTTCATATGATGCTAAAAATGTCCACAGTACGATAAATACTGCGATGACAGCGATAGCAGCAATGCCTGTCACTATAGCATATATTTTCCAGAATTTACTTTTCATGATTACCCTCGATTCGTTAGTTGTTTATTTTACAATGACAGATGTAGGAATACCTCTGTCGCCGATAAGAGATGAGCAGTTATTGATTATCTGTCCTTTGTAATACATCATTGATGAAGAACCACCATCCAGGTTGGCGGCATTGACAGCACCATTTTCAAGCATGATATTGATAAGGTCTGCGTATGATGCGCCAAGGCTGGCAGCAGAACGTCCATCAATAACAACAAGGATTACAGTTCCATCGGCACACTGACCGATAGCTGTTCGTGGGTTAAGACCGCTTCCTGAACCATTAACTACAGAAGGTTCGCCGTTGACAATAAGGACTGGCCCAAATGAAAGGGCATCCCTGACGCCTCTGTCAACAGCCTGCTGTCCTGTCATGCTACCAACTACAAGCTTGTTGTCATGGTCAAATCCGATAACTTCGTATGTCTTAGATGCGCTTCCCCATACAATCTGTCCTTCATGTATAACTATTCCTATAGGAATACCACCATTACCAGTTCCGTTAGGGTCTTCAAATCCTCCGCCGTTAGTTGCAAGTATTGCACCATAGCTCTGAGCCTGTTCTGTGACAGTCTTACCGGCATGGTCAGCACCGAACTCGCCGCTTATTCCAATCTGTACTCTTGAAGGGTCTTTTATCTTAGCCATATAGCCCTTGTATGTAGCACCTGAAATCTCTTCAACAGTTATTATCTCGTCATCGCTTGCTTCTGCTGCGACAGTGCTGCTTATATTGATAAGTCCTGAATCTGTTACAGCATCAGAAGACTGGACTGAATTCTGGTTTCGTATCTCTGTAATCTGTTCATCAGAGAAGAACAGTGTAGCCATGAATTTACCAGCACTTGATTCCATAGCTGAGTTGACAAAGAGATTTCTTGCGGTCTTTGATGGACCGAATTCAACTATAAGTATCACGCCTGTCAGGAATATAAGAATAATCGCAAGAAGCGTTCCTATGCTTGCTGCAATTCTTCCTATTATAGAGGACGTTTTAAGCTTAGGCTTTCTGTTGTCCTGATTAATATAGTATTTTTTTGTTAGAGACATGTCTATACTCCTTTAATCCCGTATTATGTCGTATTTGCAATCAGAGCTTATTATACTCTAAGGTATAAGTATTTTCAACTAAATCATATAAAAGGTAAAAAAATATGATAAAAGTGCTTGACAAATGGCAGATCATAGTATAATATATATCTTGCTTGCGCGAGTGGCTCAGTGGTGGAGCACCTCCTTGCCAAGGAGGGGGTCGCGGGTTCGATCCCCGTCTCGCGCTCTTTTTTATTTTTAGGGCAGTCTGAATATGATGTGAATCTATGTTGATGTGTAGATTTCCTTCAGGATTCAGACTGTTTTTTTATACCTTATGCGAAAGGAGGAAAAACTAATGCCAGTAATAAGATTTGCCAGATGCGAAGATGCCAGAACATTCTATGATGTTATGCAGGCGGCGTATGACAGCCTTGATAACAAAGATTTATATATCTGCGATGATTATGAGTATGTAAGGGCAGTACTTGAAAATCCAGATGCCGGATTCGGACTCATGTACTATCAGGAAAATCCAGACGAAAAGCCTGATAGAAATCCCGAAGAGAAACCGGGCAGAGAGCCAGACAGCGGATACTGCGCAGGGGTTCTTTTAGTCATATTTCCGGGTGAGGCAGAGGATAATCTTGCAAGAGATATGTCATTAAAAGGTTATCTTATGGCTGTGGCGCATATAGAATCTGCTGCGGTAAGGGCAGAGAGCCGTGGGAATGGAATCCAGAAAAAACTTATTGAATATGCATGTGACTATTTGTGCAGAAAATGTGGTAATATAAGATATGCAATGGCAACGGTGTCGCCAGATAATATACCTAGTCTTAAATCATTTGAAAAAGCGGGATTTAAGATAATGCTCACTAAAGAGAAATATGGTGGAAAGTTAAGACATATATTGATGCGTGAGATACAAGGAGGTGGCTTGTATGGCTAATATGCTTGATTACATTGAGTGGAGAGGTGATATTACATTTAAACAATCAACATTTAATGAGGTCGACAATATTATTATGTCGCAGATTGCGTATGTTGACCTTAAAGGCATTGTGCCCGGTATATCGGAGCGGGGATTTATCACGCTTGCAGAGGCGGCAGAGAAGTATTTTAAGCTTCATGATGAGGAGAGCCTGAAGCAGGTTAAATCATTCATATGGCAGGCACCATTCCTTATGAGAGCTGCCGCACGCAGTGAGCGTTTCAAAGATGTCAGGCTTGGCAGATACAGATGGGTGTATGATGAGAAACGTCAGACGCAGTTTGCAGCGTTCACGGCAGATATGGGAGATGGCACTGTGTATGTTGCCTATATGGGAACGGATGACACGATTGTCGGTTGGAAAGAAGATTTTAATATGAGCTTTTTACAGCCAGTACCAGCACAGACTGAGGCGGTTGCCTACCTCAATGAAACTGGCAGACACATGAGAAAGAAAATAAGAATCGGCGGTCATTCCAAGGGCGGTAATCTTGCGATTTATTCAGGTATATATGCATCAGACGGAGTTAAGAAGAAAATCATTAACATTTATAATAATGATGGACCGGGATTTGATAAAGGCATAATCAACAGTCAGGAATATATGCAGATGAAGCCTCGAATGACATCAATTGTGCCATATCATTCAATTGTCGGCATGCTGCTTGAGCATGATGATGACTATATAGTTGTTGCGAGCGATGAGAAGGGAATAATGCAGCATGATGCGATGTCGTGGCAGGTGAAGGGAACTAAGCTTGTGACGAGAAAGGATTTAAGCAGTGCCAGCAAAGCTATGAATGAGACACTTAGTAACTGGATTAACAGCATTGACAGGGCTGAGCGTGAGGAATTTGTGGATGCACTGTTTGAAATTATATCTGCGAGTGGAGCGGTGACATTGTCCGAGATTCAGGCAGACAGATTTACATCGGCAGGTGCGGCTATCAGGATGTACGCATCAATGCCGAAGAAGCAGAAGCTTATGATAAGAAAGATTCTGTTGTCGCTTTCAGGAGAATTTGATAAGGCTGTTAAGAAGCGAAGATGACGGAAATGCATGTATCTGCAAAGGGATGCAGTCATATTGATATAGTAATATATTTATGAAGATATAATAATGAAAATATATTGATAAAAGGAGATTTGGGTTATGTTAAAGATAATAGCGGGAGCGGTAATACTTGTTGTTGTTATAGGAATATATGTCGGAGTGTCATATATGCATGATAAAAAAATGGGCGGCGGAAGCGGATGTAATGGAAACTGCGCTGGATGCAGCATGCATGATGCAGGGTGCAGCTCTGAGAAATAGGCGGCTTATCTCAGACAGGGATATTTCTCTATAATATGATTGATAACGAATGTGTGATAATAATATATAAACAGGCGGCGATTTAGAATATCACCGCCTGTTTTTTGCGTAAAAGTGTATTTTTTGTCGAATTTTATCAAAAATTGACAAGTGTAAGGTTTTACAAAATGTAGTAAATCAGGGGATTACAGCCACAAAATATATAAAACAAGCATATAAAGAGTGTTATGTCAAGTGGAAAAACTTGCCAGATTTTAAGATTGCATTGAAATCTGGAAATTTACCAAATGTCAGAAAGTACTAATATATAGCTAGTATAGTACTTGGAGGCATAGAGTTTATGGGAGAGTGGGATGATTATTCTGTTGCTTTTGGACAAAGAATCAAAACATACAGAATGGAAAATGCTTATACCCAGGAACAGTTAGGAAAAATGCTCTATATAACTCCAACTACTTTATCAAGAGTCGAGAATGGCAAGAAAGAGCCGTCATCCAATATAATTCATTACATAGCGAAGAATACGAAGTGCGATATCGACTGGCTTTTACTGGGGGTTAAGTCAGAGACATCTTATATGGCTGATATACTTGAACAACTGACAGTCATACATGGCGGTGGCAGCAGGGCGGTTATGTATGTTATTGGAATGATTAAGCTAAGATTACTTACACATGACGATAGTGGACTGGAAGAAGAAAAGTACCGTAAATATAGATTTAATCTGCGGCTGGCGGAGCGTATCTGTGAGGAATATGATAATAATGCAGATGAGGGGCAGGTGTTTAAGTCAATACGCATGATATTGGGAAAAACCATAAAAGAGATGGGGGATATTCTCGGAGTTAAAAGCACAAGATATGGATATCTTGAGAAATATGGCAGACCAACATCAACGGAGCTGATTAAACTATATGATAAATTTAATGTCAATCCTGGATTTGTATTGAGGGGGCAGTGCCAGGAGATGACAGCGATTAATGAATTACTAAAGACAATTAAAGAGGGGGTTTTACAATAAGTGGATATAGCAAATGAATATGTATATATGTTTAAGAAGAACAGGAGACTTGGCGTTATCAAGAAAAATGCGATTATGTATATAAGCTGTCATGGCAGGGTTTTGCATGTCGGGACACCTTATATAGCAGTCGAACACAACGGTACGCTTCACAATGCGAGGCAGCTTCTTGGCGAAGATGATTTCATTCAGGTCAACAAATCAGACCTTATCAATATAAAATACGTTATTTATACAGATCTCTCAACAGTCACTATGCGGGATGGAACAGTATTTCCCGTCACTCCGGCTTATTCAGCACAATTTGGTTCCAAAATACTTAATCTATATATTAATAAAGACCATTTATCAGAAAATATTTAAAGGTAATTTAGCAGAAATCCAGTTAGCCCCCACCATATATCATTGGTATGATGGAACGGATTTTAGAACTGGAAAAACTTTCAGAGAAAGGATAAGCTATGGTTCAGAAAGCATATAAATTTCGATTATATCCAAACAAAGAACAAAGAGAATATTTTGCCAAGACCTTTGGTTGTGTGCGTTTTGTATATAATCGTATGCTTGCTGAAAAGATAGCCTATTACGAAGAAACAGGAAAAACATTGGCTATTACTCCTGCAAAGTATAAATCGGAATTCCCATGGCTGAAAGAAGTGGATTCCCTTGCACTTGCAAATGCACAGATGAATTTACAGAGTGCATATCGCAATTTTTTTCGTGATAAATCAGTGGGTTTTCCTAAATACAAGAGCAAAAAGAACAACCACAAAGCATATACAACAAACAATCAGAAAGGTTCAGTTGCGATTGTTGGGAAATACATAAAGTTACCTAAGATTGGATATGTAAGGGTAAAACAGCATCGTGGATTTATTGGTACAATAAAGAGTGTTACAGTTTCACAAGTACCCGGTGGAAAGTATTATGTGTCAATACTTGTAGAAACAGAGCATATCGAACTTCCACATACTGATAATAAGGTTGGACTGGATTTAGGAATTAAAGATTTATGTACCGCATCAAATGGAGATAAGTTTGAAAACCCTAAGACATTAAAGAAATACGAAAAACAGTTGGTAAAATTGCAACGTCAGCTTGCACATAAGGAAAAAGGCAGTGCCAATTTCTATAAAATGAAACGAAAGATAGCAAGATGCCATGAAAGAATTACAAATATCAGAAAGGATAAAATGCATAAAATCTCACATAAACTAATCAACGATAACCAAGTGATAGTAAGTGAAAATCTGGCAATATCCAATATGATAAAAAACCACAATCTTGCAAAATCAATAGCAGACTGTTCATGGTATGAACTAACACGACAATTAGAATACAAAGCTGAATGGAACAATCGTCAGTATATAAAGGTCGATACATTCTATGCGAGCAGTCAGTTGTGTGGGTGCTGTGGATACAAGAACACAGATGTAAAAAATCTTGCAATAAGAATATGGTCGTGTCCTGTATGTGGAACAAAACATGATAGAGACCTCAATGCAAGTCAGAATATATTAGCAGAGGGACTTAGATTACTCTCTGCATAACAAAATACAACTAGGGATGGTTCAACCCGAATTTACGCTTGTGGAGTTAGTAGATTACGAGGACGTTGAAGCAAGAAGCCAGTAAGCTTTAGCTTAGTGGTAGTTCACAAAATTGCAGATATGTGATATAGTTATTTCATACAATGCGATTTAGGATTGAATAATATGGAAAAGATATACAAAGAAAAGGCTGTGCAGCTTGGAAAGTTAATGAACACAAAGTCTACATTTTCAGTACCACTCATTAAAGTTATACTGGAATGTTTCGAGATAGCTTTTACAGAGACTGATATTGACAGACTGCTCATGGTTGGCGAAGGAGAATATACTAAAGAACAGCTAAGCCGCTTCTGGGGATTAGATGCAGCAGAGTTTGAAGAATATTTTAACCATATTACTAATATAGGTGCATTATGGCCAAGAAGACAGGCTGGTTTATATGAGCTTGCACCGATATTTCCGGGCTGGATAGAGATATATGCATCAGGACCTGAGAATGAGAAGAAAAGACAGCTTATAAAGAAGTTCTCAGAGTTCGAGAATGTTCTTAAAATGCTTAACATTCCACCAGTCAGAGCGTACATGAATCATGTTAATCAGAACTATGTGTCGTCTAATCCGGGCAGAATGTCGACAGTTGTCACGGGAACCCTGCCGGATAGCGGGAAGACATCTGGCAAGCCTAAGACTATAAAAGTAGGCAGTAAGATAGATGCTGAGAATGCTGTTATGCAGGTGGGGGATTTGTATCCGATGCTTTTAAAGCATGACGGGCATATAAGCGTTATGAACTGTTTCTGTCGTATGATGAAGAAGCTTGATGGCAAGTCATGTGACTGCGATATACCGATTGAAGGCTGTATTGCGGTTGGCAGAATGTCAGATATGCTTGTGGACAGCGGAGTGTCAAGGGCGATATCGTATGATGAAGCGGTGGAGCTTATGGGCAGCATGGAGAAAAAAGGCTGTATACATACAGTGTATCATTATGGCATAACTTCAGCGGAGGATGAGCTTATTATATGCAACTGTTGTACGGACTGCTGTTTCCTCTATAACGGCTACAGAGAGGGTGCACTGTCACAGCTTATAATGAAAGCATATTACAGACCGGAGATTGTTGATGCGAGTCAGTGTATAGGATGTAATAAGTGCAAAAGATACTGTCCGACAATGGCGACATATTATGATAAGGATAAGAAGAAACTTATATTTGATATAGACAGATGCATAGGGTGCGGTCAGTGCGTTACCCAGTGTGTCAAGCCTGTAAGAGTCATGGTCAGGGATGAAAGAAATGTATTCGTCAAAACCTTAAAAAAGAAGGAGGTAGGAAATGCTTAGCATATACAGAACAGATGAGAGCATAATTAACAAAATGGCGACATTTGAAGATGGCGTCTGGGTTCGCTTGGTGGATCCTACCAGTACCGAATTAGTTCAGGTGGCGGAGCATTATGACATCGAGGTTGACGACCTTGCAACTGCTCTGGATGAGGAAGAGAGTTCACGTATCAGCCTTGAGGATGGATATACCCTTATTCTTGTGGATATTCCATCACCAGAGGTAAGACATGAGAAGAAGATGTATACAACAATACCTATGGGCATCGTTTTAAAGCAGAATGCGATTATAACTGTATGCCGTGAGGAATCGCCGGTTGTAGATTATTTCGTGCGCAATAAGCAGAAGGATTTCAGCACGAAGAAGAAGATGCGTTTTATATACCAGCTTCTTTTGCGTTCGGCATCATTATATCAGGCATATCTTCGTGGAATAGATAAGAAACGAGTAGAGATTGAAGAAAGAGCCGGTAAAGACACTAAGGACAGCGATATAATAGACCTTCATGAGCTTGAATCGACACTGGTTTACTTCGCAACGTCTCTCAGATCTAACAGTATCGTGCTGGAGCGTCTTAGGAGATATAAGCGTATTGAACAGTATCCAGAGGACATGGAGCTGCTTGAGGATGCGATGGTCGAGTATCAGCAGGCTATCGAGATGACGGTAATCTACCGAGATATTGTCGATGGTACAAGAGAACTGCTGTCATCGGTCATGGATAACAAGCTGAACAATGTGATGAAATACCTCACTTCTATAACATTGGTAATGGCTATTCCTACAATCATATCGGGAATATATGGAATGAATGTTGCAGAAGAGTGGATGCCATTTGCAAAGACTCCATATGGATTTGGCATTATATGTGGAATAATTATTGTTATATGTATTATTACAATGTGGATTCTAAAACGAAAAAGGATGTTATAGCTATGAAATCAATATTGATAATTGGTATGGGTGGATTTGGACATCATCTTGTGAACAAGCTTATTGAGCAGGGAAAGACACAGGTGATGGTTGTTGATAAGAAAGAAGACAATATCAGGGACATGTTTGGAACTGTCACTAATGCAAGAATAGGGGACTGTACGAAGAAAGATGTGTTAAAGGCACTCAAGATAGATACATATGACGAGGTTATCGTGTGTATCGAGAAAGATTTCCAGAACAGCCTTGAGGTTACAAGCCTTGTAAAAGAGGCAGGGGCTAAGTATGTTACAAGCGTTGCAAGCCGTGATATCCACGCAAAGTTCCTTTTAAGAAATGGTGCGGACGAGGTAGTATATCCTGACAGAGACTTAGCAGAGAAGGTTGCTGTAAAGGTAAGCGCAGATAATGTATATGATTATATTGCACTCACAGATGAATACTCTATATATGAGATACCAGTTCCATCTGCATGGGAAGGTAAATCAATGAAGGATCTGAATGTGCGTGCTGTATACAATGTCAATGTAATTGCGGTAGTTCATGGCAATGGTGAGATAAGTGTCATGCCGGATGTGAATTATACATTCTGTCAGGGAGACCATGTGAAGGTTCTTGCGCAGAAGAGCGATATAGAAGACATTTTAAAGAAGATGGAATGAATAAAAATAAGGCTGTATCCGTGAGATAATCTCATGTGATACAGCCTTTAATTCATATTAATATATTAATTATATTAAACAAAAGTAAAACGGGAGCTGGATTACTTATAAATCTCCTGCCAGCGTGAAATCATCTCCAAAGCTTCTGCCTCAGAAGGAACTTTAGTTACGATAACACCATCAAGATATATCTCATAAACCGGGAATTTCTTGACTGTGTCGCCATGTGATACGATTACCTTGTTCAACGTTACTCTTTCCATTAATAAAATCCTCCCCATAAAATAAGTTGTAAACCCCATGATTGCTACGCAAATCAACAATATATTGTATTGTATCATACTTCAATATAAAAATAAACACATTATATTGTAATGGTACCAAAGTACCACAATTTTTCCAAAATATATTGCAAAAGGCATTTCAATTTGTTATAATTTTATCAAATCAGCGTGGGATGGATGGCAGCGCACCATCATAGATTTTGGGTTTTTGCAATAATATTTCATGTGTCTATGTCATGTTGTGATATATGTACATGTACATAGTGGCACACATACAGAGGTGAATGGCTATGGATTATAACAAAGACAGGGAAGACGACATTGAAGCAATAGCAGCAGGAGAAGATATAGAGCGTATGTTGGTATCATTTGATGAGAGTTACAATTTGTATGTCTCAAGTAGAAGGTTTTTAAGATTTTTTGATATGGACGACAAAAAAGAAATCAACATTATAGACGATATTCATCCAGATGATGTTGACAGCTTTAAAGAGTACGTCAGTGGGGGATACGAGAGCAGGTCTGGCGGACAGCTTGTCCGTGTTATGAAGAATAATGAATATCATACATGCCTCATTATATTTAATGGATACAATAATAACGAAGAAGGCAGAATGAATATCAAGTTCGAGATTGTTGATGTCATGACAGCCGTAGATTATTATGAGAAGTCACTTAATGATATCGCAAAGACAAGACTGGTGCTCAGCCTGTCAGATGAGATATTGTTTACATACAGCAAGAGCGATAACCAGTTCTGTCTGTACAAGTATGATGAATTAAGAAGAGTAGATATATACGCAGGAACACTTGATGCATGGAAGAAAGAAGTTCTTTCGAGTGGAATGGTAACAGGTGAAGATGCAGCTATGTTTGATACATTTGTACTTGACCTTAAGAGCTATCTTGCCAATTTCACAGTTAAGTTTACAAGCTCTATATTCACAGGCGGCAAGACACCTGATACAAGAGTGATGATTGGCGCACTCTATACAGACAATAGTGGTAAGAAGAGCATTGTGGGAAGAGTTATCAAGGACAGCAAGAACAGCTCTATCGTATCAGATGAGCTAGCTGGTGAGTTGAGAATTGATTCCCTTACAGATGTATATAATAAGCGTACTATCACAGAATATGCGAAGAAGAAGCTTGTTGAGGAGAAGGAAAACAAGGTTATAATTGCGATATTAGACCTTGACCATTTCAAGTCTGTCAACGACTCATTTGGACATATGATAGGTGATAAGGTTCTTGCAAGAGCTGGAAGAAGATTAAAAGAGATTGTTGGCAATGATGGTGTTGTAGGACGAATCGGCGGCGATGAGTTCATGATTGTATTTACAGGACTTAATGATGACCTTGCTTTAAGATCAATGCTTCGTGCAATCAGAACACAGATTAAGTGGGAATTTGCAGAGGATTTCGAGGCACTTTCAATCACATGTTCAATCGGTGCATCTATATATCCTACTAACGGAACAGATTATGATGACCTGTTTAACAAGGCTGACTGTTGTCTGTACATTGCCAAGGAGAAGGGCAGAGAGGATGAGTACAACTTCCTGAAGCTCATAGAGCAGGAGGGTATCAAGTGCCTGCAGGAGCA
>OIZI01000389.1_pt1 | contig 23346 bp, 23 predicted proteins | sample 1588441 | NCBI WGS metagenome assembly OIZI01 (sample SAMN03283284) | human gut metagenome | biome: human-associated habitat; material: feces | host: Homo sapiens | place: Peru | collected 2012 | reverse complement strand
CATCGATGTTATCTCCTTGATATATTTAGTTATGCATAACTATATGTTAAATATAGCATGGATATAATTCTAATGCAAACAGAATATATAAAAAACTTATGAATTTTCAAAACTGCACTCAAGAAAACTTTGAATCACAAGCAGAGTTCGAAATATAATAGAAGATATATTAAAAAATCCATTGACATTGTATAAAATTTACTAAAAATATAAAAAAGTACTTTACAAAATGAATATAAGTGATATAATAACTATTGTAAAAGTAAGTAATATATATGACGAAGGGAGGTAAATATATGCATGATATAATTGAACATTATGGCAAGGTTGTTGTAGCACTTGCTGGTGCGCTTGCGGCTGTTATGCTTACAGTTTCTGTTGTTGGAGTTGTTAAAGATAAGACTAATACAGCAGTTGATAAGATAGCATACGAGGATCGTATAGAGTCAGCATTTGGCGAGCAGTCAACAACTTCGCAAGTGTAGGGTACCATATGCAGAGGAACAAGCGTTGAGTATATGGGAGAACATCTATGAATGGAGAAGAGTTGAGACAATACCTTGCAAGGCACAAGGAGGAACTCTTTGACGAGCTGAAGGATGAGATAGACGATAACGACATAACTGATATCGAGTGGGATGGATATAATCTGTGGATTACACATCTGAAGTATGGAAGCTATTTATCGGATAAGAAGTTAAGAAGTGATTATGTAGATAATCTGTCGATTCGTCTTGCTAATATTATGATGACATCTTTCAATCGTTCTAATCCTGTATTGGAAGCCAATACGGAGAATCTTAGAATCTCAATCTGGCATGAATCAAGATGCGGTGTTAAGAGTATCGCTATAAGGAAGATACCAAGAAGCATAAGGTTTTGCCATGAGTCACTTATCAGGAGTGGATATGCTCCTGAGAAGATAATCAATTTATTAGAGAACTGTACCAGAGCACATATGAACTGCGTTATAGGCGGGCAGCCACACGCAGGTAAGACAGAACTGTTAAAGTATATGTCTACTTATATTCCGGCAGAGGAAAAAGTTGGCGTGTACGAAGATAATCAGGAGATACATTATAGGACGATTAATCCAGACAAGAAATGTGTGGAATTTCGTGTTGATGAAAGATTTGGGTATTCACAGATTATTAAGGCAGGACTGCGCCATAATGTTGACTGGGTACTATTATCAGAATCGAGAGGACAGGAGGTACTTGATCTGCTTAATTCACTGAGCACAGGCGCATACTGCATGACAACAATGCATCTTGACTGTGTCAGAAGCATACCGGACAGAATGTATAACATGCTTGGTGAGAGTAATGTGGCAGACAGATTTATTAACAGCATATATCAGTATATAGATGTAGGAATTCTGGTGGAATGTGATAAATATGAGAGAAGAAGCATAAGGGAGGTTGGATTTTTCACAAGGACAGAAGGTGTTAACAAATGTACTGTTATATATGAGAATGGGGAGTTTACTTCTAACGAACTGCCGAAGGAGATTATTATGCGTTTTGCCAAATATGGAATAAGCAATCCGTATGATGATTACAGGTAATTGTTACAATGTTGTGCCGGGTAGCGGCAGACAGCCGCTATCTGGTGCGATATGTGTTATGTAAGTCTATATCAGAGGGGGTATGATGAGAAAAAGAAAAAAGGTAATGATAACTTTCCGGGAACTTAAAAATATGGCAAAACAGGCAGATGAGACTAATGTCACATCACTTGGAATACTTGTCACAATGTTGTTTCTGGGAGTGCTGTGCATATTGGGATTTGTGTACAGATTACATATGATATGTTCATGTCTTATTCTGGGTGCCGGAGTATGTGTTATCCCGATAGTTTTGTATTATCACTATTATCAGAAAAAAGAGAATATAAGATTTAATCAGGTTGATGTATATATTCACCAGATGGCGTATTCATTTCAGAGAAGCCCTAAGATAATAACAGCCCTGAAAGATACATATCAGATTGCGGATGGTTATCTTAAAGAGGTTATTCTTAATGCTATTGCGTGCATGGAGAGTGATGATAGTGAGCATGTATACACACAGGCACTTGAGATTATAGAAGAGGCTTTTCCGTGTGACAGAGTGTATACATTGCATAGATTTCTGATAAGCATTGAAGAAAGAGGCGGTGAATACAGCCAGCCATTATCTATATTGCTTGAAGATTTTGACCGCTGGGTAAGGCGTGTATACAGATATCAGGATGATATGAAACATGTAAAGATTAATTCAGCAATAGGAATTATACTTAGCTGCATACTTGCTTCGATGTCTGTGATAATAAATACTATGTTAAACCAGACTGCGGAAGTGAATATGGATATCGCGAATCTGTATATATATCAGGCTGAGACAATCGGATATATGATGGTAAATATTATCTATTTTATATATGTGATTGTGCATTATTCAAAGGACTGGATTACTGCTGTAAGGGATGACGAGACAGTGATGAAGGATTATCATATTGTCTTTGACAGTGAGTCGAAAACTGTAAAAGCTGTAAGATGGGGGATAATTATAGTGTCTGTTATTGTGTCTGTGGTAACTGGAATAAAAGCAGGCAGGACAATTGGCATCATGATTTTTATAACAGGGGCTGTTATGTATTTTATGCCGCATTACAACAGGACGAGGGCTATGGCAAGACTAAAAGATGATGTGTATACAGGATTTTCAGAATGGTTAAGGGAGGTTGCAGTCAATCTTTCACATGCGCCATTGCAGGCGGCGATACAGGAAAGCTACAGGACATGTCCGGTAGTTATAAAACCATCACTTGCTAAATTTATATATGAACTTGATGATAATCCGGCAGATGTAACACCTTATTATACATTTTTAGAGGAGTTTAAGATACTTGATATCTCATCTACAGTAAGGACGCTGTATTCGATAACAGAGAATGAAACACAGAATATGAGTGAGGTTATAAGTGGGCTTATCAGTCGAAAATACGAGCTCGTTGATAAGCATGAGGCACAGCGCAATCAGAATAATATAAGCATGTTAAAGTTTGCAGAGTATATACCATTATTTATCGTGTCTGTAAAGATAGGGATAGACATGATGCTTGTTATATCTAATTATCTGTAAAATGATAAAGCAGAGGGAGGCGTTGTTATGGAGCTGGTTATTGAAGAATTTGGCGGTATGGCAGTGACATTATTATACACATTTGTGATTATAGGTGTATTTGCCGGGCTGGCGGATGCATTAATGAAGGCGATGTGAATCATGTGTTTGGGCACAGTAAAGGAAAATGTAATCTGACATGTGTTTTTGACACAGTAAGGGGGTATTTTGAAATTAATAATTGATGTTTCGGTGTATATCATTGTGATGACAATAATGTGTTTTGTGTCGCTTGATTTTATATTGATTAATAAAGATATAAGTGAGAAGCAAAAGACTATTGATTATATAAAGGATTATGTTGAATTATATGGGACAAGTGTTGATATAGGAAGGGCAGAACAGGGACAGGGCAAGATATATGAACTTGGAACAGACGTGTTTAATGCTATCAGCACTATGGCTGGCAGTAAAGACATAGATATATCTGTGACATATGAGGATTCAACAGGCAGATATTATTATTATAAGATGAATGCTGCCTACTATATCCGTAGTGGAATACTTGGACTTAACAAGAAGCAGAACAGCAGTGTACTTATAAGAACAGAAGCGGAGCAGACATTATGAGAGCAGCAGCCGGAGTGAGTGGAAGCCTTGTAATTCTTATGATAGTTGTGGCAATACATTACAGCATATTAAGTCAGGAAGTCCGGGACAGAGAGGTTTACCGCGGACTCAACTGTGCATTTGACTATTGTATGGATAAGGGGCTTAAAGAAAGAGAAGCATTTGTTCAGGAATTCGCAAAGATACTTAATGATATTATGATAACCGATGGAGAGTTAGATATATATCTTGTAGATGGCGGATGGGACAAGGGGTATGTTGATATTGTTGTAGAGGAGACATATGAATATGGATTTTGGGGAAGGAAAGGCAGAAACAGATGGGAAAGAGCGTATAGAATCTTTTAGACTTAAAGTGATAAGGTATGTTCTTGTATTAGCAGGCCTTATTACAGGAATAGCTGTGTGCATAAGTGTCAAGGCTATGGCAGACAACTATTATCACTATATGTATGATATCAAGATGAGATATTACTCCGAGGATAAAGTAACCTTGAAATTTACAATGGAAGATATAAAAAATACATGTATAGGAAATGATTATGCAGGGGCAACTGTGTATGCATTTGATACATACCTGAAAGACAGGGGGCTTTCAGAGGGTCAGTGGCAGCTTGCTATGGATGTAAGAAAAGCAGACCTTGTTAAAGTGGCTGAGGCTGATTTTGGAATGTCAGATATGCCAGTAGTAGAAGCTGATATAACTAATCTGTATAACAATACAAATGCATTCAGAAAGAGAGATTCAAGCGAGGTTGAGTGCAGCAAGATAGTCACGGACAAGTCAGTAACTTTCAATGGCAATGGCTATTACAATTATGTTATTCTTGCTGTTGTCAGTAAAGGGTATCCTACGGATAAGGAATGGCTGTACCAGTATCTGGAACAGACGACGTATAATAAGGCTGGAAGAAAGGTGCGTTATACATTCTTTGAATACACGCTGATTATGAGATGTGCATCGAGCCAGTACAGGATTAATGATGGACAATGGCAGGATTGGTCAGATATCAGCAAGACTTTTAATTATTCAGATTATAAAGATGGTGATGTCATATGGTTTCGGGCTGTATATGATGACGGAAGCTATTCAGCACCTATAAACCATATAGTTGCCAGGCTTAATGTACATGTCGACCCGGCAGGTGGAATTATCAATGGACACGATACAATGTTTACATGTGTTAGCGATGGTACATATGATGATAATGTGTATATTGCAAGCAATAATGAAGAGATTGAGAAGTTTGACAGAATTGTATGTGAAAGAGAAGGATATATATTCAAGGGCTTTGAATTTGTCGATGGATATGGTGAGATTATACAGAAACATAAATATGGCTACAGAATGTATTTGCAGATAACGAATATAAGAACAGGGCGGAAAGCCACTGTGACAGAGCCGGTTAATCAGGAGATAGCCGACAAGTGTGGCAGCAGGGAGGCGGTGCGGCAGTATTATATAAAGGATTTAAAAAGATTATATGGAGTCAGTACAAGATTCACGTATAATGATGAGGATATAGTTATTGTTGAGCAGAACCAGATGCTGTATTATGTTAATTCAAATCTTCCAAGTGTTACAGTTCGGGCGGTGTGGGAAGGAAAGGAAGAACAGCCGCCAGATATAGATAACAATGATAACAGGCATACATTGGTGAAGATATCATCTACAAGATATAAGGATTCGCTGATAAAGCGTACTGATGGTGATGATAGCTGGTATAATACAAGCAGTGTATTAAAGCTGTCAGAAAGTATGAAAGAACACACAGATGATATTGCATTGCATATTAAGATTTCATCCTCTGGAGAAACAACATTAAAATAAACCGGGATGGCATTGGTAATTAATTATTTTAAATAAAGCCGTTGTGAGATAGTTAAACTCACAACGGCTTGGTTTTATTGTTTATCTTTATTGTTGTTGACTTTCATGATAACAGAATCAATTCGTGCCTTAGTGGCATTCTCAATTATGAATTCAAAGTTATCAATCGCAAATCGTTCTCCCGCTTTAGGGATTCTGTCAAGCTTTTCTGTTATGTAACCACCGATTGAATCGTTGTCATCAGACTGGAGATTACTTCCAATCTCATTATTGATATCATCCAGCTTGTATGATGCATCAATTCTGTATGTATCTGGTGCAAGCTGCATGAATTCTTCTTCCTCGTCCTGGTCGTATTCATCCCTGATATCACCGACAATCTCTTCGAGTAAATCTTCGGTAGTAATCATTCCGACAGATGAACCATATTCATCAATTACTATTGCAATGCTTATAGAATTCTTCTGCATTTCTTTGAATAAATCGGACGTATTCTTCTGTTCATATACAAAGAATGGCTGTCTTAATATATTCTTTAATTTGAATGCCTGACCTGTAGGAGCAGTGATAAGATCCTTGATATAAAGGATTCCGACTACATTGTCCGGAGTCTCTGAATATACAGGAAATCTTGAATATTTGGTTTCTTTGTAAGTGTTAATGACATCAAGATAATCGGCTTCGACATCAATAAGTGTCATATCGATTCTTGGAATCATAACATCTTTTGCTTTGGAGTCGCCAAAATCAAACAGGTTCTTGATTATTTCTTTTTCGTCCTGCTCAATTACACCATCTTCGTGACTTACATCAACAAAAGTCCTAAGCTCAGCCTCTGTTATAGAGTGCTTGGCACTTGTTGAATCAACACCGAACAGCTTAAGGAACATTCCTGCCAGATTGTCAACGATAAAGATGACAGGCGTAAGAATGTACATAAGTGATGCTATTACAGGTGCATATGCAAGTGCAATCTTCTCAGAGTAATGGGTCGCAAGTGTTTTAGGAGATATCTCACCAAATATAAGAACGAGTAAAGTGATGATACCGGTTGCAATACCAGTTGCGTAATTACCCCATAATTTGATAACGAGAGATGTTGTAAGGGTAGATGCACTTAAATTGACAACATTGTTACCAATCAATATTGCTGAGAGCATCTTACCAGAGTTTCCGATAATCTTCTCAACCTTTTTGGCACGCTTGTTACCAGATTCGACAAGAGAACGTATCTTAATCTTGTTGACCGTAGTAAAAGCCGTCTCCGCAGATGAGAAAAATGATGAGAGTGACAATAAAATAATAATGACAATAAACTGAATGATACTATCCGTATCCAAAAAAAACCAACTCCTTTTTGTTTAATTATTGGGAAAGTCTCCCAGAAAGTAATATTGATAATATACAAAAATAATATAAATAAGTCAATACGTCATAGTCTTATAAATGTGTGAATACACTTAAGAATAAGTAAAAAATTAATAAATTTGGAGGCTCAATTGGTTAACAGAATTATCAAAATGGTACAGACGATTGTTATTGCGTATTTTATGTCAGCGATACTTCTTGTTGTGCTGGCACTGGCGGCTTATAAGATGGGGATGGGAGAAAAAATTGTATCTATAGGCATATATGCTGTGTATGTCATATCAACATGTGCAGCAGGCATGATAATAGGTGCTAAAATGAGAAGCGCAAGGGCAATATGGGGGATTGCGGCAGGAGCAGTATATTATATGATAATATTTATAGTATCATTAATACTGAATAAAGGAATAGCACAGAATGTAAGCGGAATATTGACAGCACTTGGGCTTTGTATACTTGGCGGATTTATCGGTGGATTTTTTTCTGGAAGTGTAAAAAAATAAAAAGGAAATCCTATGGTGGCATAGAAGTTTAATATTAGGCGCACTTGTATGATTATAGATTGTGGGTGAATATATACAGTTATGAATATAAGAGAAGAGCAGGAAAAAAGAGAACATGAATATCTAAGTCCATATGCCAGTTTCAGTGATATGTCAAGAGGGCGTGACAGGGAAGAGCCACAGTGTGACATGAGGACTATATACCAGCGTGACAGGGACAGGATATTGCATTGTAAGTCTTTTAGAAGATTAAAGCATAAGACACAGGTATTTCTTGCACCTACTGGAGATCATTACAGAACACGCCTTACTCATACTCTGGAAGTTGCACAGATTGCAAGGAGCATAGGAAGGGCACTTAATCTTAATGAAGACCTGATAGAGGCTATTGCTTTAGGGCATGACTTGGGACATACACCATTTGGCCACGCAGGAGAGAGAACCCTTAATAAGATATGTCCGCTTGGATTTGCGCATTACAAGCAGAGCGTAAGAGTGGTTGAGCTGCTGGAGAATGATGGAAGAGGACTTAATCTTACATGGGAAGTAAGAGATGGAATGCTCAATCATAAGACTACAGGTAATCCTGCCACACTTGAGGGCAATGTTGTACGTCTTTCTGATAAGATTGCATATATCAACCATGATATTGATGATGCGATAAGAGCAGGTATATTTGCAGAAGACCAGATTCCTAAGATATATACAAGTATTCTGGGTAACTCTACTAAAGAGCGTCTTAACACTCTGATTAAAGATATAATTATCAACAGCAGAGGTAAGAATGGAATATATATGTCTGATGAGGTCGGCGATGCGATGACCAGTTTAAGAGAGTATATGTTCAGCAACCTTTATACTAATCCGACTGCAAAGAGTGAGGAAGCTAAAGCGTATAAGCTTATAGCAGAATTATACAATTATTATCTTGATAATATAGATGAGCTTCCAGATAACTATAAGCAGTTTATTGATAAAGGACAGCCACAAGAGAGAGTAATATGTGATTACATATCAGGCATGACAGACCAGTACTGTGTATCTAAGTTTACAGAGATATATGTACCTAAGTCATGGAAGGGTTAATGATGTATTCAAGACAGATAATAGATGAAGTTATATCGAGAAATGATATAGTTGATGTGATTTCAGGGTATATAAAACTTAAAAAGAATGGAAGCTCATATGTGGGACTTTGTCCATTTCATAATGAAAAGTCCCCTTCATTTTCTGTATCAGGTTCAAGGCAGTTGTATCACTGTTTCGGATGTGGAGCTGGCGGCAATGTAGTGACATTTGTTATGGAATATGAGAAGTTCACATTTCCAGAAGCAGTTAAGGCACTGGCTGACAGGGTTAACATGGAACTGCCAGAGGTGGAGTATAATGAGCAGGAAAGACGTGACCGTGGCATAAGGGACAAGCTTCTTGAGATTAACAAGCTTGCAGCTACATATTATTATAAGCAGCTTAGGACTGAGCATGGACAACTGGGACTGGATTACTTAAAGAAGCGTGGATTAAGTGATGAGACAATCCAGAGGTTTGGACTTGGGTATTCAGCGCAGGGTTCATCCGTGTATCGTTATCTTAAAGAGAAGGGGTATGATGATGACATCCTTAAAGAATCAGGCTTGTTCTCTTACGAGAGAGGTATAAGTGATAAGTTCTTTAACAGAGTGATGTTTCCTATTATGGATATCAATAATAAGGTTATCGGTTTTGGCGGAAGAGTTATGGGAGATGCCAAGCCTAAGTATCTTAATTCACCAGAGACGAAGCTTTTTGATAAGAGCAGGAATCTGTATGGACTTAACATAGCGAGGGCGTCAAGGAAGGACAATCTTATAATATGTGAGGGATATATGGATGTCATAAGTCTTCATCAGGCTGGATTTAATCAGGCTGTTGCATCGCTTGGAACGGCGTTGACACCGGGACAGGCAAGACTTATGAAAAGATATACGGATAATGTATTTATAACCTATGACAGCGATGAAGCGGGAGTTAAGGCGGCTATGCGTGCCATTCCTATATTAAAAGAAGCTGGACTGTCAACTAAGGTTATCAATATGAGACCGTACAAGGATCCGGATGAATTCATCAAGGCACTTGGAGCAGAGGCATTTCAGGAACGCATTGATAAAGCAAGCAACAGTTTTATGTATGAGATATCAGTTCTTGAGCGAAACTATGATAGGTCAGACCCGGAAGGCGAGACTAACTTCGAGCGGAGTGTCGCTGGCAGGCTGATTACATTTTCTGAACGGCTTGAGAGAGAGAATTATATGAAGGCAGTGTGCCGTGAGTTTAATATTAACTATGATGGCATGCGCGAGATGGTAGCACACTATGGCAGCAGGGAAGGACTTATATCGTCTAAACCAGAGAATGCACCAAGGCAGGCGGCGCCAGTAAAGAAGAAGCGTGAGAGCGGTGTAAGACAGGCTGAGAAGATACTTCTTACATGGATGATAGATGATAAGAATGTATTTGCAAAGGTAAGAGAGTACATCCAGCCGGAGGATTTCATAGACCCGCTGCTTAATGATGTGGCTTCCAAGCTTTATGAGCAGTTTGATGCGGGCAATGTTAATCCGGCATCAATAATCAACACATACGATACAGAAGAGGAACATAACGAGGTTGCGGCTTTGTTCAGTGCTGATTTAAGCGATAATCTTAATGCAGCAGAGAGGCAGAGGGCACTCAATGACACAGTTATTAAGGTTAAAGGCAACAGTCTTGAATATGCACTTAAGAACACTAATGACGCAAGGCAGCTTCAGGACATAATGACACAACAGGTTAAGTTAAAAAATATTCACATATATTTATAATTTAAAGAGAGAAAGGATACAACAATGGCTAAGAAAAACGAGGCAATTGAGGAGAAGGAAGTAAAAGCAGTTAAAGAAAAGAAACCGGCTGCCAAGAAATCAACTAAAGCTGAAAAGGCTAAAGAAGCAGATCCAGTGGTTGATATGATTGATGACGAAGAGCAGTCAGATGGTGATGACCAGCTTGACAGTGCTGCTGAGTCGGCTGCTAAGTTTGAAGAGAAATGTAAGGGACTTCTTGCACTTGCAAAGAAGAAGAAAAATGTTCTCGATTATCAGGAGATTATGAATTATTTCCTTGATACAGATTTTGAAGCTGACAAGATGGAGAAGGTATTTGAATTCTTAGAGAATAATAATGTAGATGTCAAGATGTCAGAGGATGATACAGATGACGAGGATATCATTCTTGATGACGAGGACGAGATTAACATTGAAAAGATTGATTTATCTGTACCAGATGGAATCGGTCTTGAAGACCCTGTAAGAATGTACCTTAAGGAGATTGGTAAGGTTCCACTTCTTTCAGCGGAGGAAGAGATTGAATACGCAAAGAGAATGGAACAGGGTGATGAGGAAGCTAAGAAGCGTCTTGCTGAAGCTAACTTAAGACTTGTTGTAAGTATTGCCAAAAGATATGTTGGACGAGGAATGCTTTTCCTTGACCTTATCCAGGAGGGTAACCTTGGACTTATAAAGGCTGTTGAGAAGTTTAATTACAGAAAGGGCTTCAAATTCAGTACTTATGCTACATGGTGGATAAGACAGGCTATCACAAGAGCTATTGCAGATCAGGCGAGAACTATCCGTATACCAGTTCATATGGTAGAGACTATCAACAAACTCGTAAGAGTTTCAAGACAGTTACTTCAGGAGTTAGGAAGAGAACCGACTCCAGAAGAGATAGCAGAGGCTATGGATATACCAGTTGAGAGAGTAAGAGAGATTCAGAAGATTAGTCAGGAGCCAGTTTCTCTTGAGACACCTATCGGTGAGGAGGAAGACAGCCATCTTGGAGATTTCATTCAGGATGATAATGTTCCAGTTCCAGCCGATGCGGCTGCATCAACACTTCTTAAGGAACAGCTTGTTGAAGTGTTAGGAACTCTTACAGAGAGAGAGCAGAAGGTATTAAGACTTAGATTTGGTATGGATGATGGACGTGCCAGAACTCTTGAGGAAGTTGGTAAAGAGTTCAATGTAACAAGAGAGCGTATCAGACAGATTGAAGCTAAGGCATTAAGAAAGTTAAGACATCCTAGCAGAAGCCGTAAGCTCAAGGATTATCTTGATTAATTGATAATAGGAATATAAGCATGGAAGGATATAATTTATCAAAGAGGCTTTCATGTGTGGCAGAGTGGATAAAAGACACTGGCAGTAAAAGAGTGGCAGATATCGGTACGGATCACGGATATCTGCCAATATATCTTGCAGGGAATGGAATTGCGGACAAAGTCATTGCAATGGATGTAAGGCAGCAGCCTTTGTCTAAAGCTAAGAATAATATCAAGAGCTTTGGCGTTGAGGACAAGGTGAGCGTAAGGCTCAGTGACGGACTTGAAAAGCTTGAACCGGGAGAGGTTGATGCTGTTACAATCTGTGGAATGGGGGGAAGGCTTATAAGAAGTATTCTTTCTAACGGCAAGGGTAAGTTTGATGGCAGTACACAGCTTATATTGTCGCCACAGTCAGAGGTTAAGGAATTCAGGGGATTTCTTGCGGGTTCCGGATATTCTGTCATAAGAGAGCATTTTTTGAAAGAAGATAATCAGTATTACACAATAATGGATTGCCGTTATAATCCGGATTTTGAACTGTTTTTAAGATACGGTAAGGACAATCTGGTTAGCAGAAATGAGGATTTGCATCTATATCTGAAAAAGGAGCTGGATGTTAATCTGAGAATTCTTGATGCAGTTAGTAAAGCAGGGGCATCAAAGCGCATGACCCAGGTTAATGAAGATATATATTATATCAGAAAGGCACTGGTGGATTATTATGAAGATAATGTTGTCACAGCTCGTAAAGGAGAAACAGAATCAGTTCGACAATAAGATAATTCTTGCCAAGGTTGATGGCAAATTATGTGAAATATGTGACAAAGAAGTTGAAAGTGATGAATGTGAATTCGTTACAACTGATACTACAATTGGCAATGAGGTGTATAAGAGAAGCGTATTATTCATGGCACTCAAAGCTATAGATGATGTAGATACTGACGAAGCAGTAGGTCAGATAAGTGTTGAATATTCGATAAGTAAGGGATTATATTGCAAAGCTGTCAATGGCAGTAAGATAACAACTGAATTTCTTGATAAAGTTAAGGTGAGAATGCAGGAATGTGTTGCAGCAGATATGCCGATTGTCAAAAAGACAATGAGTACCAGGGAAGCCATAAAACTATTTGATTACTATGGCATGAATGACAAGACACAGCTATTCAAGTACAGAAGAGGCTCTGTTGTCAATGTATATAATCTTGATGGATATGAAGATTATTTTTATGGATATATGGCACCATCAACAGGAATATTATCTGTATATGACCTGTTTGCTTATGATGAGGGCTTTGTATTGCAGTTACCTCAGAAGAAGGCACCGCTTGTAGTTCCAGAATTTGCTCCACCAAAGAAGCTGTTTAATGTCTTAAAAGAGACAACACAGTGGTCAGAGATGCTTGATATGCATACAGTCGGAGCACTTAATGAGCATATAGCCAATGGAGATATAGGTGAGCTTATGCTTGTGCATGAAGCACTTCAGGAACAGAAGATTATGCAGATTGTTGAGATGATTGAGCAGAGACCGGGAACTAAGTTTATAATGATAGCTGGCCCTTCTTCATCTGGTAAGACAACATTCAGCCATAGATTATCTGTACAGCTTATGGCAAGGGGATATAAGCCACATCCTATAGCTGTTGATGACTATTTCGTTGAGAGGGGGCAGACTCCTGTCGATGAGAATGGTGATTATGATTTCGAGGCCCTTGAAGCAGTAGATATAGGGCTTTTCAACAGACATATGAACCAGCTTCTTGCAGGTGAAGAGGTCGAGATGCCTACATTTAACTTCAAGATAGGAAGGAAAGAATATAATGGCAATACTTTAAAGCTTGGCAAGGAAGATATTCTTGTTATTGAGGGAATACACTGCCTTAATGATAAACTGTCTTACACACTTCCAGTGGAGAGTAAGTTTAAGATATACATAAGTGCACTCACACAGCTTAATGTTGATGAACATAACCGTGTTGCATCTACTGATGGAAGACTGATAAGACGTATGGTAAGGGATTACAGGACAAGAGGAGCATCAGCCAAGAAGACTCTCTCAATGTGGGAGTCTGTAAGAAGGGGTGAAGAGAAGAATATATTCCCATTCCAGGAGCAGGCAGATGTTATGTTCAATTCATCTCTTGCATATGAGATATCGGTATTAAAGCCATATGTAGAGCCACTTTTATTCTCGATAAGAGAGGATGAGCCGGAATATTTAGAAGCAAAGAGACTGTTAAAGTTCCTTGATTATTTTCTGGTATGCCAGCCTGAGTATATCCCAATCAATTCAATTCTTAGGGAATTTGTTGGCGGCGGATGTTTTAAAGTGTGATAAAGGCAATAATTGCCTTGACATAACAGACGGGGCTTAGGTATAATTTTAATCAATTATTATGATGTCAGGGGCACAAGCAGAGAGCTGTTTGTGTCTGCACAAAAGCTTTTATGTGTTGTGGCATCCTTATATATAATAATATCAAATACGAGGTGGAAAGAAATGAGTATAATTTACAAGAGTACCAGAGACGATAGTGTCCAGGTTAAGGCTTCACAGGCTATTCTTAAGGGACTTGCACCAGATGGGGGATTGTATGTTCCAGATTCGATTCCAGCACTCGATAAGAGTTTCGAGGAATTATCTAAGATGGATTACAAGGGTGTAGCATACGAAGTTATGAAGCTTATGCTTGATGATTTTACAGAGGAAGAGTTAAAGCATTGTATCAACAGTGCATATGACTCTAAGTTTGATACAGATGAGATAGCTCCACTTGTTAAGGCAGATGGCGCATATTATCTTGAACTTTTCCATGGCAAAACAATCGCGTTCAAGGATATGGCACTCTCAATTCTTCCGCATCTTCTTATAACTTCTGCTAAGAAGAACAATGTTAAGAATGATATAGTTATCCTTACTGCAACTTCTGGTGATACAGGTAAAGCTGCTCTTGCTGGATTTGCGGATGTCAAGGGTACTAAGATTATTGTATTCTATCCTAAGAATGGTGTAAGCCCAATTCAGGAGAAGCAGATGGTCACACAGAAGGGTGACAATACATACGTAATAGGTATTAACGGTAATTTTGATGATGCCCAGACAGGCGTTAAGAAGATATTTGGAGACAAGGCACTTGAGAAGGAGATGGATGATGCAGGATTCCAGTTCTCTTCAGCTAACTCAATCAATATCGGACGTCTCTGTCCACAGATAGTATATTATGTATATGCATATACAAGACTTCTTGCTAATGGCGAGATCAAAGATGGCGAGAAGATTAATGTAGTAGTTCCAACAGGTAATTTTGGTAATATTCTTGCTGCATTCTATGCTAAGAATATGGGACTTCCTATTAACAAGCTTATATGTGCTTCTAACGAGAATAAGGTTTTATTCGACTTCTTTAAGACAGGTGAATATGACAGAAACAGAGAATTTGTTCTTACAACATCACCTTCAATGGATATTCTTGTATCAAGCAACCTTGAGAGACTTATATACATGATAGCTGGCAACAGTGCAGCTAAGAATGCAGAGCTTATGAATGAGTTAAAGACTGTTGGCAAGTACAGCATAACAGATGATATGAGGGCGAAGCTTGGCGACTTCTATGGCAATTATGCATCAGAGAGTGAAGATGCAGCTACAATTAAGAAGTTATATGATGATACAGGATATGTAATCGATACTCATACAGCAGTTGCTGCCGCTGTATACAACAAGTATAAGGCTGAGACTAATGATGACACTAAGACAGTTATAGCTTCTACAGCCAGCCCATATAAGTTCACAAGAAGTGTACTTAATGCTATCGATAAGAAATATGATGCTATGGGTGACTTTGAGCTTGTAGATGAGCTCAGCAGAATATCTAATGTCAAGGTTCCACAGGCTATCGAGGAAATCAGAACAGCACCAGTACTTCATGATACAGTATGTGATGTTGACAAAATGTGCGATAGTGTTAAGAAAATACTTGGAATTTAATTTTTCATGACATTTAAGACCTGTTTCATGACAACTTAAACATTTTATCCTTCCTATGTGTAATAATGGTAATGCATTTTTGCAATATATATTTTTACAGATAGGGAGGATTTTTTATGCATTTTTGTTTTTATGAGGGAAAAGGTGAGGAGTGGTCACATGAGCTGGCATGGAATCTGATTACAACATTACAGGAGTATGACGCGGGTTCAGTATCGACAAGCAGTGAATCAACTATCAATGAGACATCGGATTACCTTCTTTCGAGATATATCAGGGAGCATAAGTATGTTGTTATAATAGTTTCACAGAAATTATTCACAGACATGTATGCGCTGGTGGAACTTGATATTATCAAGAAATTATTTGCCAAAGGTGATGTTATGGTATTCAGCATATATGATGGCAAGCATATTCCAGTGCTGCCAGATAGGGCTGAGTGGATTAATGATACATGGAAGATACCTATTAATAAGAAGCAGGATGAGTCGCTCGCAGCAGGGGTAATATTGGAAAGAGTCATGAAAGACAGGCTGATAGAGAGCATGGCTGCCAATATGGTCGAGAATCTTAACAGTAAAAAGCAGGGTAAGGCTTAGATAATGCATTGATTGATTTTATGCTGCTTATTTGATATACTTTAGTTGATATTTAACAGTGCGTGGAATACTCTGGCACAGAAAAGAGGAACTATGAAGGGAATTATTCTGGCAGGGGGAAGTGGTACAAGATTGTATCCACTTACTAAAGTTACAAGTAAGCAGCTTTTGCCTGTATATGATAAACCAATGATATATTATCCTATGTCAGTACTTATGATGGCTGGGATAAGGGATATTCTTATTATATCTACACCACAGGATCTGCCTAATTTTGAGAGACTGTTTGGAGATGGAAGTAAGTTAGGACTCAGACTGTCATATAAGGAGCAGCCATCACCAGACGGACTGGCACAGGCATTTATAATAGGAGAAGAATTTATAGATGGCGATTCGTGCGCTATGGTTCTCGGCGATAATATATTCTATGGTAATGGACTGACAAAGCATCTTAAGAATGCGGCAGCTAAGGTTGATGGAGCAACAGTATTTGGATATTATGTTGATGATCCTGAGAGATTCGGAATTGTTGAGTTTGACAAGAATGGAAAGGCTATATCTATAGAAGAGAAGCCTGAACATCCTAAGTCAAATTATTGTGTCACAGGATTATATTTCTATGATAGTAATGTATGTGAATATGCTAAACAGGTTAAGCCTTCTGCAAGAGGAGAGCTTGAGATAACTGATCTCAATAAAATATATCTTTCTAAGGGCAAGCTTGATGTGGTGACGTTAGGAAGAGGATATGCATGGCTTGATACAGGTACGATGGATGCTCTCTCAGATGCATCGGAATTTATCCGGGTTATAGAGAACAGACAGGGCATACAGATATCGGCGATTGAAGAGATAGCATACAATAATGGATGGATTAGTCTTGAGCAGCTTCTGGAACATGCAGATAGTTATGGCAAATCGCCATATGGTGAGCATTTAAGAAAGGTTGCTGACGGAAAAATTCTATATTAAACAAGGATGTTTACATAGAAAAGTGAGGAATATTATGAAGATTGTTGTTACAGGCGGAGCCGGATTTATAGGCTCTAATTTTGTGTATTATATGCTGGATAAGTATTCAGATTACAAGATAATATGTGTGGATTGTCTTACATATGCAGGCAATATGTCTACATTGAAGAAGGCGTTAGAAAACCCTGACTTTACATTTTTAAAGATTGATATAACAGACAGAGATGCTATCTATAAGATGTTTGAGGAACAGCATCCTGATATAGTTGTCAATTTTGCGGCTGAATCGCATGTTGATCGTTCAATTGAGAATCCAGAGGTTTTCCTTGATACTAATATCAAGGGAACAGCAGTGCTTATGGATGCATGCCGTAAATATGGAATCAAGAGATACCATCAGGTTTCAACTGATGAGGTATATGGTGATTTACCTCTTGACAGACCGGATTTGTTCTTTACAGAGGAGACACCTATACATACAAGCTCTCCATACAGTTCTTCTAAGGCTGCGGCAGATTTACTGGTGCTTGCCTACCACAGAACTTATGGATTGCCGGTTACTATTTCAAGGTGTTCTAATAATTACGGACCATATCATTTCCCAGAAAAGCTCATACCTCTTATGATAGCTAATGCACTTGCAGATAAGCCGCTTCCTGTGTATGGAGAGGGACTTAATGTGCGTGACTGGTTATACGTTCTTGACCATTGTAAGGCAATAGACCTTATCATACATAAGGGAAGAGATGGGGAGGTTTACAATGTCGGTGGACACAATGAGATGAGGAATATAGATATTGTCAAGCTTATCTGTAAAGAGTTAGGCAAGCCTGAGAGCCTTATAACACATGTCGCTGACCGTAAGGGACATGATATGAGATATGCCATCGACCCTACTAAAATTAACAATGAACTTGGATGGCTTCCAGAGACAACATTTGCAGAAGGAATCAAGAAAACAATACAGTGGTATCTTGATAACAGAGAATGGTGGGAGACAATCATTTCTGGTGAATACAGGAATTACTATGAAAAAATGTATGGGAATCGTGGATAGAATATGAAGATATTAATTACAGGTATTAATGGACAGCTTGGACACGATGCAGCCGAGGAAGCTAAGCACAGAGGACACATTGTGTATGGCACAGGGACTACCAGTGAGTATAGCGGCAGTGCCAGATTAATGTGTGAACTGGATGGATATATCAGGATGGATATCACAGATGATGCAAGTGTGTCAGAGGTGATGGATACTATAAAGCCGGATGGAGTTATACACTGTGCTGCATGGACAGCGGTGGACAAGGCAGAAGATGAAGAATGCAGGGATATGGCTGTAAAGGTCAATGCGGATGGAACGGCTAATATCGCAAAAGCATGTAAAAGAATCAATGCAAAACTTATATATATAAGTACGGATTATGTATTTGATGGGGAAGGCACTAAAGCATGGGAGCCTGACGAGACAGATTACAGGCCGGTAAACCAGTATGGGCTTTCTAAGCTCATGGGAGAAAAGGCTGTGGCAGAGAATCTGGAAAAGTTCTTTATAGTAAGAATTTCATGGGTATATGGAATTAATGGCAATAATTTTGTAAGAACTATGATGAAGCTTTCTGAATCACATGACACACTGAGAGTCGTTAATGACCAGATAGGACTGCCCACATATACAAGAGATTTAGCTTCACTTCTTATGGATATGATACAGACTGAATGTTATGGATATTATCACGCATGTAATTCAGGAGAGTATATATCGTGGTATCAGTTTGCGTGTGAGATATTTAAGATGACAGGAGCAGATGTTAATGTCATTCCAGTTACTACAGAGGAATATGGATTGTCGAAGGCAAGAAGACCCAAGAATTCAAGACTGGATACGGGCAAATTAAAAAAAGCCGGATTTAGTGAGCTGGCTGAATGGAAAGATGCTCTGGGTAGATTTTTGAAAGAGGTGCAATAGATTTATGGGACAGATTAAAGTTACTAAATTGCCAATAGAGGGACTGTATATAATTGAACCGGCAGTTCATGGCGATGAGCGTGGATATTTTATGGAGACATATAATCAGAACGATTTTACAGAGGAAGGACTTGATTATACATTTGTTCAGGATAATCAGAGCATGTCTGTAAAGGGAGTATTAAGAGGATTACATTTCCAGAAGGAATATCCACAGTCAAAGCTTGTAAGAGTTATCAAAGGCAGGGTCTTTGACGTAGCTGTTGATATAAGAAAAGGCAGTAAGACATATGGACAGTGGTATGGCGTTGAATTAAGTGACGAGAATAAGAAGCAGTTCCTTATATCAGAAGGATTTGCACATGGATTTGTTGTATTGAGTGATACTGCTGAATTCTGCTATAAGGTTACAGATTTCTATCATCCGGGTGATGAGGGCGGAATTGCATGGGATGACCCTGATATCGGAATTGACTGGCCATTAAAGGATAATCTGATTCTTTCAGATAAAGATAAGAAATGGCCTGGTTTAAAAAGTCTATGAGATACGAAGATAACAAGATAACTTTCATGAATATGTCAGGAATGTATTCTGGCATGGATGATGCACTGGCAGAATATGCCAGAAGCGTTGTGCAGACAGAGTATATAGAATGCAGTGAAATATCGGGAACAGAATGTTATTGTGACGACAGGGCACAGGAGCTGTTAAGAGAAAGAATAAGTGAGCACAATGTATCAGTAAAGTCGCTTCATTATATAGATAATGGCAACTATCACTATCTTACCAAGATTATGCTTGAACGTATGGACGAGCCATTTAACCTGTTAGTTATTGACAATCATCCAGATATGCAGAGCCCGCTGTTTGGATCGATTCTTTCATGCGGAAGCTGGGTAAAGGATATGCTTTCTGATAATAAGTATATTAACAGGGTTTGCTTATATGGCGTTAAAGAAGAACTTATAACAGAAGAGATAATGCATACAGACAGAGTTGTTGTGGCAAAGAGCCAGAATGGCATAATGGATGCACTTGAAGCACAGATTCCGTTATATATATCTATTGATAAAGATGTGCTTGACAAAAAGGATTATATTACCAACTGGGATCAGGGCAGCATGAGAATAGAAGAGCTGGAAATACTTTTAAAAGAGCTGTCAGATTCACATAATATATGTGGGACTGATATATGCGGTGGCATGGATTCTCTTATGATGGCAGGCTCTTTCGATAATAACTGCAATACAGATATAAGAATATTAAAGGCACTGGGATGCGAATAATCCCGGTGCCGATTTTATTTTTTCTTAATAAATTTTATTTGCATTTTTTGTTGACATTAATTAGTGATAGTGCTATCTTAACTATAGCGATATTAGCACTCCATCTTTTTGAGTGCTAACAATCGATATAAGACATTTGGTATCACACTTCGAGAGGAGGATGTCATGGAATTAGATGAGAGAAAAGTAAAGATTCTAAAGGCAGTTATCAAGAATTATCTTGAGACTGGTGAGCCGGTTGGTTCAAGAACAATATCCAAGTATACAGATCTTAAGCTTAGCTCAGCAACAATCCGTAATGAGATGGCAGACCTTGAAGAGATGGGATACATTGTTCAGCCTCATACTTCTGCAGGACGTATTCCAACAGATAAGGGATACAGATTATATGTGGATGATATGATGAGCCAGAAGGAATCAGAAGTGGCAGCCAGAGAACAGGATGTCTCTGAAAGAGAACAGAAAGTATCTGACAGAGAGAAAGATGTTGAGTCGATGGCTGATGTGCTTAACCAGAAGGTAGACCGCGTTGAGGAGCTTTTACAGAATGTTGCCAAGGTGCTGGCAAAAGATACTAATTATGCAACGATGATAAGTGCTCCACAGGTCAAGGGCAACAAGTTAAAGTTTGTCCAGTTATCTAATCTGGAACCTAATAAGATTCTGGCAGTCATAGTCATGGAAGGCAATGTAATCAGGAACAAGGTGATTACAGTAAGCGAGGATGTCAGTCAGGAGAACCTCCTGAAACTCAATATCCTGCTTAACACATCTTTGACAGGCCTTAGTCTTTCAGAGATGAATTTAAGCATTGTCTCACGTATGGAAAGTCAGGCAGGGGAACATATGGTTCTCGTTAAAGAGGTGGTTGATGCGATAGTAGAGACTATTGGAAGTGAGGATAACCTTAAGATATATACAAGTGGTGCAACTAATATCTTTAAGTATCCAGAGCTTAGTGATTCTGCTAAAGCGAGCGAACTTATATATGCCCTTGAAGAGAAGAAGAGCCTTGACAGCTTCGTCAGTGATAGCCCGGAGGAAGATGGCAAGAATGGTATTCAGGTGTATATAGGAAGTGAGGCACCAGTTGAATCCATGAAAGATTGCAGCGTTGTTACAGCAACATATGAGCTGGCTGATGGAATGCGAGGCACAGTTGGCATTATAGGACCTAAGAGAATGGATTACGAAAAGGTGGTTGAGAAACTTAAAACAATTCAGAATCAACTGGATGATGTCTTTAAGAAAAGTTAGAAAGGTTGGAGATATAAGTGTCAAAGAAATATAAAGAAGAGACAGCGGATAAAGATGCTGTTGTAGATGAGAAAGTTAATGCTTCTAAGATAGATGATTCAGAGGAAACTAGTGCAGATGTGGATACAACCGCTGCCGAGCAGGCAGATGGCGCAAGTGATGCACAAGACCAGAATGACAGCAAGAAAGCTGCCGATCCAAAGGACGCTGTTATTGCAGATTTACAGGACAGAGTTAAGCGTCAGATGGCTGAGTTTGATAATTTTAGAAAGCGTACTGATAAAGAGAAGTCAGCAATGTTTGAGATGGGTGCTTCAGATGTAATTAAGAAGCTTTTACCTGTCATTGATAACTTTGAGAGAGGCTTCAAGTCAATAACAGACGATGAAAAAGAAACTCCATTTGCCAAGGGCATGGATATGGTTTACAAGCAGACAATGAAGATGCTTGAAGACCTCGATGTCAAGCCTATAGAGGCAGTTGGTTTAGAGTTTAACCCGGATTATCACAATGCAGTGATGCATGTTGAGGACGATTCAGTTGGTGAGAGCATCATAATTGAAGAGTTTGAGAAGGGTTACACATATAGAGATACAGTTATCAGACATTCAATGGTCAAGGTAGCTAACTAATTATTAATATTTGATTTTATAGCGCATATGCGCAGAAAGGAATATATCATGGGAAAGATTATTGGTATTGATTTAGGTACTACAAATTCATGTGTAGCAGTTATGGAAGGTGGTAAGCCAGTTGTTATCTCTAATACAGAGGGACTTAGAACAACACCATCTATAGTAGCATTTACTAAGACAGGAGAGAGACTTGTAGGTGACCCTGCTAAGCGTCAGGCAGTTACTAATGCAGATAAGACAATCTCTTCTATCAAGAGACATATGGGTACAGATTATAAGGTAACAATTGATGATAAGAAGTATTCTCCACAGGAGATTTCAGCTATGATTCTTCAGAAGCTTAAAGCAGATGCAGAGAGCTATCTTGGTGAGCCAGTTACAGAAGCAGTTATAACAGTTCCTGCATACTTCAATGATGCTCAGCGTCAGGCAACTAAGGATGCCGGTAAGATTGCTGGTCTTGATGTTAAGAGAATTATCAACGAGCCAACAGCCGCAGCTTTAGCTTATGGTCTTGATAATGAGAAAGAGCAGAAGATTATGGTATACGACCTTGGTGGTGGTACATTCGATGTATCTATCATTGAGATTGGTGATGGCGTTATAGAGGTTCTTGCTACTGCTGGTAACAACAGACTTGGTGGTGATGACTTTGATAATGTTATAACACAGTATATGCTTGATGATTTCAAGGCTAAAGAGGGCGTAGACCTTTCTAAGGATACAATGGCACTCCAGAGATTAAAGGTTGCTGCAGAGCAGGCTAAGAAAGAACTTTCAAGTGCAACAACAACTAATATCAACCTTCCATACATCACAGCTACAGCAGAAGGTCCAAAGCACTTTGATATGACTCTTACAAGAGCTAAGTTTGATGAACTTACTCATGACCTTGTTGAGAAGACAGCAGAGCCAGTTAGAAATGCACTTTCAGATGCAGGTCTTACAGCAGCAGATCTTTCAAAGGTATTATTAGTTGGTGGTTCTACAAGAATTCCAGCAGTTCAGGAGAAGGTAAAACAGCTTACAGGTCATGAGCCTAACAAGTCACTTAACCCAGATGAGTGTGTTGCAATCGGTGCAT
>OIZI01000387.1_pt1 | contig 23404 bp, 17 predicted proteins | sample 1588441 | NCBI WGS metagenome assembly OIZI01 (sample SAMN03283284) | human gut metagenome | biome: human-associated habitat; material: feces | host: Homo sapiens | place: Peru | collected 2012 | reverse complement strand
TGCGTTTTACCTGTTCATTCAATCTTCTTGTTTCCACTCCATACAGCACCGCCAAATCACGGTCGAGCATCACTTGCTGCCCTCTGATATCTCGTATCAGAGAACCCACATTCAACTGGTCGTTATTTATGACTGGTTCATTCACTTCTGAAGTTAAGGAAAGAATAGTTTTCGCTTTACTTGGATTATTTTCTGTCATCATTCTTTTGTATTATTAGTTGTGTCCACAAATATACGACTTTCTTTCGAGAATAGCCATAACAATCTATCATACAACAAGTTAAGTCTGTGCTGTGTACCACTTTTAGACTGCACTCACACCGCACTGGTCATTTCCTGATTTGGGTTGACAGGTTCTCCTCTATCCATGCGGTCTCCGTACGGAGGCAATCCCACATAGCACTCTATAAACAATTAGACCTCAGCACTTTACGCCAAAAGCGTGCGGTGTGAGGTCTAATCCTATATATTCTTCTAAAAGATTAGTCAGCCAACTTTGCCTTCAAGAACTCACGGTTCAAGCGGGCGATGTTAGCGATAGACTCGTTCTTAGGACAAACAGCCTCGCAAGCACGAGTGTTTGTACAGTTACCGAAGCCGAGCTCATCCATGCGTGCAATCATCTTCTTAGCACGGGCAGCAGCCTCTACACGACCCTGTGGGAGAAGTGCCAACTGGCTAACCTTTGAGCTGACGAAGAGCATTGCAGAACCATTCTTACATGCAGCAACACAAGCACCGCAACCGATACATGTAGCGCAATCCATTGCCTCGTCTGCATTCTCCTTAGGAATCAAGATAGCGTTGGCATCCTGAGCCTGACCTGTACGAATGCTGGTGTAACCACCTGCCTGGATGATCTTGTCGAATGCTGAACGGTCAACCATACAGTCCTTGATGATAGGGAAACCTGCAGAACGCCAAGGCTCAACGGTGATTACGTCACCATCGTTGAAACGACGCATGTAGAGCTGACATGTTGTAGCACCACGCTCTGTCTTACCATGTGGTGTACCATTAATATAAAGAGAGCACATACCGCAGATACCCTCGCGGCAGTCGTGGTCGAAGACGAAAGGCTCCTGACCTGACTCGATGAGCTCCTCGTTCAAGATGTCGAGCATCTCGAGGAATGAAGTATCATCTGGGATGTTCTTCATCTCATGTGTATCGAAGTGACCCTGTGCATTAGGACCGTCCTGCTTCCAATACTTAACTGTGAAACTTATATTTCTTGCCATTGTCTTGTTCGCTTTTTAATTCTTGTAATTTCTTGTCTGTACCTTAATTGCCTCATACTCGAGAGGTTCCTTGTTGAGCACTGGAGCAGTTGTGTCATCGCCCTGATACTCCCAGCAACCTACGTAGAAGAAGTTCTCATCATCACGCTTAGCCTCGCCTTCCTCTGTCTGGTACTCCTCACGGAAGTGACCACCACAGCTCTCGTTGCGGTGCAATGCATCGTAAGCGATCAACTCGCCCATCAAGATGAAGTCACGCAAGTGGATAGCCTTATCCAACTCTACGTTCAAGCCTTCCTTCTTGCCAGGGATGAAGAGGTTCTTGTTGAATTCCTCGCGGAGAGCCTTCATCTTCTTCAAGCCTTCCTCAAGACCTTCTTTGGTACGACCCATACCTACATGCTCCCAAAGGATGTGACCCAACTCCTTGTGGATAGAATCTACAGAGCGCTTGCCCTGGATACCCATCAGGCGGTCGATTTCCTTCTGAACACCTGCCTCTGCCTCTGCGAACTCTGGGAGATCGGTAGAGAGCTTTGGCCACAATGCCTGATCGGCCAAGTAGTTCTGGATGGTGTATGGCAATACGAAGTAACCGTCAGCCAAACCCTGCATCAAAGCAGATGCACCAAGACGGTTAGCACCGTGGTCAGAGAAGTTACACTCACCAATAGCGAAGAGACCTGGGATAGTGGTCATCAACTCGTAGTCAACCCAGATACCACCCATTGTATAGTGGATAGCAGGGAAGATCATCATTGGGTTGTAGAACTTCACACCGTTAATCTCGTTAGCCAACTCACCTGGGTTAACGTCGGTAATCTCCTCATACATATCGAAGAGGTTGCCATAACGCTGAAGGATAACGTCGATACCGAGACGGTTGATAGACTCAGAGAAGTCGAGGAATACGGCAAGACCTGTGTTGTTGACACCGAAGCCCTTGTCGCAACGCTCCTTAGCTGCACGAGAAGCCACGTCACGAGGAACCAGGTTACCGAATGCTGGGTAACGGCGCTCCAAGTAGTAGTCGCGGTCTTCCTCAGGAATATCAGAACCCTTCTTTGTACCAGCCTGCAATGCCTTGGCATCCTCAATCTTCTTAGGAACCCAGATACGACCATCGTTACGGAGTGACTCTGACATCAAAGTCAACTTACTCTGGTTTGTACCGTGAACAGGGATACATGTAGGGTGAATCTGAACGTAAGATGGGTTAGCGAAGTCAGCACCCTTGCGGTAGCACTGGATAGCTGCAGTACAGTTACAACCCATAGCGTTTGTAGAGAGGAAGTAAGCGTTACCATAACCACCGGTAGCGATAACTACGGCGTTGGCAGAGAAACGCTCCAACTCACCTGTAATCAAATTCTTGGCGATGATACCACGAGCGTGACCGTCAACGATCACTACATCCTCCATCTCGTAACGAGTGAAGAGCTTTACCTTACCTGCCTCAACCATACGGCTCAAAGAAGAGTAAGCACCGAGGAGGAGCTGCTGACCTGTCTGACCCTTAGCATAGAATGTACGAGATACCTGAGCACCACCGAAAGAACGGTTAGCCAACATACCACCGTACTCACGAGCGAAAGGAACGCCCTGAGCTACGCACTGGTCGATGATGTCGTTGCTCACCTCAGCCAAACGGTAAACGTTAGCCTCACGAGCACGGTAGTCACCACCCTTTACTGTATCGTAGAACAGACGGTAAACAGAGTCACCATCATTCTGATAATTCTTAGCTGCATTGATACCACCCTGTGCTGCGATAGAGTGAGCACGACGTGGAGAGTCCTGGATGCAGAAGTTCAAAATGTTGAAGCCCATCTCGCCGAGAGAAGCAGCTGCAGAAGCACCTGCCAAACCTGTACCTACAACGATAATGTCGAGCTTTAACTTATTCTTTGGATTAACCAAACGCTGGTGAGCCTTATAGTTGGTCCATTTCTCAGCAACTGGTCCTTCAGGTATTCTAGAATTTAATGTTTTTGCCATAATCTTTTTTAATACTTAAATGATTACACGAATTATGCGCAGCACAAAGATGGAGCGCAACCGAAAGCGAATGCCAATACAACTACGATGAAGAGGAGAAGCAGGATGGTAGAGTAAATCATACCGATCATCTTCCAACGGCAGAACCAAGTCTTACCGCTCCAACCGAGAGTCTGAATGGCACTCCAGAAACCATGAGTGAGGTGGAACCACAAAGCTACCAACCAGATGATGTAGAGAACTACGAATACAGGATTAGCGAATGTGTCCTGGATGAAAGCAAAACCTTCTGCCGGTTCGTGACCACCGAAGCTTGTACCCAAGAGTTCTGCAAACATCATGTTGTACCAAAAGTTGAACAAGTGAAGCAAAAGACCGAGAACGATGATGATACCGAGCACCAACATGTTCTGACTTGCCCACTCTACCTTCTCTGGTTTTGCTGTTACCTCGTAACGCTGGTTACCACGAGCACGACGGTTCTGTGCTGTCAGGATGAAAGCGTAAACGATGTGACAAACTGCCAAAGCTGCCAAACCCAAGGTTGCAACTACGGCGTACCAGTTAGCACCCAAAGCTCCACAAATCATGTCATAAGCCTTTCCAGAGAAAAGCGCAACCACATTCATGCAACCGTGGAATGTCAAGAATAGAATAAGTGCAATACCAGTTACTGACATCACTACCTTTCTACCAATAGATGAATTGATTAACCACATAAATGATTGATTTTAAAATATTTAACTGTTTGAAACTAAATTATTATTCTACATCTATCTACTACCTGCAAAACATAGGTTATGGGGAATCACAATCCTCATTTCTAAGTATAATTTCACAAGTTTGCTGCAAAATTACTATAAATTCGTGATTTATCAAAGTATTTTTGCCAAAATTTCAATTTAAATTCTTACTTTTGCCGAAAATTAGAAAAAGTATAGATTATGACATTCAATTATGACGTACTTGTTATCGGCGGCGGACATGCCGGTTGTGAGGCTGCTGCAGCCTCTGCCAACATGGGGGCTAAGACCTGCCTGATAACAATGGACATGAACAAGATTGGACAGATGAGTTGCAACCCTGCCATCGGTGGTATTGCAAAAGGACAGATTGTAAGGGAGATTGATGCCTTAGGTGGTCAAATGGGAATCGTAACCGACAAGACCGCCATCCAGTTCCGTATGTTAAATATAGGTAAAGGTCCTGCCGTATGGAGTCCACGTGCTCAATGCGACCGGGGAAAGTTCATCTGGGAATGGAGAAGCATCCTCGACCACACCGACAACCTTGAAATTTGGCAAGATCAGGCTGACGAACTCTTAGTCGAAAACGGAGAAGCAATAGGTGTACGTACCATCTGGGGTGCTGAGTTCCATGCCAAGAGCATCATCATTACTGCAGGCACTTTCCTGAACGGTCTGATGCATGTAGGAAGAAAAATGGTAGAAGGTGGCAGATGTGCTGAACCAGCAGTACATCATTTTACAGAAAGCATCACCCGATGGGGAATCACAGCCGCAAGAATGAAAACAGGAACTCCGGTTCGTATCGATAAGAGAAGTGTTCACTTCGAGGATATGGAAGAACAACCTGGTGACAATGATTTCCACCAATTTTCGTATATGGGCGAGCATCGGGTACTCAAACAGCTTCCGTGCTGGACCTGCTACACCAACAAGAACGTGCATGAAATCCTGAAAAGCGGACTTTCTGATTCTCCTTTATATAATGGTCAGATTCAGAGTACCGGTCCAAGATACTGTCCGAGCATTGAAACAAAGCTCGTCACTTTCCCAGACAAAGAACAGCATCCGCTATTTTTGGAACCAGAAGGTGAAGACACCAATGAAATGTACCTGAACGGTTTTTCATCCAGTATGCCAATGGACATACAATTGAAAGCTCTTCATGAAATCCCAGCTTTAAGAGATGCCAAGATTTATAGACCGGGTTATGCTATTGAGTACGATTACTTCGACCCAACACAACTCAAGCATTCGTTGGAATCAAAAATCATAAAAGGTCTTTTCTTCGCAGGACAGATAAATGGAACGACAGGATACGAAGAAGCCGGCGGTCAAGGTACTGTTGCAGGAATCAATGCAGCACTCCATTGTGTGGGAGACAAGACTTTTGAAATGCAAAGAGACGAAAGTTATATCGGCGTTCTTATCGATGACCTCACCACAAAAGGCGTAGATGAGCCATACAGAATGTTCACCTCCAGAGCTGAATACAGAATTCTCCTCCGACAGGATGATGCAGACGCCCGACTGACAGAGAAGGCTTATGAACTCGGCATTGCAAAACGAGACCGTTATGACTGGTGGCAGGAGAAGAAAGAGAATATCGAAAGAATCATCAACTTCTGTGAGAGCTATCCTATCAAGAAGGATAAGACCAATCCAAAACTGGAAGCACTGGGCACCACTCCACTTCGCGCAGGATGCAAACTGATCGACCTCGTGGCACGTCCACATCTCAATCTTCAAAACCTTTCAGAGATCATCCCTGAATTAAAAGAAGTAATGGAATCTCCAGCCAACCGGCAGAAAGAAATTTCGGAAGCTGCAGAAATCAAAATGAAGTACAAGGGTTACATCGAAAGAGAACGTCTCATTGCAGACAAAATGCACAGACTGGAGAACATCAAAATCAAAGGTCGATTCAACTATGCTGAGCTTAATGAAATCTCCACAGAGGGCCGACAGAAATTGGAGCATATCAATCCAGAAACTCTTGCCCAAGCAAGTAGAATTCCTGGAGTGTCCCCAAGCGACATCAACGTTCTGCTCGTTTTGCTCGGAAGATAGTTTCACACACCTCTACGCTCTCTACCTTTTTGCAATGTTTCACGTGAAACACGAATAATGCAAAGCTTTTGATTTTCAGTCAATTAAGATTGCTTGCATCAAGTGTTTTATGGTTAAAGAGAAACTTTAATCTCACGTGAAACACCACTTAAAGATACACAGAAAAGAGAAGCACAAAACGCTATAGATTTCTAAGAAAATCTCAAGTTTACCTTCAAGCAAAGAGAGTAAAAGAGCATTGAAAATAATGATATAATCCGAAAGGAAAAAGCATTAAAATAAGTACGCAAAAAGCATATAATCAAAAAGAATAAAACATATAATTAAGAAGTACAGAACTATGAACAATCAGCTATTATTAGACAATCTGCGTTGCATACCAGATTGGCCAATTAAGGGTGTTAATTTTCGCGATGTTACTACCCTTTTCAAGAACCCTGCTTCGCTAAAAGAAATTAGCGATGAGATGTATGAATTGTATAAAGACAAAGGCATAACCAAGATTGTAGGCATCGAATCCCGTGGATTCGTTATGTCTTCCGCATTAGCTATCAGACTTGGCGCAGGTGTTGTTCTTTGCCGCAAACCAGGAAAACTCCCTTGCAAAACCGTACAGGAAAGCTATGCTAAAGAATATGGTATTGACACCATCGAAATCCATGAAGATGCAATCAATGAAAACGATGTTGTCCTACTCCATGACGACTTACTTGCCACTGGTGGAACCATGAAAGCAGCATGCGATCTGGTTAAGAAATTCCATCCTAAAAAGGTTTACGCAAACTTCATTATCGAGTTGGTAAACGAGAATTTCATCGGCCGCAAGATCTTTGATGAAGACGTTGAAGTTTCTACTCTTCTTCAATTATAGCCCCTTACGCCAAGCCTATATAAAGAAGCAAAGAATGTCTTTTTAATGTTTCAGTACACATAAATACTGTTTTGAAATACAAAAAACACCCTTTATCATAGCTTCATTATATAGGTTTGGCTTCATATTTAACAGTACGTTTTATAGAACGTATCGCTGCACGTTTGATAGCATTTATTCGTTTCACGTGAAACAAGACTCAATTAAACTCCTATAAATAAAGGTATTGGAATATGACCAAGCAAGAAAATGAGGAAAGACTCACAAGACTGAAGAATATCGTATTGAGCATGCCAGAGAAGCCTGGCAGCTATCAATATTATGATGAAAACCATACGATTATATACGTAGGAAAGGCCAAGAATCTGAAAAGGCGCGTATCTTCATACTTCCACAAAGAGGTAGATAGATACAAAACAAAAGTACTCGTTTCTAAGATCTTCGACATTTCCTATACGGTTGTCAATACGGAAGAAGATGCACTTTTGCTTGAAAATAGCCTTATAAAGAAGTATAATCCCAGATATAATGTTTTGCTGAAAGACGGCAAAACATATCCTTCTATATGTGTGACAAACGAGTATTTTCCTCGCATTTTCAAGACTCGCCATATTAATAAAAAGGTGGGGACTTTCTTTGGTCCTTACCCCCATATTGGCAGCATGTACGCTGTTCTTGAGGTCATTAAGAAGCTTTACAAGCCAAGAACTTGCCGCTTTCCTATCACAAAAGAAGGCGTAGCTGTCGGTAAATATAAGCCATGCCTGGAGTACCATATTCACAATTGCGGTGCGCCATGTATCAACAAACAAAGCTACGAAGAATACCAGGAGAATATGCGCCAAGCTCGCGAAATCCTTAAAGGAAATACAAGAGAAGTGAGCAAATATCTATATGATATGATGATGAAAAACGCAGAACTTCTGAAGTTTGAAATAGCAGAAGAATACAAAAAAAAGTATCAACTCTTGGATGAATTTGAGGCCAAAAGCGAGGTTGTAAGCCACACAATCACAGACGTAGATGTCTTCACCATCGTGAATGATGACTCCAACAAGAATGCCTTTATCAACTATATTCATGTAAAGAATGGAACTATCAACCAGAGCTTTACCTATGAATATAAACGCAAACTGGAGGAAAGCGATGAGGAACTTCTGATTACAGCGATTCCAGAAATCAGGGAGCGTTTTCATTCCACCGCAAAAGAGATTATCGTTCCTTTCGAGATGGAATGGAAGCTAAAAGATGCTTCATTTTTCGTACCGCAGAGAGGCGATAAGAAGCACCTTCTGGAACTCTCTGAGATGAACTGCAAGCAGTATAAGTTCGACCGCCTAAAACAGGCTGAAAAGCTTAATCCTGAACAGAAACAAACCCGCTTGATGAAGGAATTACAGGCGAAATTAAAGCTTCCAAAGTTGCCATATCAGATAGAATGCTTTGATAACTCCAACATTTCCGGTACAGACGCGGTGGCTGGCTGCATCGTATATAAAGGTATGAAACCTTCCAGAAAAGACTACAGGAAATACAACATAAAAACGGTTGTAGGACCCGACGATTATGCCTCTATGCAAGAGGTTGTCAGACGCCGATATAGCCGCATGATAGACGAAGGAACACCCCTGCCAGACCTCATCATCACAGATGGTGGTAAAGGCCAGATGGACGTAGTTCATGCAGTTATTGCAGACGAATTACACTTGGACATCCCTATTGCAGGTCTTGCCAAAGACGACCGCCACCGCACCAATGAATTGCTCTACGGTTTCCCTCCAAAAACCATAGCTCTTCCACCAGAAAGTGAGCTTTTCAAGGTTTTGACTCAGATACAGGACGAAGTGCATCGATATGCCATTTCCTTCCATAGAGATAAGCGTTCTAAGCACGCTTTACACTCAGAACTGGACGACATCAAAGGCATTGGTCCAAAGGCTAAAGAAGCGCTTCTGAGCAAGTTTAAAAGCGTAAAAAAGATCAAGGAAGCAAGTATAGAAGCCCTAACAGAAGTACTCGGACCACATAAAGCGGAAATACTTGTGAAATATTTCACAGAAAAAGACGAGAATATCAAATAAATATCGTATATTTGCATCTGAAATCATTATAGAAACAGAAAAGATTGATATATAAATATAAAAAAATAAGATAACATGAGAATCGTGATACAACGTGTCGCACACGCTTCTGTTACCATTGAAGGCGAAGTAAAATCTGCTATCAAGCAAGGCTATCTCGTCCTCTTGGGTATAGAAGAAAGCGACACTACAGAGGACATTGATTGGCTAGTAAGAAAGGTGATAGGACTGCGTGTTTTTGATGACGAAAACCATGTCATGAATCGTTCTATCATGGACATAAACGGGGAAATTCTGGTTATCAGCCAATTTACCCTCTTTGCCAGCTATAAGAAGGGAAATCGGCCAAGTTGGCTGAGAGCTGCCAAACACGAAATCAGCGTTCCTCTCTATGAGGAGTTCTGCAAAAAGCTCTCTGAAGCACTTGGAAAACCTGTAGGAACAGGCGAATTCGGAGCTGACATGAAGGTTGAATTATTGAACGATGGTCCTGTCACCATCATGATGGACACGCATAATAAGGAATAAAATGACAATAAAAGAAGCACAGGAAGCCGTAGATAAATGGATCAAAGAGTATGGCGTACGCTATTTCAACGAGCTAACCAATATGGCTTGTCTCACAGAAGAAGTAGGAGAACTGGCTCGTGTCATCGCCCGAACATACGGTGACCAAAGCTTCAAGAAGGATGAAAAACCTAACCTCGGAGAGGAAATGGCAGACGTTCTCTGGGTTCTCATTTGTCTGGCTAACCAAACGGGAATCGACCTTACCGAAGAACTCAAAAAGAGCTTCGACAAGAAGACCCAAAGGGATTCTGAAAGGCATAAGAACAACCCGAAACTGAAAGTATAAAAGTTCCAAAATTGAAGGGATATAGTACCCGAAATTGAAGGGAATAAAATACCTGAAATAGAAGGAATCATATAGATAACTTAACTTTAATAATTAAAAAAGTAACATTAAGTATGAGCAGTATTAAAGAACAGGTTCTTGCACAGCAACAAGGACAATACAGTGAAGCAGACGACAAGTATTTGTCAGTTCTCAAACAGTATAATTGCAACCTTAACGATGAGGAAATTGCAGCAGAAGTAAAGAAACTCCTTGACGAGAAAGTTGTAGAAAACGAGACCATGGAGGTGAAGAAATTCCTCTTTGGAAGCGTTGAATTAACATCTCTTCATACAGAAGATACAGAGGAAAGTATCCTGAAAATGATAGAGAAAGTCAACAAATTCTCCAAGGATTATCCTGATCTTCCTCATGTAGCAACAGTATGCACCTACCCTAACTTCGCTGGTCTTATCAGCCAAAGTCTGGAAGTTGATGGCGTAGAAATCGCTGTCGTAAGCGGCAATTTCCCTTCTTCTCAGACTTTCATCGAGGTAAAGGTAGCAGAAACTGCATTGGCTATTAAAGATGGCGCCACAGAGGTTGACATCGTAATGCCTGTTGGCAAATTCTTCAGTGAGGATTACGAAGGCCTTTGCTCTGACATCCAGGAACTCAAGGAAACATGCGGCGAGCACAAGATGAAATGTATCTTGGAGACTGGTTGCCTGAAGAACTGCAGCAACATCATGAAGGCTTCTATTCTTGCTATGTACTCAGGTTCTGACTACATCAAGACATCTACTGGCAAGGAGAAAGTTTCAGCTACTCCAGAGGCTGCTTACGTGATGTGCCAGGCCATCAAGGCTTACTACGAGAAGACTGGCATCCAGATCGGTTTGAAACCTGCTGGTGGTATCAACACCGTTCACGATGCAATCGTTTACTACACAATTGTAAAAGAAGTTCTTGGTGAAAAGTGGTTAACCAACCAATGGTTCCGCTTGGGAACATCTCGCCTTACCAACCTCCTCTTGAGCGAAATCCTGGGCAAGGAAATCAAGTATTTCTAAAAAGGGAAACTGATTCGTAGATAAAATAAGGTCTTTCAACGGCAAATATAGCCAGTTGAAAGACCTTTATTTTTAGAGACTTATAGTCGTACGACTACTCACTCTATAGACGTACGACTATAAGCCCTATGAACGTACAACTATACACCCTAATGACGTACGTCTATAAACTTAATAAACGTACGAGCTTAAACCTTACGTTCAATAACGAAATCAAGATAAGCTTTCAAAGCGTTATAGATAGCCTTATCTTCCACATAAGTGTCCAAGAAATTCATGGCTTCAGCATGAAAATCCCACATACGCTTATCTGCATATTCTATACCTCCATTGGCTTTCGTAAATTCCACCAAACGAGCAATTTCATCAGGGGTTACATCATGAGATTTCACCTTTCGTGCCAACTTCATCATCTCCTCATCACCAGTAGATTTCAGCGCATAGATAACAGGCAAAGTCAACTTACCTTCAGCCATATCATTACCAGTAGGCTTACCTATCTCCTGAGAATCGTAGTAATCAAAAATATCATCACGAATCTGGAAGATAATACCTAAATTCTGGCCAAATCGCTTGGCTTCCTCTATAGCAATCTGTGAAGCATTAGCCGACAAAGCACCAATACCGGCACAAGCCTCAAAAAGGGCTGCCGTTTTCTGCTTAATTACCTGATAATAAATGTCTTCCGATATTTCCTGATTACTGATACTATTCAATTGCAGAATCTCACCATTGGACAAAACACGTCCTAATTCAGCAAGATATCTCACTATTTCCTCAGAATGAGAATAGGAAACATGAAGCAAGGCTGTAGAGAGAATGAAGTCACCTACCAGTACTGCAACCTTATTATTATAAGTAGCATTGACACTTGCCTGACCACGGCGCTCCCCACTTTCATCTACAACATCATCATGAACTAAAGAAGCCGTATGAAGAAGCTCCAAACCGACTGCTGAATGCTGAGTAACCTCAGTAACTTTGCCGAAATTCTTCGCCATCAGCAGGATGAGCATAGGGCGCATACGCTTACCCGCACGCTGTCGAATGTGGTCGAGAGCCTGCGAAAGAAGTCCGTCGCTATGCATCAAAGACTTATTAAACAAATCTATAAAATCTGTCAACTCTGCCTCAATAGGCTGTCTGATAAGTGATAAATAATCCATTATGTGATAGTAAAACTACTTAATTTCTGAAATTTGATACAAAATTAATCAATTATTCGTGAAATGTGGCAATTTTTTAGTAATTTTACACCATAAATATGAATATTATGGATAAATTATTCCTTTTAGACGCGTATGCGCTCATTTATCGCTCGTATTACGCCTTTATCAAAGCTCCAAGAATCAATTCCAAGGGGCTCAACACTTCGTGTATCATGGGGTTCTGCAATACCCTCAACGAGATACTTACCAAGGAGAAACCAACTCATATCGCAGTGGCTTTCGACCATGGTAAGACCTTCCGCCATGAGGCTTTTCCCGCCTATAAAGCCCAACGAGAAGAGACACCGGAAGACATCAAACTCTCTGTGCCAATCATCAAAAACATACTCGAAGCCTACAACATTCCTATTCTCCAAGTGGATGGTTTTGAGGCTGATGATATCATTGGTACTGTGGCGATTCAAGCTGGAGAAAAAGGTATAGAGACCTATATGCTCACACCGGATAAAGATTATGGTCAGCTGGTAAGGGAGAATGTATATATGTTCCGTCCTCGACATGGGGGCGGATATGAAACCTTGGGCGAAAAGGAAATTGAGGAAAAATACGGAATCGCTTCCCCACTCCAGGTCATTGACCTTTTGGCTCTCATGGGTGACTCGGCAGATAACTTCCCTGGATGTCCTGGTGTCGGAGAGAAAACGGCTGCCAAACTGATCAATGAATTTGGCAGCGTAGAGAACTTGATTGAAAATTCTTCTAAGGTGAAAGGCAAACTTCGCGAAAAAGTTGAAGGTGCCATTGAGGATATCAAAATCTCAAAATTCCTGGCAACCATCCGGACTGATGTTCCTGTGGAAATTAAAATGGATGATTTGAAGTTGGTTGAACCTGATAAAGAAAAGTTGGACGAAATCTTCTCCGAACTCGAGTTCAAAAGCTTTGCGAACAGGATTCTTAAAAAACCTCAACAAAAGAAAATAAAGCCTACAGGAGAGCTCGATTTATTTGGCGCACAGCAAGACGATGGGCAGGAAGTTCAAAAAAACGCGAGTTTTGAGACCCTTAAAAGTACTCCTCACAAGTATCAACTAATTGAAAATGAGGAAGATGCAAAGAAACTTTATGATTATTTGATGACATTCGATACTCTCAGTTTAGATACAGAGACCACTTCTACTACTGCAATTGATGCAGAATTGGTAGGTTTGAGCTTTGCCGTCAAAGAAAAAGAGGCTTTCTATGTCGCCATTTCTGCAAATCATGAAAAAGCTTTAAAATTCGTAAACATCTTTAAACCGCTCTATGAAAACCCTCAAATTTTGAAAGTCGGCCAAAATATCAAATACGACTACGAGGTTTTGATGAATTATGGAGTGGAGATAAAAGGCAAGATGTTTGATACGATGATTGCTCACTATCTCATCCAACCAGAGTTATACCACAACATGGATTATCTGGCTGAAGTCTTGCTCAATTACCAGACCATCCATATTGAGGAGTTGATCGGTCCAAAAGGCAGAAACCAGAAATCGATGCGAGATCTTGCTCCATCCGATGTTTATGAATATGCAGCTGAAGATGCAGACATCACACTGCGATTGAAAAATGTACTTGAGCCAAAACTCAAGGAGATCCATTGTGAGGATCTGTTTTGGAATGTAGAAATGCCACTCGTACCCGTTTTGGCCCACATGGAGATGAACGGAGTATGCATCGATACTGATACGCTGAAAGAAACGTCTAATAATTTGACCAACAGATTGGCAGACATAGAGCATCACATCTACGAACTGGCAGGTGAATCGTTCAACATAGCCTCTCCACGTCAGGTAGGTGAAATCCTCTTCGGAAAAATGAAGATTGTGGAGAAACCGAAAAAGACAAAGACGGGACAATATGTGACGAGTGAAGAAGTACTGCAACAGTTGAGAAGCAAGAGTCCGATCATCGATGAGATTCTGAACTACAGGGGTTTAAAGAAACTTCTGAGCACATACGTAGATGCTCTTCCAAAGCTCATCAACCCACGTACCGGACATATACATGCCTCATTCAATCAGGCCATTACTGCCACAGGTCGCCTTTCATCAAGTGATCCAAACCTACAGAATATACCTGTACGTGATGATGACGGAAAAGAAATACGCCGCTGCTTTATTCCAGAGCCAGGCTGTCTGTTTTTTTCAGCAGACTACTCCCAGATAGAGTTGCGCATCATGGCACACTTGAGCGAAGACAAGAATATGGTAGAAGCCTTCCGTGAAGGTTCCGATATCCATGCCGCAACAGCTGCAAAAATATGGCATGAAGAAATATCGCAAGTCACTGATACTCAGCGCAAAAAGGCAAAGACAGCCAACTTTGGTATCATCTATGGTATCACTACATTCGGTCTGGCGCAGCGCATGAATATAGAAAATAAAGAAGCCAAGCAAATCATTGAGGATTATTTCCGCACCTTCCCTGGCGTAAAGGCCTATATGGAGAAATCAAAGGAAATTGCCCGCGAGAAAGGCTATGCTGAGACTATTTTCCACCGACGCCGCTACTTACCGGACATCAATAGCCGCAATGGTACAGTACGCGGTTTTGCTGAGCGCAATGCCATCAATGCCCCTATCCAAGGTTCAGAGGCCGACATCATCAAGGTTGCGATGGTTCGCATCTTCAACCGATTCAAAGCTGAAGGCATCAAGAGCAAAATGATTATCCAGGTACACGACGAACTCAATTTCTCCGTCTATCCGGAAGAGAAAGAGAAAGTAGAACAAATCGTGGTAGAGGAAATGCAGAATGCCTATCATCTGAGCGTACCATTAGTAGCCGATGCAGGCTGGGGAAAGAACTGGCTGGAAGCACATTAAGAAGAAAATAATAGTAGAAAAAGCTCGCAAGATGATTATTGATTTTGCGAGCTTTTGGCAAAATACAATGTTGATGTAATATATAAAGGTCATGCTGCTGGTACTTCTAATGGAAGGTTGTATTCTACCCCAAGATCTACAACCTTATGGAAATAATTATGTAATAAAACGGAGGATATAGCATATAATGCTGTGTCCTCCTCGATTTTACAGAGCAAAATAGTGTTATAAATGAAAATATGAGACATTTTTTATCTTTTATATTTTTAGTCTGTATGTTGGGAAATAGCAATGCCCAAAGTGTTGCCTTAGATAAAGCCAACACATTTTATGTATGTCTAAAGAATAAGGAATATTCCAATTTTGTAGTATCAGATTATCAATTTTATGATAAGAATACATATAAAAATGAAGGCGATACCATTCAAAGTTCTCTTATTGATTGTAGATTGATAAAATATGGCAAAAATGCGATTGGAGGAAAACATTGTATGCTTGTTGTAAATTTTAAAGATACAATTGATTGGTCTAAAAACAAGTGTTATCTAGAACATTCATTTTCATATATCGCAACAAAAGAAGAAACAAATGAATTAAAGATGATAAACATGCAAGTTCCTGTAGATTTGTCCTTGGCAATATCTATTGAATTAAATAAAACACTAAAATATAAAAAAAAGAATAAATATGACGGATGGGGTAAAAATGAAATGGGGGAAGTTGAGTTTATAGCAGAAAAGATTCGCTCGTCATATTTGTATGATGAGGTCAATTCAATTCTTACGAAATATAAAATGTTCATAGATGATATTGATATTATTGAACCTACATTGCTTTTTACAAAGGAAAAATTTCTCGAAGTTTATCCAAAATATTCAAATAGGAATTTACCCAAACGAATACTAGGGTTATATGTAGTGTTTGTTTTGAAGCCAATTCTTTAAAAATATCGTGTTTGTGCACCAGATAAAACAGATTTCAGGAAAACTTTAGTAAATAAAATAATAATGAAAGCATACAAAAATTTAACAGAAGCATTTGAAGCTTTTAAAAAGAATGCAATTGAACATGGTCTATGTACTATGTCAGGAGAGTCTAAACGTGGCAATAAATGTTACAAAAACATCATGGACTCCATTAGGTATATTACAGTAAATGAGCAATATGCAGGATTTAAGCCTATGTTGAAAGATGCCAATCCTTCTTTGCGAATATGGGCAGCTTACGCTTTGCTACATGTCGATACAAAAGAGGCTGTAAAAACATTAAAAGCAATTGCAAAGAGCGAGGAAGACATAATGGCTTTCAATGCAGAAATGACTTTGAAAGAATTTAAGAATGGTAATATTTGATTTTTAAGCAAAAATATTGTACTTCAAATTTAAAGTGTCAATAGATAAGCATAGCAGAAAATGTTATAAAACTCAAATTCTCAACCTGCAGAACTTAGTGGGATTGTGCTTACAAAACAACAAAAGCCTGAGCAACAAAAAGTTGCTCAGGTACTTATAAAAATATTAAATTATCGTGTTGGGGCTTTAGGGCAGCACTATGGATTTACAATTTCCTGATAACGGTTTCCAACTGCTCACCCAATCCGATAGTATAACCCTGTGAGAAATAAACCACACGATTGAAAGTATCAGAAATCATAAATATCGGAAGGAGGTTGGCATTCGTAAGTTTCATATTCTCAACGATTTGCTTCCGAATAGACCCCTCCTTGTCTATACCGAATATCAGATTCTTAGGCAGACCCGGAAACTCGGCAATGCGGAACTTTTTAGCTGAAGCCTCATCCTCAAAGAGGAGCACCATAGGACGATTCCACTTTTCGAATACTTGCGCAACCTTAGCGATATCCTTCAAGGCATGATTAGTAGGCTCTTGGCCTACACCCAACAAACCGGTAATGAAATAACCACGACCCGTCTGGCTCAAAAGACTGACTTCCTTACCATCCAAGATGAATTTAGACTCCGAATCAAAGTTTCCCTTAACCGTAATCTCGGTATCAGAAGTACGTAAATACACCTTAACTACGTTGGTTTCAGCTTGTTTCACATGAAACAATTGCATTTCTGACAACACACCGCCATTGGCAAGACGAGTGCCCGTTACAAGAGCATAATCCCCCTCATCCAATTCCACTCCATTCTTGAATGTATTACTCCAGGTACATCCCTCTTCAGGATATTCCAGCAGCGAAGTAGAGCCGTCAGGATTGATGCGAGTAAGAGAGAAATGACTATAATACTTAGGGTCATCCACTACTCCATTGGTCTGATAATCAAGCTTTAACAAGCCCTTAGGAGAAGACTGCATCTTTGTCTTTTCCATATCAGATGCAGCAGAAGATGCTTTCGCGTCAAAATCGACATCTATCCAGACGGCATTCTGCGAACCTTCCTTTACTCCACCTTGCTTATATTGCAATTTCTTGGTCACAGCATCCACTCTCGCCTCAATTCCAAGACTTCTTGCCACATCCACAAAGAAAATCTTCCGAGAGCGCTCATCCGTAAGACGTGATGTCCAAACACCCATAGGAGTTTGGGCGATTTGCAAAGCCTTCTTGTCAGGGTTCAGACGGATATTCTCCTTCACCCATTCCACCAGACGAGCTGGATCTTGTCTGAAAACTTGAGCCAAAGATTGCGTTGCTTTAGCTGCTTTATTTGCTTTTACAGACTTGGAAGATACATCACGATCATCAGCAACAGAGGTCTTCATCTTTTCAAATTGCTCCTCAAAGAACTGTTTGAAAGGATGAATAATCATCTCGTCCTCCACACGAGGAGACAACTGGTTGCTATGGGCATTGAAATGATCCTCTAAGATATCCATCTGCATATCCCTTAAATCCTTGGCACTCAGCGTACTTAACAAATCTATAGCCCGATTCAGATTGTCCTGATGAAGCATCAGAAACTTGAGGATAACCTCGTGATTACCCCAAGAACCAACAAGGAAATCCACTAATTTCTGAGCCTTATCAGAAAGCTTTTGAGCATTTTGATAGTCCACATTTTCACCCTTTACCATCCAAGTGGCAACCCCGTTTCTCGTCAAATACTTCTCCTCCAACAATCCATTTTTCTGCAATGCCTCCAGAGCCGTCTCCTTATTATAGAAAGTAGCCAGATAAGCATGGCGGATAGAATCCTCATAAGCGAATCGCTCCAGGTTCTTCGCTCTCGCCTCTGCCGAAACCTCAGGAATATTTGCTTTCTCTGGCGGAGGTACAATATCAAAAGAATCACGGAAACTAACGGAAGAAAAATCAAGAGAACGGTTCATATCCGAAGCAGAAACCTTCCGGTCAAGACGGATGGTCATTTTTCTCGCCTTCTCGCCTTCCTCACCAGGCAGATTTGCCTTACCGAAAGAAGCCTTGACAAAGCCATACTTACCATCCTTCGAAGCCCAAACCATCATATCGCCCTTACCAGCCGAAAGGAAGGTCTTGCCATCCTGAGCCGTATATTTCGTCACGACAGAACAAAATTCTGCATAATTATAGATTTTAAAATCCACTCTTGCACCCTCTACAGGCTTACCTTCTGCATCAACTACAGAGAAGTCGATACGGGCAGAGGAACCATAATTGTCTATCAGATTGATTTCAGTATAATTGGATGTGCGGAGCATTACCTCTTCCGGTCCGTTATAATCGCCAAACGCCTTCGTATGCATCAGCATGGCTCTCGATGCAGGAGCATTAAACCACGCCAGATTAAGCACAGCCTCAGGTTCGCAAGCACCTAAGAAATACCATTTACCATCAGCCCATGCTTCTACCCAGGCATGATTGTCGTCAGTATGCGCCCAGCGAGGCGTATAAACCTGTCTGGCAGGAATGCCTATCGCTCTCAAAGCTGCCACGGTAAAAGTACTCTCCTCGCCGCATCTTCCGTATGCAGAACGGATCGTGGCAAGAGGAGCAGAAGTACGAGCATCGGAAGGCTGATAAGTTACCCGCTCATGACACCAATGGTTGACCTCCAGAATAGCATCTTTCATGCCCATCCCCTTCACACGCTCTTTCAGTTCCTTAAAGAATATCATTCGGGAATCATCCAGATTTTCATTGTTCACACGGATAGGAAGCACAAAGTGACGGAACAGCAACTCCGGTATGTCCTTGCCCCAAGCCATTTCCTTCCTTGCCTCAAAGCTCGTACGTACATTTTTCAGGAAGAAACTTGTAGGATAGTCTGTCACATCAGCCACTGGCATATAGGCATAGAGGAATTGCAGGGCCTCCTGCTCCTCAGTCGTCAGTTTCTGCTTAGTGACCTCCATCGTCTCCTTAGCCCACTTTTTCTTCAGGACTGTATCATAGACGTTCATCCCTTTCACCTGATAGAACTGCCTGCCCACGAGTTTCATCTTACTCTCAAAAGCATTTTCCACCTTAGAGCGATAGGCCCCGTCTGAGATAAAATGGGGTTTGTCATGTGCATCCACCGACAAACAGTTGGCCATCACCGCCTGCCAAGAAACCAAGAAGAGGATGGCTAAAGATACTATACTTTTTCTCATATTTATTAAGATTATTTTTTCCAACCGCAAAGATAAGCAATAAAAATGAAGTTCACAAGTTTGTAGTCCTCAAACTTATAAACCTTTAGCATTCTTTTATATCAGTCACTACCCTACCGATAAACCGATTTTTCATGCCTATCTTGAGGAACAGCTACTATCCGTCATATCATTTTAGGGAAAATGTGATAAAAACACCATAAATGCCTTGGAATTTTGTGAAAAAGTAGTAACTTTGCTACGATTATCCCATCCAACATGAAGGATATATAGCCAAAAACTCAATATGGATCAATAAATAGAAAAAGAAGATATGAACAGAGAAGAATTTAAATTTGAGATATGTGCCAATAGTGTAGAAAGCTGTCTGGCTGCACAAGAGGGAGGAGCCGACCGAGTAGAACTGTGCGCAGGAATACCCGAGGGAGGCACTACCCCATCGTATGGCGAGATAAAACTGGCACGCAAATTACTCACAAAGACTAAACTCCACGTCATCATCCGACCTCGTGGTGGAGATTTTCTCTATACCCCATTGGAACTGGAACGCATGGAAGAAGATATCCGCATCTGTCGCGAATTGGGAGTGGATGGAGTCGTTTTCGGATGCCTCACAGAAGAGGGAGAAATTGATAGGGAAGCCAACCGCAGACTGGTGGAGCTGGCACGCCCAATGTCAGTAACCTTCCACCGTGCTTTCGACCGTACTGCAGATCCCATGAAAGCCCTTGAAGATATTATTTCTTTGGGATGCAACCGAATCCTGACTTCCGGTCAGCAACCCAAGGCTATAGATGGTATCAACCTGCTTGCCCAGCTGGAAAAGAAACTGAAAGAATATCCCCTGCCTCCTATCCAACTCCTGGCAGGTAGTGGCGTCAACGAGGAAAACATCCGACAGATATTCGATGCTACAGGCATTCACGAATACCATTTTTCTGCAAGAGTAAATGTAGTGAGCAAGATGAAACATTATAACCACGAGGTTTATATGGGAGCCAAAGGGGCTGATGAATCCAATTCGCTCGTCACATCGGCAGAGAAAGTAAGAAATACCATCAAACAACTCGTTTAAAAAGAGTAAAAAGTATAATAGCCTCCACAAAGCGTGAAGGCTATTATACTTTTTATATTGAATCCATTTTCAATTGACACTATTTCTTATAGCTTCAATTTCTTATTTATTCAGTTTCCAAGTTACACCATCCTTGGTGTCCTTAACCTCAAATCCTGCATCAGCAAGAGCATCACGAATCTGGTCGCTGGTAGCCCAATCCTTAGCTGCTTTAGCCTTGGCACGAAGGTCGAGTACCATATCCACCACCTTGCCGTAAGCCTCCTCACGTGCATCATTGTTAGCCCCCTTCTCACTCTTCAAACCGAGCAGATCGAAGGTGAAGAGCTGCATCGTTTCGGTGAGTTCCTTCAAGTCATCGGCAGAAATATTTGCCTTATGATCAAGAGCGGTATTGATAACATGGCAAGCCTCGAAAAGGTAACTGATGACAAGCTGTGTCTGGAAGTCATCGTTCATCGCATCATAGCAACGCTGGCGCAACTCTGCTACGAACTTATGAACCTGCTCGTCGCTCTGCTTAGCCACAGGAACACGCTCCAGGTCGTTCAAACCATTCATCAAGCGCTCCAATCCCTTCTGACTGGCCTTCAAGGCATCATTAGAGAAATCTACCGTGCTGCGATAGTGAGCCGAGAGAATGAAGAAACGGATGGTCATTGGCGAATAAGCCTGCTCCAAACTGTCATGATTTCCTGTGAAGAACTGCTCCAGAGTGATGAAGTTGCCCAAGCTCTTACCCATCTTCTGACCGTTGATGGTAATCATGTTGTTATGCATCCAGTAGTGAACCATCTGATCGCCCTGAGAAGCCACAGCCTGAGCAATCTCGCACTCATGATGAGGGAAAATCAAGTCCATACCGCCTCCGTGAATATCGAAGTGGTTGCCTAAGTACTTTCTGCCCATCGCAGTACACTCACAATGCCAACCAGGGAAACCATCGCTCCAAGGACTTGGCCAACGCATGATATGCTCTGGTGACGCCTTCTTCCAGAGAGCAAAGTCAGCTTGATTTTTCTTCTCGCCGATACCGGCAAGTTCACGGCTTTCATTGATGATGTTCTCCAGGTTACGACCAGAAAGAATACCATACTTATGATCCTTGTTGTATTTCTCGATATCAAAATAGATAGAACCATTGCTCTCATAAGCATAACCATTGTCGAGGATTTCCTGCACTAACTTCTCCTGTTCGATGATATGACCGGTAGCATGAGGCTCGATACTTGGAGGGAGCACATTGAGTGCCTCCATGGCATCGTGATAGCGGTTGGTGTAGTACTGCGCAATCTCCATTGGCTCCAACTGTTCCAGGCGAGCCTTCTTCTCTATCTTGTCATCGCCCTCATCAGCATCGTGCTCCAAGTGGCCTACGTCAGTAATGTTTCTAACGTAGCGAACCTTATAGCCCAAGTGCTTGAGATAGCGGAAGAGTATATCGAATGTGATGGCTGGTCGTGCATGACCGAGATGCGGATCGCCATACACGGTAGGGCCACAAACATACATGCCCACGTTAGGAGCGTGGAGCGGAGTGAATCTCTCTTTCGTACGAGTGAGAGTGTTGTAAATCAGTAATTTCTGTTCCATCTTGTATGAACCTTTCTTTTATATTATTTATATTTTGAGTGCAAAGTTAACTCATTTTTCTGATATATCCGACAAATCATTCGCAAAATGTTATTAAATTCCTCGAAAATATCAATGGAACAGATCTTCCATGGTCAATTCTCTCTGTATGATACTGCTATACTGATTTTTTGCCAAACCATAAGTGGTAAGCATAACCTGCTGGCAACTCTTGCGAGTTTTTGTCTCCTGTTCAAAGATCCATTGGCGATTTTGTAGCGTTTCGGCATATTGCTTATCTATTGTATAAGGCCGGGTAGAGAACTTGATTTCGCAGAGGTTTACGATATGGTCAGCTCTATCCAGCACCAGGTCTATCTGAGCTTTTTGCTCCTTGCCCTTGCTGAACCATCCCGAAGTAGATACAGCCATGCCACTGATTCCCATCGCCATCTTGATTTGCTCCACATGAGCCAGGCAAACCTGCTCAAAGGCATAACCTGCCCATGAGTTTATCTTTGGTGTGCCCAGATGATGCTGCCAAAACTGCTTGTCGTTGTTCTTGCCATCCTGCAGGAAATGAAAATAGAATAAGGTGTATGCATCAGTAAGTTGATACATCTCGTCGCGTTTCTTCTGTCCGAACGAGGTATAGCGGCGAATGAAGTCACTTTGTTCCAGTTCATCCAATACTCTAGTCGCACTCCCCGCATTTGGTAAGCCTGTGGCTTCCAGTATCTCATTGCGAGTCAATCCCTTGCTCTTTGCAGCCATGGCTTTTACTATCAGTAAGTGGTTGTCTGCATTGCGGAACATGGCTTGATACAGATTCTCGTATTCTCGATGGAGTTGACCATCGGGATGAAACAATAACTCATCGATGTTCTGCGCCAGGCTCTTGGTTGATTCCAGCATGCTGAGATAATAAGGCACACCGCCAAACACCATGTAGCTCATCACTTGGTCGTAATGGTTCATGGCAATCTTGCGACTCTCATAAAACTCCTCGCACTCTCGGAGGGTAAAAGGATGCAAATGAATGCGACGATTCACTCGACCATATAATCCACCATGATTGTTGAAAACCTTGTTGATAATCCACGAAGTGGCTGAGCTACAGCAAACTAGCAAAATATCCGTTCTTGCCGAAGCCCAACTGTTCCAAAACCATTCCAAGGCGGTAAGAAAAGAGCCGTCCACTCCATTCATCCATGATAATTCATCAAGGAACACCACTTTCTTCTGCTCCTTGGATGCTTCC
>OIZI01000386.1_pt1 | contig 23466 bp, 29 predicted proteins | sample 1588441 | NCBI WGS metagenome assembly OIZI01 (sample SAMN03283284) | human gut metagenome | biome: human-associated habitat; material: feces | host: Homo sapiens | place: Peru | collected 2012 | reverse complement strand
CGACCGCATTGCATTTGCGCATATCCGCAACATCCACCACTTCCCCAACGGCGACTTCTCCGAGGCTGCTCACCGCGATTGCTGCGGCGAGACCGGCATCATCGAGATCCTGCGCGCTTACCATGACTGCGGCTTTGAGGGCTACATCCGTCCCGACCACGGCCGTCAGCTGTGGGAGGAAGGCCCCGGCAACTGCCGCCCCGGCTACGGCAAGTATGACCGTGCGCTGGGCATCCAGTATATGCTGGGCGTCTGGGATCTGCTGGACCGTCTGGATGAAGAGAAAAAGAAAGGCTGAGCATCAAAATGAAGCTGTCTGATATCAAAAACGGCAATCTGTCCGCCGAGTGGGCAGAAAAAGGCTACGAGCTGCCCAAGTTCGATGTCGAGGCCGTCAAGGCCAAGACCCATGCAGAGCCGACCTGGGTGCACTTCGGCGCGGGCAACATCTTCCGCGCCTTTCCCGCAGCCGTCCTGAACGACGCCCTGAACAGCGGCAAGTATGACCGCGGCGTCATCGTGGCCGAGAGCTTCGACTATGAGATCATCGACAAGGCTTACCGCCCCTACGATAACCTGAGCCTGCTGGTCTGCCTGAAGTCCACCGGCGAGATCGAGAAGAAGGTCATCGCCTCTGTCACCGAGAGTCTGAAGGCTGATTACTCCTTCGGCGCTGATTGGGCACGTCTGGTCGAGATCTTCCAGAACCCCAGCCTGCAGATGATCTCCTTTACCATCACCGAAAAGGGTTACGGCGTTGCTCCCGCTGACTTGGAGCGCGGTCTGACCCCCGTGCTGGCGATGGGCAAGGTCACCGCTCTGCTGTACGAGCGCTTCAAGGCCGGCAAGCTGCCCCTGACCGTGCAGAGCATGGATAACTGCTCTCACAACGGCGATAAGGTCAAGACCGCTGTCCACGCCTACGCAGCCAAGTGGGTGGAGCAGGGTCTGGTGCCCGCCGAGTTCCTTGCCTATGTGCAGGACGAGACCAAGGTCACCTTCCCCTGGAGCATGATCGACAAGATTACCCCGCGTCCCGATGCAAAGGTTCAGGATATGCTGGCCAAGGACGGCTTTGAGGACAACTATACCATCGTCACCGAGAAGCACACCTTCACCGCTCCCTTCGTCAACGCCGAGGAGACCCAGTATCTCTGCATCGAGGACCACTACACCAATGGCCGTCCTCCGCTGGAGCTGGGCGGTGTTCTGTACTGCGACCGCGAGACCGTCGATAAGATCGAGAAGATGAAGGTCTGCACCTGCCTGAACCCGCTGCACACCGCCATGTCCATCTATGGCTGCATGCTGGACTACACCCTCATCTCTGCCGAAATGGCCGATGAGGACCTGCGCGCCTTCATCCAGAAGATCGGCTACATCGAGGCCATGCCCGTCGTCGTCGATCCGGGCGTCCTGAATCCCTATGAGTTCATCGGCGCGGTCATCAACCGCCGCCTGCCCAACCCCTTCATGCCCGACGCACCCCAGCGTATCGCTACCGATACCTCCCAGAAGCTGGCCATCCGCTTCGGCGAGACCATCAAGGCTTACGAGGCCCGCGGCCTGGACAAGAGCAATCTGGTCCTGATCCCGCTGGTGCTGGCTGGCTATGCCCGCTACCTGAAGGGCATTGATGACAACGGCAAGGCTTTTGAGATCTCTCCCGATCCGATGCTGGCCGAGCTGCAGGCCATCGTGGCTCCGCTGGAAGTCAAGGAAGGCGAGCAGGACTTCAGCTGCCTGAAGAACCTGTACAGCCGCGCCGACATCTTCGGTGTGGACCTGTATGCGGTCGGTCTGGGTGAGCAGATCGAGGGCATGGTCAAGGAGCTGTACGCTGGCAACGGCGCAGTCCGCAAGACCCTGCACAAGTACGTCGTCGCCCGCTGAGCGCTGACATCTCCTTTTTAAGTTAAGCTATCTTCGTCCCCACGCTGCGTTTTGCTTTGCCGCAGCGTGGGATTTTTTATACCCTCTCAGTCTCGCTTCGCTCGCCAGCTCCCCCGATGGGGGAGCTTTTGTGCTGTATATGTTGCCGCTGCGGCAAAACCTCGCCCTTCGGGAGAGGTGGCAGCGCGTGAGCGCTGACGGAGAGGGTGGAATTTCCGGCAAATGCCTTTACTTATAGCCGATTTTTTGCCATAATAAGAAAAAACGGAACCGGGAGGAGACCAGCATGAAGGTCATGATCTTTGACGTGGGCGGCACCGAGATCAAATATTCGGTCATGGACGATGCGATGAACCGGTACGAGTCCGGCAGCATCCCGACGCCCAGCGACAGCCAGCCGCACTTTCTCGAAACGTTGGCGCAGCTCTACCGCCCCCACAGGGACGAGGTGGACGGCATCGCACTGAGCCTGCCCGGCTTCATCGACGCCGAGCACGGTGTGGTCCGGGGCGGCGGTGCGCCCTCCATCACCTATAACATCGGCACCCCGGTGGGCCCGCGCCTGGCCGAGCTCTGCGGCTGCAAGGTCTGGATCGAAAACGACGGCAAGGCGGCTGCCATTGCCGAGCTGCAGCGCGGTGCGCTGCGTGGGTGCAGCAACGCGGCGGTGTTCGTCATCGGCACCGGCGTGGGCGGCGGCCTGATCGTCAACGGCCAGCTGGTGCGCGGCCGGGACTTCACCGTAGGTGAATACAGCTTCATGAACACCAACGCCGACGCCTGGAGCGACGGCAAAAAGTCGATGGCCTGCCAGTGCAGCACCTCCGCGCTGCTGGATGCCTACCGGGTGCGCAGGCAGCTGCCTGCCGATGCCCCGATGAACGGCAGGCTCTTCTTTGATGCGGCCAACGCAGGGGAGCCGGAAGCGCTGGAAGTGCTGGAAGCCTTCTGCATGGCGGTGGATGTGCAGATCTACAACCTCAGCGTCCTGCTGGATCTCGAAAAGGTGGCCATCGGCGGCGGCATCAGCGGCCAGCCCCTCCTCATCGAGACCCTCGACCGGATATATGAGGAAAAGATCCTGAAGGGCCATCCCTTCAGCGAGGAGCAGGCCCGCAGCCTGCCCCGGCCGGAGATCGTGCCCTGCGCCTTTGGCAATGCGGCCAACCAGATCGGTGCGCTGGTCAGCTACCTCAACGCATTTTACCCGCAGAAATAAAGTGCCCAGAGCAGCTGTTTTTCGATGGTTTGTATTTCTAGCTTGAAGCAAAGCGAAAAATGGTGTATTATAATGGGTATTGAATCATGAGCAGTACCGGGCGGTTTGGCCCGGATGAAGGGGGAACTCCACCATGGCTGATAAAAACTTTTTGACCGAGATCATCGACGCCGACCTCGCCGAGGGCAAGGTCAGCGAGATCCATACCCGTTTCCCGCCGGAGCCCAACGGCTACCTGCACATCGGCAGCGCCAAGGCGATCTATATCAACTGGTCCATCGCGAACCAGTACGGCGGCAAATTCAATCTGCGTCTGGACGACACCAACCCCGCCCGCGAAGGCGAGGAGTATGTCAACAGCATCATCGAAGATCTGCACTGGCTGGGTGCCGACCCCAACGGCGGCATCTTCTACGGCAGCGATTACTTTGATAAGTGCTATGAGTACGCCGAGAAGCTGATCACCGAGGGCAAGGCTTATGTGGACGACCTGACCCGCGAGGAGATGCGCGAGTACCGCGGCTCCGATGCCGGCAAGCCCTCCCGCCCCTCTCCGTGGCGCGACCGCAGCCCGGAGGAGAACCTTGACCTGTTCCGCCGGATGCGTGCCGGTGAGTTCAAGGAGGGCGAAAAGACCCTGCGTGCCAAGATTGATCTGGCAAGCCCCAACATGAATATGCGTGACCCGGCTATCTACCGCATCAAGTACGCCGAGCATCACCGTCAGGGCAACAAGTGGTGCATCTACCCCATGTACGACTTCGCCCACCCCATTCAGGACGCCATCGAGGGCATCACCCACAGCATGTGCAGTCTGGAGTTTGAGAACCATCGCCCGCTGTACAACTGGGTCATCGAGAACATTTTTGGTGCCGAGTTCCCCAAGCAGCGCGAGTTCGCCCGCCTGAACATGACCAACACGGTCATGAGCAAGCGCTACCTGCGTGAGCTGGTAGAGATGGGCATCGTGGACGGCTGGGATGATCCCCGCATGCCCACCCTGTGCGGTCTGCGCCGCCGCGGCTACACCCCCACCTCCATCTTCACCTTTGTGCGGGAGGCCGGTATCTCCAAGTCTGACAACCTGATCGATATGCGTCAGTTGGAGGCCTGCATCCGCAGTGAGCTGGATCTGACCGCGCAGCGCCGCATTGCCGTGCTGGAGCCGGTCAAGCTGGTGGTGGACAACTACCCCGCCGACAAGACCGAGTACTTTGACGTAGCCAACAACCCCAACCGCGAGGCCAACGATACCACCACCCGCAAGGTAGCCTTTACCCGCGAGCTGTGGATCGACGCCGAAGACTTTGCCGAGGTGCCGCCTCCCAAGTTCAAGCGCCTGACCGTGGACGGCGAGGTGCGTTTGATGGGTGCTTATATCGTCAAGTGCACCGGCGTGGACAAAAACGCCGACGGCAGCATCGCCGCCATCCACTGCACTGCTGACCTTGAGACCGGCAACGGCAACCCCGCCGACGGCCGCAAGGTCAAGGGCACTATCCACTGGGTAAGCGCCGCACACTGCGTGGACGCTGAGGTACGCCTGTACGACAAGCTGTTCACCGAGGCCAACATGAACGGCATCCCCGAAGGCAGCGACTACAAGGACTACCTGAACCCGGAAAGCGTCACTGTGCGCACCGGCTGCAAGCTGGAGGAGAGCCTGAAGGACGCAAAGCCCGGCGAAAAGTTCCAGTTCGTGCGCACCGGCTTCTTTACCCCGGACAGCAAGAACCCCGGCGTGTACAACCGGGTGGTCACCCTGCGTGACAGCTTCAAGCCCGCAAAATAATCACCCCAAGGAGAAGATACCATACCATGACCGCAAAAATGACCCGTAATATCCTGCTCATGCTGGTGGCCACCGTACTGATGGGCATTGTGCTAAACCTGTATATCCACAACACCGGCACCGTACCCGCCGCTGACAACGCCGCTCCCCTGACCGATGGCAGCTACACTTCCTCTGCACAGGGCTGCCTGAGTGAGGTGACCGTGACAGTCACCGTGACCGGCGGCAAGGTGACTGCCGTACAGGTGGACGCCTCTGCCGAGACCCCGGACTTAGGCGGCAAAGCCGCTGAGACGCTGGCAGCCCAGCTGACACAGACCGGCTCCACCGCCGGTGTGGACGCTATCACCGGCTCCACCATGACCAGCGAGGCCATCTTTACCGCCATGGACGCCTGCCTTGCACAGGCGCAGTGATGCTGTAAAACAGAAAAAACTGCCGTACACCTGTGCGGCAGTTTTTTGTTTCTGTTCCTCCGTTCTGAACGATTCAGAATGCGCTCCGCGTTGCTCTGCGCATCATCAGCAGAAAAGCTATTTATAATTTCGTAGTGCCGGCGCGTCTGCGGACGCTCCGGCACTACATTTTCACGGTTGGGGTCGTAAAGGAAAACTGCATATTGCGTTATCCCCCTTACAAGCACTGTACGGCAGGTCGTTTTTCATTGCAGACCACGTCGGATTATGTTATACTTAGTCTGCCGCACCAAAAGCGGCAGGTGCTGTCTGCATTGCAGGTGGTCGGCTCCCTCTTGGCAGAAATGTCCGGAGAGAGTTACTTACTGTTCTCCTCCGGACGGTTTGAATGTTTTACAACAGGATACCCAAAGGAGGAGTTCCATCATGGAAGTTTTGAATATTGTTTTCAGTGCACTGAACCTTCTGGCCACAGTCATCATCGGTGTCATTCAGTTGACATGGACGATCTCGCGGGATGTCTTTCGGGATAAGCCGCGCGCAAAGCATTATTCTCACAACAAAAAGTAACGACCGCCCCAGCTTTCCAATCCTGAGCGGTCGCTTACTTTTTTAATCGATTGCCAGAGAGGGTAGCTGACCATTGCAGACAGCACCTTTTCTATTTGTAGTATAACGCCCCCACGCCATTTTGTCAAGCAGCGCCGGTTTTACAGGGTGCTTTGCAGCCGTGCACCGCTGGCGTACTGGGTGCGGCGGTCCATCTGGTTATCCAGCGGCTGACCGGCGGCATAGCGCTTGAGGTTATGCGCAAAGATATCCACGATATTGTCCAGCGTCTTGGGCAGGCTGAAGCCGCCGGTGACATGGGGCGTGATGATCACGTTGGGCTCTGCCCACAGGGGATGCTCCGGCGGCAGCGGCTCCGGGTCGGTCACATCCAGCCCTGCGCCGGAAAGCCGCCCGCTGTGCACCGCCGCTGCCAGCGCCTCTCCGTCCACGGTGGTGCCGCGCCCCACATTGAGCAGGATAGCGCCGCGCTTGCAGAGCGCCAGCCGCTCAGCGCCGAACAGATGCAGCGTCTCCGGCGTGCCGGGCAAACTCAGCGCCACAAGGTCGGCCTGCGGCAGCTCTGCGTCCAATTCGCTCTGCGCCACCACACGGGTGCAGTAGTCCGGGCAGGGGGTGTCCGAGTGCACGGTGCGGCGCACGCCTACCACCTCGGCCCCCAGCGCATGGGCCCGCCGGGCAAAGTTAGAACCGATATCTCCCATGCCCACGCACAACACCCGGCTGCCCGCGATGCTGCCCACAGAGTGGCCGGTGGGTGCCCAGCGGTGCTCCCGCTGGTTGTCCCGGTAGGTGGGCAGCTCCTTGAGCAGGCTGAGCCACATTGCCAGCATACACTCGCTGATGGCCAGACCGTAAGCACCGGTAGCGTTGGTCACGATGCAGCTCTCCGGCAGCACACCCGGCTCCAGATAGTTATTGGGACCAGCTGCATTGGACTGGAACCACTCCAGATGGTCGTTCTGCCGGATCAGCGGCACCGGCAGATTGCCCAGCACGGCCTCGGCCCACAGGGCATCCTCCGCTGTGGCGGTATCCGGGGTGGTAAAACGGTATGCAAAGCCCTGCACCGCCTCAATACGGGCTCTCTGCTCTGCGCTGATGGGCAGGCAGACAAGGATATGTTTGGACATAATAAAGTCTCCTTCCCTTTTTTGTCTATCATACCGCAAACTGCGCGGCGGTACAAGGGGCGGTTCTGCTGTTTTCAACTGCACCCGTAAAAAACAATGCCGGGCAGCCCGAAAGCCGCCCGACACCGCATTATATTTCAGTCCAGCGCATGGATGGCATCCACCGTGCACTGATACTGCTCTTTCACCTTTGCAAACTGCTCCTGTGTGCCCTCCAGCTGTCCGGCACGCAGGGTCTCGGTCAGGGTATAGGTGGGCGCGTACAGATTGGAAAAGCCCAGATTCTGGCAGACGCCCTTGAGGGTATGCGCCCCGCGGAACGCCTCTTTCACGTCTCCCCTGCGCAGTGCTTCCTCCAAGATCTGAAAGCTGTCGTCCTGCAAGAACATCCGCACAAATTTGCAGATCATGGCTTCGTTATACAGCCGCCCCAGCACCTCCTGATAGTCCGCGCCCATCTTATTATAGCATTCCTGTATCGTCATCGCTTACGCCGTGCCTTTCTTTTTCAGCTGCTGTTTACTTTCCCACCGCCACATTTCACTGTACTTCACGGTGATATAATGTTATGATAGCACCTTTCCGACCTGTTTGCAACTAGAGTGCAACAAGTTTTGCACTCTATCTAGTTTTTGCATTCTCTTTTTGGCAGTTGCGCCAAAGCCACGCCCAGCTCCCATAAAAAACGCCTGTCATCAAGCTCTTTTTTTGCTGCCGTCGGCTGCCGCTTCCGTCAACTGAAAAAAGCAGCCCGCATAGCGCCGTCAACTGCGGATTGCGTATTGACGAACCGCACAAAAAACGATATACTATGTTTTGGCGGTGCAGCTGTGCCGCCGGATGCCGGGGTGTTGCGCAGTTGGTAGCGCGCCTGCTTTGGGAGCAGGAGGCCGCGAGTTCGAGTCTCGCCACTCCGATAAAAATAGCACGTTAATTCGCAAAGAATTTTCGTGCTTTTTTCTTTATTCGGCAGAATGACGAACCGATTTTGAAAAAGTTCCAAAAATCTTCCAAAATTGATTTCAAACAGGCATGAAAAACACCGCCGGGGCTGTACCTCTGGCGGTGTTCTGCTTTTACTGTGCGGCCTCCTGCGGCTGTTCTGTGATGCTGTCAACATAGGTCTTGCGGTACTTTAACCGGGTATCGTCGCCGCCAATGGCTGCATCAAGCTCCATATCAATATCAAGCAGGACGTTGCGAACCATTGCCAGCACTGCACAGATACCGGCATAATCTGCGCTGGCCTGCTCTGCGCACTGCTTCCGCTTGTCGCCCACATAGGACGCACAGAAGTAACGTTCAATCAGTCCGTCGAGAACTTCCGTTGCGTTGCTCAGTTTAAAAGTGCGTTCTTCCATCACATTGAGAACGCGGGTTGCTGCTGCATCGTCCAGCCAGTTAGATTTAATCATTTTATGTACCTCCGTTAATTCCTGCCCGCCGTCCTCCGGCGGGGTTGTTCTGTTGTGTTACTGCGCTTCCAGCGGCTTCACCTGCGACCGTCCAAAGAATGATGCCCGGTAGGTCTGCCCGTCTCCCTTGCTGCTGTGGATAAGTACCACTTGAAACAGGTCCTTTGCACCGTGCAGGACTTCAAACCCGGCGGCTTTCCAGCCTGCCCACGTTTCCACCTGCTCCGTGATTCCGGCGTTCTGCTGGGCCTCTGCAATACGCTGAGCGTTGACCGGCGCAGCCTTTGCGCTGTTCCATGCCCTGTGCAGGCACTCGGCAAACGTTCCGGCCTGCTTTCTGAACAGCTTCCATGCCTTGTGCATGATCTCGGAAAGATTGTAACGCTTCATGGTTTTTGTCTCCCTTTACAATCAGGGGCAGGGCTGTTATAATGACCTTGCCCGGTTTGGGTTTGGCTCGGTGGTTTGTTTGGCGACAGGCACCGAGCCTTTTCTTTTGCGGGTTCCCGCGACCCCTTGCGGGGTTTCGGTTCGTAACCGGTGAACCATCATCAGGCGGGCTTTACATGAACTTGTAGGTGTAGTAGATCGCTTTGGACAGGATTTTGTAGCCCAGCGTCTCACGAACTGCCCACTTATCAAAACCGGCTTCCTGCATCGACTGGGAGTAGCTGCAACGGGCCTGCATCAGTGCATCAAATACTTTCTTCATCATGGTTTTTGTCCTCCTGTTGATCGTGATTGTTTATGTAACAGCTTGTGGAGTGGAATTACTGGCTTAGCTAACTCTGTCGTTTTGCGCTCCCGGCTCCGTATCTTCATTCCTTATCCGGTGTCGCTCCCTTGCTGTGATTATAGTATACTATGAGGGGACTTATATTTCAATTGACAGACTGCACAAAGATAAGGGGACTTATCTAGTAATATTTGTGAGTGGACTTATATTTTTGATTGTGGTATAATCATTCTGAAGGGATGTGATCTAATGGCAGTGACAGAGGCACAAAAGCGAGCTGTTAAAAAGTATCAAGCCAAAATGGAGGACTTCAAAATTCATGCACCTGCCGGGACAAAGGAAAGATACCGGGCAGCAGCAGAGGCGGCGGGCCAGAGTATGCAGGCATATATCTTGCAGGCTGTTGAAGATCGGATAGCAAGAGAGGCGGCGACCGCACCGGGGGAGGGGGAAAAGGGCCGGGGGTCAGCTCAGGCGGGGTAAACCCGAAAAATACCCGGACAAAATAAAAAGGCTCCTATATTGACGAGTTCGTTAATATAACAGGCCTGCGTTATTTCCCGGCGGGCAGGCTTGCGCTCTGCGCCCTCTGCGGGACTCTGTGCAAGGCTTTTGACGGTGGTTTGTGAAACTTGCATTCCGAACACAAACGGCCTCTGTGGGACTTCCTAGCGCGTATGGTGAAAGGTGGTATTTATGACAAAAGATCGTGCAGCGGTGAAACTGATTCAAGCGGGCTTTCGGGATGTGCGGACGCTTCCACCCCGCGACCATGCAGAGGCAGACTTGATAGCTAAAAATCCGCGTGGTTGCTGGGTTTTCTCATGTCACACAGGCACGGACTATGAACAGCTGGCAGAGTGTCGCAGACGATACGGCGCACAGTTCGTGGGCCTGATCGTGGACAATCAAACAGGGATGATTGAAAAGCTGAAAGCCCGGCTGCACGGCATCGAGGTTCTGAGCTTGTAATAAAAAGGCCGTCTGTCTTGAACACGCTGTAATGAACGTGAGCAAGGCAGGCGGCTTTCTATTAGGTCTGTGGCGGTGGTTGCGTTGAACCTCTGGTGCTGACCGACTTATCAAAAAAAGATTATCAACAAAGTGCTATCAGATAGCACAACGTTGTTTTGCTCTGGCCCGGCAGGTCAGGGCTTTTTGTTTGGTGCTGGCATTCGCATTAAACCGGCAAACAATCTGCGCTCAGGGTGTCGTGCTTGCAGCTGATCGACTGCGCAACCGGCTTTCTGATCGTGCAAGCGGCAGGCAGTGGAACAGGTGCAGGCCGTCCGGGTGTAGGGGCAATTCTTCATCATCTGTTTACCTCATGCCGTGGTGTGGTTCTTTCTGCTCATAGCTGCGGCCATACTCGCGGTACTGACTTCCACGCTAGGCGGGTTCTCCATAGCCTTTGCAATTCTGGTTAGCGCGGCGGCTGTCTGCTGCTGAACCTCTGCTGACACTTCCAGCGCGCACCGGCCCGCCGGGGTGTGCAGTGCGCAATAGCTCCAACATTCGTGATCGGTCTGAAACGGACATAATTTCATTTTATATTCTCCTTTGTTTTGTGTGGGTGTTATCGCATTTACCGCATTTTTGCAAATTTGGAGTAAGTTTCTCTATATACGCGTATATTGAAAAAGTTACCTAAAAATCATGAAAATGCGATAAATGCGGTAATGTGCAAGCGGTTAGATCGACATAATTCCCAGAGAGGACAGGCCATAAAAGCCGCGCGGGTTGCTGTCACGCTTTTTCAATCTCCATTCTGCGCAATTGCTCAATTCGCGGCTGAACTTGTTTTTTGACATAGGTTCGTAACTGTTTCGGCACCAATTTTTATAGGCACGGTATAATTCATCGGTTGTTACAAACCCGGCGGGGTCGTGCTTGTACCGATCATTTAGGAATAGCAATACAACATCGTTGTCTTTTTCATACTGCTTTGTTGCGGTTTTAATAGAGGCGGGTTCTTGCAGTCCCTTTTTGCGGTATTCCTGATAGCCCTTTATTAACCATTGCAGGATTGCACTTGCTGCCTCCGGGGTGTGAAACAAGGTTTTCAGGTCTTTGTCTTGTTCATCGTTGGCAAAATGCCGGTTGAACTCAATAACGCGGACGCGTTTTGATGCAAAAATAGACGGGTCTTCGACGTTTGGCAGATCATTACAGGAAAGCCAAAGCGTAAATTGTGGGATGAAAGTAAACGGTTCTTGAAACAGTCCACGCGCTGTTACAGCTTCGCCGCCGGTGTACGTTTTCAAAACAGCTTCATCAATTTTGCCGTGCTGGTCAGTTTCGTTCATGGTCACAAAGCGTTTGCCTTTGAGCTTTGCAAGAATTGGGGAGGCATTTTCGGCTTGTTTCGTGCTGCGTCCTTTACAGATCAGATCAACCGGTGCAGTGTCGGCATAATCGCCTAACAGATTGCGCAGGGTGTCAAGCAAGGTACTTTTTCCGTTGCGCGTGGTCTTGCCGTGTAGGATGAACATACATTCTTCGTTGGCCTCGCCAAAGAGTGAATAGCCTAACGCGCGTTGCAGGTATGCAGCCTTTTCGCTGTCGCCCTCTGTTACCTCGCTAATGAACTGTTCCCACCGGGGAAAACGCAGAGGCAGCACGGAACCGGTGCAGTTCGTTTTCCGGGTAATATAATCGGATGCAGCAGCATTTCTAAAGGTATCGCTTTTCAGATCATAAACACCATTCAAGCAGTTAACAAGAAACGGCGAACTGTCAAACTGTACCGGGTCGATGTTCATTTGAGATGCAGCATCATCAAGCAGGCGGCTTCTAAAACGTCGATCAACAAACGTTGACACCTTTTTAATAAAGGCGGCTTTGCCATCGTCTCCAATGAACTGATAGGAGTATTTACCCAACAGGCTAATGAACTGCATAACACAGGCGTGTGCTTTGGTGTGCTTCTTTGAGTCCTGTTCCCACGTCACACCGTCATAAACGTACCAACGGCCCGCGCGGTCACAATAGCGCACTTTATCATAATAGCACTTTGCAAATAGTGCAGACATTCCAATTTCATCCGATGAAAAGCCGCCAATGCTGGCGTTTTCGGGGTGACATTCTGCAATGCAGGACAACACAGCCGCTTCAATCGGGTCTTTTACGATCTCGACACCGTTCCCGACTTTCAGGGAATAAAACTGGCCTGCATCCTTTTTGACAATAGTTTGAATTTGGTCGATAGACACTTGAATTTTACCCTCCTATGTGAGATAATGGAGGTGCAAAAGAATTGTTCCTCCAAATTTTAGCCGCTCCCGGTACGCACCGCCGGGGGCGGTTTTCTCTGTGTTGGCCCCTTTGGGCCTGCTGTGTAGTCGTGCCTTTGCCTCGACCATAGTTGAATTGACTTTCCCGGCGGGCTTTACATTTGAGCCGGTGCGGGCTTTGCGGAAAGCTGTTCCCTGAATGCTTCGACATTGATATAAAACCGGTTGCCAGCGTAAAAGCCGGGGACTTCTTGATCTCGCACCATGCGACGCAGTGCGGTTTCCGGGATGCCCTCAGATTTGACAGTTTCGCGGATAGTCTTGAATGTCATTTTTCAAACCTCCTGATAAAAACAAAAAGGACTAAAGCCACCCACAAAACAGCTCAACACATGAACTGTATATTATGGATAACCTTAGCCCTTTGGCTAAACCCCGGCCTTTGCTGGGGCAAATATTCTTTACGTTGGAAATTGTATCACATTGTTTTAGAAAGTAAATAGGGTAAAATGCACTTTCGTACAACTGCACAAGTCTTGTGCGACTTTCGATGCAAAGTTGTACATCATGCAAAGATCAGATTTTGCATCTTTTCGGCGGTGCTGTGTTGCGTTTCTTCCGTCACAGCCGCATAATATTGGGAAGTTGTTGAAAAATCGGAGTGCCCTAGCATTTCCTGCACGTCTTTCAAGTTAGCTCCTGCCTGCAATGCCATTGTAGCGGCAGTGTGCCGCATATCGTGCGGGGACAGCTTCGGCAGGTTGTGCCGCGTTTCAAAATCACTCAACCACGCCGTTGGCGTTGACGGATATTGCGCGGAGTAAGGGTCTTTCTCATTACTGAACACAAAAGCTGTTGGCAGGAGCAGACCATACCGCGCGGCCTGTTCCGCTTTCCAGATTTTCAGTTGCTCAACCAAATACGGCGGCAGGGCAACAGTTCGCACACTCCCGGCGGTTTTGGGCCGTCCGATGTGAATATGATCGGGGGATTTGGGGTCTTTGGTGACATTCCTGCAAACCTGCAAAGTCTGGCTGTTCAGGTCTATATCTCCCCATTGCAGGCCCACGACCTCGCCACGACGCAGGCCGGTGAAAATCATCAATGTGACTTCAACACGGTTAAACGTTGGTTCATCTTGCAGACATTCAAGGAACTGTTGCACCTGTTTCCGGTCAAGAAATTGCTTTCCCGCCTCCAATTTAGGCCGCTCTTTGTGCGGCACAGCTGAACGCGGTAGCTTATCCAGAGGATTCACCGTTATATAGTCCGTTGCGTACGAATACCGTAAAATATTGCGCAGGACGTTGAAACGGTCATACCTACTTGACGCGGAGGAAAATTCTTGATTTAGGCTGTTTGAAAAACGTTTGATTGTTTCCGGGGTGATGTCCTGCAATCTCATTTTGCCGAAATACTTTATAAGGCCTTTGGCATGATAGGTATGTGACTGCACTGTGCTGGGCGTGTGTGTACCATCTAAAACGTGATCGGGGATCCAGTGACAACTAACGAACTCCTCAAACGTCAACTTCTTTGCTCTTGACACGCTGGCAGCATTCTCACGGGCCTGTTCAAGATGTTTGCAGTAAAGTGGATAGCTTTCTGTTTCTTCCTGTGAAAGCTCCCCGGCGGCACACAATGCGGTATATTCTGCATACTGTTTCCGCTGCTCTGCTGCCCATGTTTCAAGCTCTTTCTTTGCTGCTGCTTTGGCCTTTGCAGGTGTTAGCAGTGCATCCAGCTTCACGATCTTGCTTAAATAGACGTACTTGCCTGGGGTGCCTATGGTGATCTTCTGTTGCAGGCTGATAACCTGCCCGTTTTTATTGTATCGCTCTGAAATACCCTTGTTGGTGCTGTCGATACCGTGTGTTTTTGCCATTGCTGCCGCCTCCTGTTTTACGTCTGTTCGTTGATTCCATTGTAGCAGGCCAGCGGTAAAAAGGCTATTGACGAACCGCCAAAGTTCCAAAAAAGTTCCAAAAATGAACTCAAACATTCTAAAACAGAATCAAACGATAGCAAGTCTAAAGTGCAATAAAACCACGTTGGTACGTCTTGCAATTATGACGAACTCACACAAGCAAAAACTTTATCAAACACTAAAAATTTATTTTGGGAGCAGGAGGCCGCGAGTTCGAGTCTCGCCACTCCGACCATGAGAAAAGCCACGATAAACCGTTTATAAATGCGGTTTTGTCGTGGCTTTATTTGTTGCTTGCTTCTTAAAATTCAGTTGGAATGTGCCTTATTTATGCCTTATAACTCGAAAAATGCCTTTTCGGGGCACCTTGAGCGGCCCGAAAAAAGAAAAACACCCGGCGGAATCATACCGCAGCGGACGCGGCCAGTTCCATCGAGTGAATTTTAATCGTACTTCTATTCTTCCAGTATTAGTATATCACAAAATGTCGTGTGTATCCATTGACAGGGCATACAAGGTTAAACCGTGAACTTTGTGCATTTTTACACTGTTCAACAAGTGTGAAAAGTGCTATAATGATTATGGGGAAGTATAGGCTTTGAGCAACGCCCCCACCGGAAAAGAGGTTGAATATGCTGTCTGACGCGAAGAAAAAGGCAAATGCCAAGTGGGACAAAGCCCACATGATGATTTTAGGCTGCAAAGTGCGCAAGGATTTTGCGGCCCAGTTCCGGGAAGCCTGTACAGCGGCAGGAACCACACCCAACGCTGTTTTGAAACAGGCAGCGGAACAGTTTTTGAAAGAACACCCGGTATCAGAGGGAGAACCCGCCGGGGAAGAATGCGCATAATATCCACACGAAAGGACAGGTACAACATGAGTACAAGAGAATTAGCACAAACCCTGCTGGATCAGGTACCAGAAAGCAAGCTGCTGTATGTTGTCGCGTATCTTCAGGGCGTGACAACGCCGGAAGATGCAGAGATTCCCAACGCAGAGACGCTGGAAGCATTTGAAGAACTGGACAATGGCGGCGGTCACACCTATACCGGCCCCGTTGAAAACCTGATTAGTTCGCTGCTGGAGGACGAAAGTGCTTGAAGTAAAATACTCCACCAAGTTCAAGAAGGATTTGAAGGTGTGCCAGAAGCGGCATTATGACATGGCCAAACTCCAGCAGATCATCAACGTGCTAGCCATTCCGGCAGCACTTCCACCTCAAAACAAAGACCACAGCTTGACAGGCAGCTATATCCCCCACCGGGAATGCCACATTCAACCGGATTGGCTGCTGGTTTACTACCAGACGGAAACAGAGCTGTATCTGTATCGCACCGGTACGCACTCTGATCTGTTTGGCCTGTGAGGTGGGTGATTATGATTTGCCCACTATGCAAAGGCGAAATGAAGCCCAGCACGACCATTCACACCGCACAGCTGAAGAACTGCGTTGTGGTCATTAAAAACGTGCCCTGCCTGAAATGCGAACAGTGCGGCGAGGTCGTTCTGTCAGCTGATACCGTAGAGAAGATTGAACACATCTTGCAGACGGTCGAAAAGGCCATGGCAGAGATCACCGTTGTGAATTACCCGGATTGCGCAGCATAACCCCCGGCAGATAGAACCAGAACAACAAAGAGGTCAAGACCTGATAAGATGGGCCTTGACCTCTTTTTCTGCTATCTGTGGGTAAGTCGGGCTGATCTGCTGGAATTCCGAGCAAGTCCGGCTCTTTCCAAAAAATACTTGCGCATGCGGGAGCGGAAAATCTATCCCCTTCCCTCGGTCTCCCGGCTCTATCCGTTTTCAGCGAGTAGGGGGGACCCCGCCAGGGTGAACAGCTTGCATCCAGCGGATGCAGATCAAAGGGTTTGGGATGCTGCCCCAACAAGGCCGCTTTGTATAAACAAAGACATTGCTTGCAAGGCTTTGTGCGTACAAAAGCACTGCTTGCCGCTCCTAGGTCCTCTGCAAGAGCACACGACTTTCAACGAAAGTCTAGTGTGTTACACCTCGCCGGGCGGGGGTGTATTGTGCAGAATGACGGACATTTACGCGCGCGCACAGGCGCACGAGGCTGGCGGGATTGTCAGGGGACACCACGAGTAAGGCCAAAGAGTGAAGCCGTTATTTTTTGGGGCCGGGGGTACTGGGTGTTTTCATCAGCCCACCGGGTGCGGCTCCTGCTTTCCCTGCGTTAGAATCTGCATTACCTGTGGAATAAGTTCAGGATGTTCCCTCAACGCTTTCAAAAATTCTTCATCAGTCATACTATTATCTGCTTTCTTTGAGGCCTTGGCAGCTGCCAGGTTGTCAAAGTAGACCTTGCAGTCAGCTTCCACATGATCTGCAAAATCGTCAAGCTGGCGATGAATGGCATAGATGCCCGGATAGAAAGTTTCCGGTTCATTATCTCCCTTTTCCAATGCAGTATACATTGCACTTACCAACTGTGAAATCCCCCTGAGAATATAGAGGTCAGCGTCAATCCCAGAAATCACACTGAAAGCACCATAATCGTCCATTGTATTATCCTCCGTTTCAATATGCTGCACTCTGATGCAACGTCATCATTCGATTACCCCGCCGGGCTGTTTGGGTTCAGGTGTCCACAGTGGACACTTTCAGCTGTGCATATAAGGCAGTAGCATACCGTAGACTAGTCGCAGGACGTGCAGCGGGATGCTCTGCCCATGCTGCAAGGCTGTTTCGATACAGGCGATATACTGCGCTCCGGTAGCATCGTAGTGATACGGCTCTCTTCTACGGGTGCGGTTCGCGTTTGTTTTCTTCACAGCGTTCACCTCCTTTCCTCGATTTCAAGAAAACGCTGGCACTCTTTATCAAAGGCAATCGGAAGAATGCCGATGCGTCCTTCTTTGTTTTTGTCCAAGCTGGCCCGGTACTGTTCTCCATCGTCAGACAGTAGCAAAATTGCGTCTGCGTCCTGTTCCAGCTGGCCGGATTCTTTCAGATCAGCGGTGGACGGTGCAGCATGCGCCGCGTTGCGGTTCAGCTGAGCCAACGCAACCACAAGGATGCCAGTGGTCTGTGCCAGCTCATGCAAGGCGATGGAAATTCCCGTGATGGCTTGATAGCGGTCTTTTGCCTTGCCATCTGCCAGCAGTTGCAGATAGTCGATAAAAACAACCTGTGCTTTCATCCTCTGGGCCTGTGCCTTTACCCATCCTACGCCCCGGCCAGATGCAGAGCGGATATATAGCGGCAGTTTATGCAGCTCTGCAAGACGGTCAAGCTCTGACTGTGGCACAGTCTTGGCTTTTACGTCCGCCAATGGAACAGCCAGACGGTTCGCAATGATACGGTTGGTGAGCGTTTTGGGGTCGGTCTCCAGCGAGAAATAGCACACTCGGAAGCCCCGCCGGGCTTGTTCACAAGCGATTTGCAGAGATAGAGCGGTTTTGCCGGCAGATGGTCGGCCTCCGATGATGAACAGATTACCGGGTGACAAATGCAAGAACTTGTCCACCACAGAAACCCCAGTGAGAATATACTGCGGTTCATTGTCCTTATCCCGAATGTACGCTTCTGTCAGCTCTCCAATGGATTGAAAATCCGGGCTGTTCTTGCCGATCGTCAAGGTTTCCCCCATCTGGCTATACAATTCCGGCAGATCATCAAAAGCAGCATTTGCAGATTGCAGGGCGATGGATTGGAAACGGTTCAAGGCCGCCTGCTCCTGCACGATACGCACCCATGCTTCCACGTTGGAACGTGTTGGCCGGACACACTCGGCAGAGTATTCATCAACGCACCCCATAATTGCAGTTTTCAGAGCTGGATACCGTGTGCAGAGCTGAACCGTATCTAGTGTTCCGGTAGCTGCCCAAGAGCCTGACATGGCAGCAAACACAGGTTGCAAATCTGGTTTGAACTGTTCAATTTCCAGCACAGGCAAAACATCTGGTGCGCGTTCTGGTTGTACAAGCACGGTTCCGAGTAAAACTTCCTGTGTGTTCAATGCAGTACCTCCAACTTCTTTTCCGGCGGCTGTGCAGCCTTTTTCCGGGCATCCCGCCGGGCTTCTACATCGCCCAGAGTGCGCACCCCATCAGCCTGCCAGCCCTTCAAAATACCATCAACATACCGCCACTTGCGCACATTGTTCTCTGCGGCTTCGTCAAATGCCTTGCAGATAAGCTCAGTCGAATAGACTTCCTGCCACCTTTTGAGCTTGTCCAGAGCAGAGCGCGGGAACGTTCCCAAAGTCTTTTCATAGTGCTGTACAATTTCGGAAAGAGCTGTATCAAGGCGGGAAGCAGCGGCAGCGGTGGTAGCTTTATCTACTACTGCTCTATTCTCTTCTATTCTATACTGGGTTGTCACTTGGTTGCCAGTTGGTATACCAATGGTTGACGGTTGGTTGTCAGCCGCCAAAACATAGCGTTTGTTCGCTGTTTCTTTAAGCATTGAAAGCTCGTCTTGGAATATCGTTGATTTGTAGCGGTCACCCCGGAGATAATTGTTTACTTTCCAATCGCTTATCACGATTACCCCGGAACGGAATGTGATAATATAGCCAGATTCTACAAGTACATTCAAATCACTCTCGCAGCATCCGGTAACTCTCATGATAGAACGTGGATTCGATACAAAACCATCATCATCGCCCCGCATCCCCAAATGAAAATATAACGCCTGTGCAGTCAGTGGCATTTCCAAAAAGGAATCTGTTTCGGTTACGTCAATAGAAAACATTCGTTTATTTGCCATTCTCTACCTTACCTCACAGCCCGGCGGACATCGTTCGCTGCTTCATCCTGCCCCGCCGGGCCGGGATCCCCTTGCTCAAAATATTGGGCAAGGCTGTCCAGATTGACAAGCCACATGTGCCCGGCGTTCACAAAGCGGATTTTTCCAGCTTTGCATAGCCGCCGGATGTAGCAGGGCGACAGCCCATAGATTTCAGCGGCCTTTTTGACCGTTCCCATGTTCGGATAGCGGATTGCATCTCCCATTCAGTTCACGTCCTTTCCTGAAACAGCGGCCTGAATCTGGCCTTTGATATTGCGCAGCTCTTCTACTGCGGTTTGCAGTGTGGTGATCTCCCCGGCGGCGATTTTGTCACGCAGGGCAATTTCAGCCGTTTCAGACACCGCACGAGCAAGAGAGAGATAGTACCTTGTCCCTACCAGAATCACCCGGCTGTCAGGCTTCTTCCGGGCTGTGCCAACGGTATAGCTGTTGTTGTCTGCGGTCAGATAGTAGTTGTCTATCAGGTGAATCACGTTCTATACCTCCCCTTGCGTGGTTTTGGCGGCTGTCTTTGTGCCGCCGGGTGCTTTCAAACATGGCTTGTAATAGTGCATAATGCTCCTTTGTTGGTGGTCGTTTTGAGTGATGTGCGCATTAAAACATAAATTCAATTTCATTGCAATACCGCCAAATTTCGCGTAGAAGCCCGCCCAATTCAGTATTGTTGAAATGAAGTCCCTTGCGTGAAAATCCATCTGGTGTCATCTAGTGATATCCAGTATCACGTTTTTACATCCGTTTACTTGTTTTATCATGGATTTCGGGAGGGATGCACGGCTGTTTTATGGATTGATGCTGCACAATTTTGTTTGAAATTCCGTTGATGAAATTGAATCATCGAAAGAGTGAATTTTAGTCACCGCACAAAAGAGCTTCTAACGGCACATCCAGAGCTTGAGCAACCCGGCGGATAGAATTTTCATTGCAGGATTTACCACCACGCAAGGCGGTAACAGTTGCACGGGATACGGTTGCTTTGTCTGCCAGCTCCTGCACTTTCATATCCCGCCGGGCCATCTCTGCAATGAGCTTTACTCGGTCGATTCGCATTTTTATCCATCCTTTCAAATGAACCATTTGGTTTACACGAGTATATATCAACCTTTTGGTTTTGTCAATGATTGAAATAAACCTTTTGCTTTACAATTTGGCTGTCTTGCGATACAATAAGCCAAAAGGAGTGAACAAGGATGGCAACCGCAAAAGAAATTGGAGCAGGGATAAAGAATGCGCGGCTTACCGTTGGTATTACGCAAGCAGAATTAGCTCATAGACTTGGCGTTACACCTCAAGCTGTCAGCCAATATGAGCGGGGAATAAAAAAGCCCAAAATTGAAACGATTGAAAAAATAGCTGATGCATTGGGTGTAAGTTGGTTGCATCTGTCTCATCTGGAAAGTTTGGCAGCAGCGTCTAAAGAAAGAGAGCTATACCGAAAAGACAAAGTAAGAGAGGCAGCACGGCCAGCGGTTGTAAAGCTATTAGCAGCAGTTTATGGAAAATGCGATTATACCTCAATTTACCAGCTGTACAATGGATGCCATGTTTATGGGACGTATTATGCACTGGACACACTTGACGAGGACAAAAGGGCGCTTGATCAATATGGTATGGAACAAGTAATTGACCGTGTTGTTCTTGCGTTGTCAGAAAGCGTGAACAAGTATGTCAATACTGAAATGACGTTGCAGGGAAGAATTTTAGGTGAAATTGAAGAAAACATCGAAGACTTCAGTAGTGGAGACCCTAAAAAGCTTGATTTTCTTCCAGATATTGAGAAAGTGTACCAAAGCACAACATTTGATTGTGAAATTCCAACAGATGAATTGAATTTTGACTCCGCCGGGGATGATTCCAAAGAAAACACCCCCACAGAGAAAGCGTGAATCCATGGCAAAAATCATAAAGCGTACCAAGAAAGACGGTTCCTGCTCCTACTGCCTCCGGGTTTCCAATGGATATGACCGGGAAGGGCGGCAAGTGCTGGTAAACCGCACCTATACACCCCCGCCGGGCTTAACCGGGCGCAAACTGGAAAGAGAGCTGCAACGGCAAGCGGTCGAGTTCGAGCAAGAAGTGCGCAACGGCCTGAACCTCGACACAGATATGAAGCTGGATGATCTTCTTGACCGCTGGTTTGAGCAGTATATAGACAAGAAGTGCAAGCCAAAGACTGCATCAGAGTATCGCTATCTAAGGCCGCGTATCTCTGCGGCACTTGGGCACCTGAAAGTCAGCCAGATAAAGCCCTCGCACCTGATGCTGTTCTACAACGATTTGGAAACCGCCGGGGCGCGCAAGGATTCCACCTATACGGCAACAACGGCCCTGTTGGAACTGCTTCCGCGCGGCCAGCGGCAAGAAATGACCAAGGCCGCCGGAATTGGTGGCCGCTCTATGACCTGCATTTGCGCCGGGCAGGGTGTAAGCCGGACAACCGCGGAAAAGGTTTCCAACGCCGCCGGGCTTCCGCTCTCCAAGGCCTTTGCAGAACGCGCCAGAGAGGGTGGAAAGCTAAATGGAAACACGGTGCAGCATTATCACCGGATGCTGTCCAGCGTCTTTACCAAGGCTGTACAATGGGGCATCGTGCAGGATAATCCGGTGAAAAGGGCCGAACCACCCAAAGGTGCGGCGGTATCGGTATCTTACCTCGAAGAAGCAGACGTTGCGAAACTGCTTGCCGCTTTACACGATGCACCGCCCCAGTACAGCGCAATTGTGCAGTTGGGTTTGTTTACTGGTATGCGCCGGGGCGAGATATGCGGCTTGCGCTGGTCTGACATTGATTTTGAAAATTCCACGATCTCGGTCAACCGCACTATGGAATACATTCCGCACCAAGGTCTGATCTTCACGGAGCCAAAAACCAGAGCGTCAAACCGCACATTCAAGGTAGGTTCCAATTGTCTGGATATGCTGAAGGAGTATCAACTATACCAGCGCGGCCAGCGCATGAAGATAGGCACGGCATGGACAAGCACTGTGCAGATAGAGAACGGCAAGACCGTGCCAAATGACCTGCTTTTCACCCGGTGGGATGGTTCGCCGCTGGACCTGAACAAGGTGACAACATGGTTTCCCAAGTTCATGCGGGAGCATGATCTCCCGGCGGTCACGGTTCACAGCCTGCGCCACACCTATGCAAGCTTGATGATAGCCGCCCATGTGCCCATTGTGACGGTTGCCGGGCGTCTTGGCCACGCTCAGACCTCTACCACAACAGATATTTACGCAGAGTTCATCAAATCAGCGGATGCGGCCGCTTCTGACGCGATGGACGTTGTTTTTGACCGTATCAAGCAAAAGACCAACGCATAACAAAAGCGGCTCACAGAAGCGTTTACCGCGCTCTAGTGGGCCGTTCTCTTTTGTCTTGTCCCTCTGGAATGTGCCTTATTTGTGCCTTATTCACCGATGTAAGCCAAACACGAGCGCAAACGAGAAACAATAAAACAACGATGTTTCTATATAAAGCCGTACAATCTCAAACGTTCCAATACAACGATTCCATGATTTTGGAGCAGGAGGCCGCGAGTTCGAGTCTCGCCGCTCCGATATTGCAAACGCACGTTGATTCAATGAGGATCGGCGTGCGTTTTTGTTTTGCCGGTAAACCTTTCCGAAAGTGTGCAGAAACCGCACACACCGCAAGGCTGCTTTCAAAAAACAGAGCAGCCTTTTTTCTATTTCCTCCCCTTTTGCGGGATTGATAAAAGCCCACAAGTGCGGTATACTGAATAGTACTTTATTCGAGCGAAGTAAGGAGGTGCGTTCCATGGCGATCGGTGTACCCCGCCCGCTGGCGTTGGAAAAGCCGCAGGCAGTGGATCTGGCGCAGGCGGCGCGGTATTTCGGTGCGCGCGGCGAGCCGGACGCCGCCACGCTGGCACTGCTGCAAAAGTGTGCCGTGCCGCTGCTGGCCGCGGCGATGCCCCGGGCAGTGTGGCTGCTGGCAGATGTCCCCGCTCTGACCGAGGCCGGGCTTCTGCCCGGTGAGGACGTGCACAAGCATCTGGCGGGCTGCGGACAGGCCATTCTGCTGGCGGTGACGCTGGGCCCCGGGGTGGATGCCCAGATCCGCCGAGCGGGCGTGGGCGACATTGCCGCCGGGGTAGCCTCCGATGCCTTGGGCAGCGCGCTGGCTGAACAGGCCGCCGATGCCGCCGAGGCGCAGCTGCGCCAGTGGGCGGCCACTGAGGGAAAGTATCTGACCGGGCGCTTTTCGCCCGGCTACGGCGATTGGGACATCGCGGTGCAGCCGCTGGTGGCAGCGGCGCTGGACACCGCGCGTAAGGCCGGGCTGTGCGTCACCGACACCAACCTGATGACCCCGCGCAAGAGCGTGACCGCCC
>OIZI01000383.1_pt1 | contig 23527 bp, 18 predicted proteins | sample 1588441 | NCBI WGS metagenome assembly OIZI01 (sample SAMN03283284) | human gut metagenome | biome: human-associated habitat; material: feces | host: Homo sapiens | place: Peru | collected 2012 | reverse complement strand
ACCGCTTACAACCATGGAGATGGATGACGTATATGCTCTTCCTTACATGCGTAATTATCATCAGGTCTTCCACCATATTCCGGATGTGTATATAATTCTGTACCCTCATGTACTTCACCATCTGATAACTGCAAATGACAATGAACACCGGTCGATGCTCCCGTCGTTCCCATGTAACCTACAATCGTATTGGAATCAACCACATCACCTTCGGAAACAAGAACTCTGCACATGTGCATATAAGTTGACTTAACTCCTTCGCCATAATCAATAATTATATACATTCCGCGTGAATCACTAGGGTTTAATCCTATCGCATAAACTGTTCCGCCTGTAAGAGCATAAAGCGGAGTAGAATCTCCGGTACTTGCCCACAAGTCCATTCCCTTATGAAATTCGTCCTGATGAACATCTGACAATGGATAATCTCGCCAGCCGTAATCTTCATCAGCAGCGGAGTCATTACTGGAGCCAGAATGGTAGAGGCGCAGGTCATTCCTACGGAGAAGGCCACGTCGCCATGACAGAGATAACTCATGATGTTGCTCGATACGCCGCCCGGACAACAACCTACCAGCAGAATGCCGAGCGCCAGCGCAGGGTCAAGATGCCATACATGAACCAGCGTGTAGGCCACACCAGGCATGATGATAAACTGGGCACAGGCACCGATGAAAACATCGAGCGGACGCTGAGCCAGAATCTTGAAATCATTGGTGGTCAGGGTGAGACCCATCGTAAGCATAATAATGCCGAGAATGACGGTTTGGGTTGTTCCGCGCACCCAGTCGAAGGTATGTGGGAAGAAGAATGTAAACACAGCTACACCTATTACAAAAATAGATGTATAATTGGCCAGCCAGCGGCTGAGTCCTTGAAATAACTTAAGCATAATTCTATTTCTTTTAAAATCCTATATTTCTCTCTCGTTTATGATCTCTCATTGCTTCCTCTCTTTCAAATTCGGGTGCAAAATTACAGATTTCTTCTAATATGACAAAATATTATTGGAAATAATTGCGATTTGTAAGCAATTAATGCGTCTATCCTTTCGTTTTCGCACAAAAGGCTTGCAAGTGAGCAATGAAAAAAGTATTCCTCCTATTCTCACTTTTTGGTTTATTTATTTTGTCTTTCCCCTAAATACTTGTATCTTTGCACCATAATTATCGATAATTATAAAGAATGAACGAAGATTTTGACATAAGAAATGAGTCGGTTACGCCCGCCGAGAAGGAATTCGAGAAGGCACTGCGACCACTGAAGTTCTCTGACTTCAGCGGACAGAGCGGTGTGGTGGACAATCTCGAAATCTTTGTTGAGGCTGCCAAATACCGTGGCGAACCGCTCGATCATACGCTCCTGCACGGTCCTCCAGGACTGGGTAAGACTACTTTGAGCAACATCATCGCCAATGAACTGGGTGTGGGATTCAAGATTACCTCAGGTCCTGTGCTCGACAAGCCGGGCGATTTGGCCGGCATCCTGACTTCCCTGGAGCCGAATGATGTGCTTTTCATCGATGAAATCCACCGTCTCTCGCCAGTTGTAGAGGAGTATCTTTATTCGGCGATGGAGGATTACCGCATCGACATCATGATAGACAAGGGACCTTCGGCAAGAAGCATCCAGATAGATCTGAACCCTTTCACGCTGGTGGGCGCTACAACCAGAAGCGGACTACTCACAGCCCCTCTCCGTGCCCGTTTCGGCATCAATCTCCATCTGGAGTATTATGATCCGGAGACGCTGCAGAAGATTATCCGGAGAAGTGCAATGCTCCTGAAAGTGCCTATCGAGGATGCGGCTGCGGTGGAAATCTCCCGCCGTTCGCGCGGAACGCCTCGTATTGCCAATTCGCTCTTGCGCCGCGTGAGAGATTTCGCCCAGGTGAAGGGTAACGGAACCATCACTTATGATATTGCGCAGATGGCGCTCAAGGCGCTGAACATCGACCAGTACGGTCTGGACGAGATAGACAACAAGATTCTCACCACCATCATCGATAAGTTCCGTGGCGGACCAGTGGGCGTGGGTACCATAGCCACAGCCATCGGCGAGGATGCGGGCACGGTAGAGGAAGTGTATGAGCCTTTCCTCATCATGGAGGGTTTTATCAAGCGCACTTCGCGTGGTAGAATGGCTACGAAACTTGCCTACGACCATCTGGGCAGAAACCCTTATGCAGGGAATGTGATGCAGGGAGACTTATTTGAGTAATATGAAGATAGGAATATTTACGGGTACATTCGACCCATTTACGATAGGACATCAGAACATTGCGGAGCGTGCTCTGCCGATGTTTGACAAGCTTGTGATTGCCGTGGCGATGAGCAAGCTGAAGCATGCTAACGAGGAGATAGAGAAGCGTGTGGAGGACATCAAGGCTGTTTTCCCGAAGGAATGTGCAGAACTGGTGGATGCAGGAGATGCTTCTAAGGGATTCCGCCTGGAGGTGGTTTCCTACGATGACCTTACCATCGACCTGGCGCATCGTCTGGGAGCCAAGTTCTTAGTGAGAGGTGTAAGAAGCGCCAAGGATTTCGAGTATGAGCGTGAGCAGGCTGACATCAACAAGCAGTTGGGTGATGTAGAGACCATTCTTCTTTTTTCCGATCCTCGCTACAGCAGCATCAGTTCTACGCTCGTCAGGGAGTTGAGATTCTTCGGAAGAGAAGTGGATGAATTCCTGCCTAAGGCGAAAGTGTGACAGGAATGAAGCACCTACTAACTTCATCGTATGAATCGAGAAGTGACGTGCAATCCTTGGAGAAATAAAGAATGAAGGAATAACAAAACAATTAAGAAATAACAGATAAAAATAGGAGGAAAAAGTATGATTACATACAATGTAGATGGCGTGAAAATGCCAAAGATCAAGAAGCGCGACACCAGTGCCTGGATTCGCAAGGTAGCTGCATCTCATGGCCGCAAGGTAGGAGAGATAGGCTATATGTTTGTGGATGACGAGAAGATTCTCGAAGTGAATAATGAGTATCTGGGACATGATTACTATACCGATGTCATCACCTTCGATTACGATGAGGATGATGTGATTAACGGCGACATCGTGATTTCGCTGGATACCGTCCGCACCAATGCCGAGCAGTTTGGCAAAACCTACGATGATGAGCTTCATCGCGTCATCATCCATGGCATTCTGCACCTCTGTGGCATTAATGACAAAGGCCCTGGAGAGCGTGAAATCATGGAGGAGAACGAGAACAAGGCACTCGCCCTGCTCGAAGGTGCTTCGATTTTGAAGAAGTAAAGCCCACTTTGTAGTTTGAAGAAGTAAAGCCCTTCTATCATTTGAGGAAGTTAGGTTTCTTCATTTTCCCAGTAGAAGTATAGAAAAAACAACTGTTAACTGTTGACTGTTGACTTTGTAACAGGTTGGCAGTTGACATAATGATAGGAGATAAGATTATGGCAACAGCAATCAAAGCAATACCTACATTGCGTGGTAAAGAAGCAAAAGAGTTTTTGCGCCATGCAGAAGAGGCCGAGCGTAACTTTAAGGGATTCAAGAATATCGAAGAACATCCTTTTTGTGTAATGGCTCGCAGTATTTTGGAAAAATCAGGGATGAGATAAATTTGTTGTCATATAGGGAATAAATAAAAGGGGAGATTCCAACGCTGATGGTTGGAGTCTCCCTTTATTTTATTGTATTGCCTTGATTCTTTCCCGGCATTCCTTCAGGATTTCCTTCAGTTCATCCTCCTTGTTGGCCCTGAGCATGGCGATGCGGGTCTGCTTGAAGTCAGGGATTCCCTTGAAGATAGGGGAGGCGGCGAGATGGCGACGGGTGTGGAGAATGCCTCGATACTCGTCGATACGCTCGATATTGATGCGGAGCTGCTCTTCCAGAAGGTCGATTTTCTCATCCACGGTCAGTGGAGCTGCACCGGTATTGTCAAGATAATCACGGATTTCCTTGAAAATCCAAGGTCTTCCGAAGGTGGCGCGACCTATCATTACTGCATCCACACCATAGTGGTCGAAAGCAAGTTTGGCTTCTTCTGGAGTCGTAATATCGCCGTTGCCGATGATAGGGATATGAATGCGGGGATTGTTCTTCACCTCTCCGATGAGGCTCCAGTCGGCTTCTCCCGTGTACATCTGGCTACGGGTTCTGCCGTGGATGGTGAGGGCCTGGATTCCGCAATCCTGCAGCTGCTCAGCCAGGTCGGTAATGATAAGGTTGTCATTATCCCAACCCAGTCGGGTTTTTACGGTTACAGGCACGTTGACTGCTTTCACCACTTCTCTTGTAATATCCAGCATCAGAGGGATATTGCGGAGCATTCCAGCTCCAGCGCCCTTTCCTGCCACTTTTTTCACAGGGCAACCGAAGTTGATGTCGATCACGTCCGGATGAGCCTGTTCTACTATCTTTGCAGCTTCCACCATATCCTCGGTGGTGCGGCCGTAAATCTGAATGCCCACAGGGCGTTCCTCATCGCTTATCGTAAGCTTGCTGACGGTGCTCTTGATGCTTCTCACCAAGGCTTCTGCCGATACGAACTCAGTATAAACCATGGCAGCTCCGAATCGCTTGCAGAGCATGCGAAAACCAATATCCGTAACGTCTTCCATCGGAGCGAGGAAGAGGGGCTGTGAGCCAAATTCTATATTTCCTATTTTCATGAATTTAAGTGAAGAGCGAAGAACGAAGAGTGAAGAATCCTACGGCTTGCGTGGTTGTTATTCTCTTACGTTCTTTATTTTTATTTGTAAATCGGTTGCAAAATTACATCAAAATTTTGAAATAAAAGAAGAAAGAGTAGAATAAGCGCAATTTCACACTTGAATTCTTCACTTTATACATTTGAATTCTTCACTCTTCACTCTTCATTCTTCACTTCAAAAGATGATACATTCCCCCAGCCAATGTCCTGATGAGCCCTTTCATCTCCAATGTGAAGAGGAGGGCGGCGAGGCGGCTGATGTCAATGCCGCTCTGCACGGAAATCATGTTGATCTGCAGGTCGTTGTTTCTTGACAGAACATCCACGATGGCTTGTTCTTCGGCTGAAAGGTCGGGGAAGAGGCTGCGCTCAATGCCCTGCTGCTTGGCGCGCATCAGCTTGGCGTCATCCTGCCAACCCATATCCTTCACGAAGTCGGCGGCAGAGGTGAGGAGCGTGGCTCCATTGTCGCGTATCAGATTGTTGCAGCCCTCGCTGGTTGCATCGCCTATGCGCCCCGGGAAGGCGAATACGTCGCGGTTGTAGGACTGGGAAATCTGGCAGGTGATGAGGCCTCCTCCGTGGGCCATGCTTTCGATGAGGATGCAGGCATCCGACATTCCTGCCACGATGCGGTTGCGGCGCACGAAGTTGATTTTGTCGGCATTCGTCTGCGTCAGAAATTCCGTGAGCAGTCCGCCTTGCTCTATCATCCTCAGCGCCGTTTCCTTGTGGCGGTTGGGGTAGAGGTCGTCCAGTCCGTGAGCCAGCACGCCTACCGTCTCATAACCCTTGTCGAGCGCCTGTCTGTGGGCATTGATGTCAACTCCGTAGGCGAGTCCGCTCACGATGAGAACCTGTGGACAGAGCTGCTTCAGTTCGGTGATGAATCGGCGGATGAGGTCCTCGCCGTAAGGAGTGCAATGGCGGGTTCCCACGATATTGATGACGCGCTGCTGGTTCAGGTTGGCGTTGCCCTTGTAGAAGAGCATGAGCGGTGCATCATCGCATTCCCTGAGTCGGCTGGGGTAGCGTTCGTCGTTCATCGTGAGGGGTTCTATGCCGTAGCGCAGGTCGTATTCCAGTTCCACTTCGGCCCTTTTTCTTGCCTCATCGCTATTCTGGATGGCGTTCACGAGTTTATCCGAGGCATCGGGCAGGATGTCACGGAGATTGTTTTTGTGCTCCATGATGAGCGTGGCGGAGCCCACCTTTCTATATAGTTCCAGCATTCCCGCAAGGCTGAAGTAGTTGAGCCTTGTGAGGAGAATCGTATTTAAAATTTCTTGTTGATCCACGGCGTTGTTTTTGATTTATTGTTTGTAATTTAATAGTTAGGTTTGCACCTTTGAGAGCTAAGGGTTTTTCCTACATGCTGTAGAATTCTTCGTTCTTCACTCTTCACTTTCTCTTCAGGTACTCATATCCTATCCTGCACCTCAGACATTCCTTCTTGTCGCAATATTCCTTCTTCAGTTGGATGAGGGCTTGCGAGTCTCCGGCGTTTTCCACTTCCAGTCCGCATTGCTGCCACATTCTCACGATATGGTTGTTTTCAGCCTTCAGTTCCTCTAAGAATTCGAAAGCGCGGTCGCAGTACTTTTCCTCGCCTCTGTGCCGTCCGTAGGCAAAGAGGATGGGAATGACGGTGTTGATGATGAGCAGATTGAGCGAGAAAGGGGATATGTGCTTCTCGTTGCGTATGCTCTCGCTTCCGAAGGTGTAATGCGTCTCCCAGTAGGGCGTAACCGATGTTTTCAACACCCCGATGGCCTCCTTCACGGTGGTGGCTTCGAGCAGATGACTGAGACTTGCCTGGCGCCGGAAATAGAGGTTGGCCAGTTGGGAGATGCGGATGTGTGGGAAGTTCTGCGGGCGCAGTCTCAGAAAGCGCCAGAGCTTGTAGTCTATGGGCGCGAGCGAGAATTTATGTTGCAGATAGAGGTATTCATTTCTGAGTTTGGAGAAATATCCGTCGTTCAGTGCGTCTTTCTGATAGCGTTCGGGGATGGTTGACAGTTCGAGCAGTCCAGCCTGTCCTAAGAAGATGGCTTCTATCTGGAAGAGGTCGTCGCGGTGATGATCTACGGAGTGCAGGGGGATGGAGAGGGCCCATTGCTCGAAGGCTTCCCCATTGATGCCGAATCCGTAGTTGCGAGCCAGGGTCACGAAGTATGCGTTTTCCCAGTCGCCGTTGCATTTCTTCACCCTTTCGGCAATGGCTTCTGTTTTCTGTGCGAGTCGCTCGGTCTGCAGGGCGCTCATCCAGGAGTGTACGGAGAGTCGGGTGAGGGCAGGGATAATCTGATAGCAGGGTGGATACTGGTCGATGGAGAGCAGTTCCTGATAGTGTCGGAGCACGTTTTCGGGGATGCTGAGCTGCATCTGCGTGAGGGGTTCTCCCTTGGAATTGCGAGCTTCCAGGTCGATGATTCCGCATACGTGGAGCACCACGTTGTCGTATCGCTCGTCCTTCTCGTGTCCGTGCAGATACCAGTCGCTCGCCTTGTCGTGTATTTCGATATTGCCCACCCAGAGCATTCCATCTATCTTGATTTTAGCATTGAAGAAATCGGGCCCCGCATTGCGGTTGTGAAGTCCTGGGTCGATGACTTCCACCTGCCGATGGTCGGTAGTATGGAGAGGAGAAAGTGGAAACAGCTTGTGTTTCCATACATAGTGAAGTAATTGCTCCATGATAGTTTTCTTTATTTGGTTTCAAAAGATTTGGTTTTAAAGCTTTGGTTTCTAAAGCCAGCGCTCGAAAGCCTTGTCGTAGTCTTCGCTATTACCCAATCTGCCATTGATGAGGCACACCAGTTCTACGGTTGCCTTGAGGCAGAGTTTCTCGTCGTTAGCACGGAAGATGTCCTGATGGAAGATATATCTTACGCCCTGCTTTTCCAGCCACAGGCGGGAGAGGAATTCATCGTCGCACTGCAGCGGCACCTTGTATTGCAGGTTCATGCGAGCCACTACTGCGTCCACGCCCTTATTGTGCATTTCTGCAAAGCTGAGTCCGCATTCCTTCAGGAAGAGATGGCGCGTATGCTCCATATAGTGCAGATAGTTGGCATTGTTTACGATTCCCTCTATGTCGCACTCATAGTCGCGCACCTCCATTTTTGTTTCAAATATATATTTGCTCATAATCTCTTATTTTTTTATTCTTTCAGCATATCTTTTATTTTCTTCTTGTCTTTAGGGAAGTCCTTTCTTCATGAGGAAGTCCTTTCTTCTTGGAGAAGCTTTTCTTCTTGGGAAAGTCCTTTCTATTCCTTTCAGAACGTCTTTCAAATTCTTCTTGGGAAGTAGGCTAAAATGTTTAGAATCATACGATTTTGCCCCAAATCACTGCAAAAATAAGCAAAATTTTCTATTTATTACTATAATAATGCGCTTTTTTCTACAAATAAATCGGTTTTTCCAAGATTTTTGATTATTTTTGCCGAAAGGAATAAACAAAAAAACAAGATAACAATGAAAATAGCTTTGATAGGCTACGGCAAGATGGGACACATGATCGAAGAGATCGCCTTGCAGCGTGGCCATGAAATTGTATGTAAGATTGACGTAAATAACCCTGAAGATATCGACAGCCCAGAGTTCTGCTCTGCGGATGTGGCTATCGAGTTTACCAACCCTACTGCCGCTTATGGCAACTATCTCAAGGCTTTCTCCCACAATGTGAAGGTGGTTTCGGGTTCTACCGGATGGATGAAAGACCATAAGGAAGACGTGGAGAAACTCTGCGCCGATGGTAAGCAGACCCTCTTCTGGGCCTCTAATTTCAGTATCGGTGTGGCTATCTTCTCTGCCGTCAACCGCTATCTGGCTAAGATCATGAACGGGTTCCCACAGTACTCTGTATGTATGCAGGAAACCCATCACGTACATAAGCTCGATGCTCCTTCTGGCACTGCCATCACCCTGGCAGAGGAAATCATCGACAATATCGACCGCAAGAAAGACTGGAAGCGCGGCGTGACTTACTGGACTGAGGACGGTCATCACGACGAGGGCGATCAGAACATCACTGATGAGGACCTGGTGATCAACTGCGTGCGCGATGGTGAGGTGCCTGGAATCCATGCCGTGATGTACGATTCAGATGCTGATATGATTACCATCGAGCACAGTGCTCATTCACGCAAGGGCTTCGCGCTCGGAGCAGTGCTTGCAGCTGAGTTCACTGCCAACCATTCCGGCTTGCTCACCACATCAGATTTGTTTAAGTTCTAAGCAGAAGTTATGATAGATAAAGAGAAACAAAAACTGAATATGAAGGTGCAGTGGACGAAGTTTGCTATCGTGCTCGTACTGTACCTTGCATTCCTCATCTGGTTGAAGAGTTGGCTGGGACTGATCGTCGTGCCATTCATCTTTGATGTGTATATTACCAAGAAGATACGCTGGCAGTGGTGGAAGGATTCCGAGGGTCCTATACGCTTCATCATGAGCTGGGTTGATGCCTTAGTGTTCGCCCTCGTGGCAGTATATTTCATCAATCTGTTCTTCTTCCAGAACTATGTGATTCCGTCTTCATCTCTCGAGAAGAGCCTTCTCACGGGCGACTATCTTTTCGTGAGCAAGGTGAGCTACGGTCCACGTATTCCTCAGACTCCACTCACCATGCCTCTCACCCAGCACACCATGCCGCTGGTCAACGTGAAGAGCTACGTGGAATGGCCTCACTGGGATTACCGCCGCGTGAAAGGATTGGGCGATGTGAAGCTCAACGACATCGTGGTGTTCAACTATCCAGCGGGCGATACTTTGGTGAATGAAGAGCGCTATCAGGCACAGGATTACTACCAGATGGTGTATGGATTCGGCGAGCAGATTTTGGATCAGAACGGACTTTCCAAGGACGTGAGACAGATGAATCCGCTGCAGCAGCGCCAGTACTTCGAGCAGGTTTACCAGGTGGGCAGAAGCTACATCGTGAGCAATCCGGGCGAATATGGCGACATCATCAGCCGACCTACCGACCGCCGCGAGAACTATGTGAAGCGCTGCGTTGGTTTGCCAGGACAGACCCTGCAGATCAAGAATCGCATCGTATATCTGGACGGCAAGGCCAACAAGGAGCCTGACAATGTGCAATATACCTACAAGATGAAGCTCAAGGGCGAGTTCCCGATGGATTTGGCAGACCAGTTGGGCATTACCAATGAGGACTTGCTGACCTACAACCAGTCGGGCGCCATTCCGCTTACCCGCAAGGCTTATCTCGCTCTGAAAGCCAACAAGAATCTGGTGGAGAGCATCTCCATCAATACAGATGCTACTTATGGCGACCTCTATCCGCTGAATGCCTATACGGGTTGGACGCGCGATAATTACGGTCCGGTATGGATTCCGAAGAAGGGCCAGTCTATCGCCCTCACGCTGAAGAATCTGCCTATATATGAGCGTTGCATCAAGGTGTATGAGGGCAACGACCTGAAGGTGGACCGCCAGGGCCGCATCTTCATCAACGGCAAGCAGGCGAAGAGCTACACCTTCAAACTCGACTATTACTGGATGATGGGCGACAACCGTCACAATTCTGCCGACTCCCGCTATTGGGGCTTTGTGCCTGAGGATCATGTGGTGGGCAAACCTATCTTCATCTGGTGGAGCCACAGTCCAGACCATCCGGGCTTCTCGGGTATTCGCTGGAACCGACTCTTCAAGTTTGTCGATAACATCAAGTAAGGTCGATAACAAAAGTAAGATTCAGACGGTTTGAAAATAGCATTCAAATTCCTCCTCTCATTGGTGCTGGCATTGCTCTTAGCATGGGGCATCCGCACCTATGTATTCACTGTCTATTCTGTGCCCGAAGGTGGGCTTCCTCCCCAGCTGAAGGAGGGCAACAGAGTGATAGTGAACAGGATTGACTGCGATATTTTTCACCGTGGCGAGACGATAGTTTTCACCGATTCTGTGGAGTGCCTCATTACTCCGAAGTCGAAATATACGGGCAGGGAGAAGGAAGGCTCTTATGTGCGGGGCTGGATGGAAGCCAATTTCATCGGAGTCATCGAGCAGATGCCTGGCGATACGATTCGCATGGGCAGGGAGCGATACGTTATTCCTACTATCTGCTGCAAGCGCTGCGGCTGCAAGGATTGCCGCTTCTATCTCGTGCGCACGGCGAAGGGGGAAACCATTGTTCACAAACATCAGATTATCGGAAAAGCATATAAACTCTTTTAGAGGGGCGGTTCGGCTCTTTAGAGTTGGTTCTTTTTAGAGTTAGATTCTTTAGAGTTGGTTCTTTTTAGAGTTAGATTCTTTAGAGTTCGGTTCTTTTAGAAAGACTAAAAACGGCTCCTCTTGGAAAGGAAAGTATAGAAAAATAAACTGTTAACTGTTGACTGTTGACAGTTTATTTTTATTTTGAACCAGTTGCTCATCAGTTGGTTTATTCCATCAAGTTGGTCTATTTCATTTTATAGATAAGAAAACAGAGAAAAAATCAAGAACCCAGAAAATAAAAAGAAAAAGATTTTGAAAGCAATATTATCTTCCACGTATTTCGGTCCTGTGCAGTGGTATCAGAAGCTGAACCGCTATGAGGAATGCCTGATAGAGCGCCATGAGAGCTTTATCAAGCAGACTTACCGCAACCGTATGATCATTCCTACCACCAATGGTCCTCTTTCCCTCACCATTCCTACCAATCACGACACTTCGCTGGCGATGAAGGATATTCGCATTTCCGACCATGCCAACTGGCGCCACGTGCATTGGAATGCGCTTCTCTCGGCCTATGGTGAGAGTCCTTTCTTCGAGTATTATCAGGACGACATCCGCCCTTTCTATGAGAAGAAATACGAATTCCTCTTTGATTTCAATATGGAAATCATGGAGAAGATGATAGAGTTGCTCGACATTCGCCCGAAAGTCTCGGTTACAGACCGATACGTTTTAAGTGAAGAACGAAGAGTGAAGAGTTTTTTAAGTGAAGAAGGAAGAGTGAAGAGCGATGGAAGTGAAGAAGGAAGAGTGAAGAGTGAAGAATTCAATAGCCCAGAGGCGCAAGCCCAATTCAACACTCAACATTCAACACTCAACACTCAAATAAGGGATTTTCGTGATGCGATTCGTCCGAAAAAGCCTCTTCCTGATGCAGAATTCGTACCTCAGCGCTATTATCAGGTGTATGAGCAGAAGCATGGTTTCCAGCCCAACATGAGCATTCTCGACCTCCTTTTCAATGAAGGCAACGAGGCGATATTCTATTTGTAGAGCTGCTTCTTGTCAAGCTGCATCAAGCAGTATCAAGTAGCAAAGCTGCATCAAGTAGCATCAAGTAGCATCAAGTAGCAAAGCTGCATCAAGTGCATCAAGCAGCAAAGCAGCATCAAGTGTATCAAGCAACATCAAGTAGCAAAGCAACATCAAGTTCAACATCAAGTGCAACAGTCAACAGTTAACAGTTATATTTTGCGTACCCCCACCCCCATCTATAAAAAAGTATATATATATATTATTTATTATAATAAGGTGTAAACCATTCCGAGTGTCGAAATCGAACTGTTAACTGTTAACTCTGTTGCAATCACTTTTTTGTGCCTTCTTGCATTTTTTTGCGTTTTCTTGTCTTCTTCTTCTCATCTTCCTGTCTTCTTCATTGAAAACTTCTTGTCTTCTTCTTCTCGTCTTCCTGTCTTCTTTATTGAAATCTTCCTGTATTTTTTCATAGAAACCTTCTATGTTTTTATTGTGATTATACCCCCCCTTGAGCCCTCTATTACGACCAATGCTCATCATAATAGACGACCAATGCTTGCCATAATAGACGCCCTCTTTTCCTCATGATAGAACCATTTTTCTTCTTTCTTCTCATCCCCTCATCTTCTCTGTTTCCCAAGTTTCATCCTTCGGAATTTCTCATTTGTCATTTCTTATGTTTTATTCATCGGATTTCACGGAGTAATCGGAGCTTTCCTGTTTATACGATTACTCACGGAATTTTAATCGGAAAAAGACCTTGCGGTCTCTGACAGATACCCCATATAGCTTGCTAACTTCATTTCTCATTTGTCATTTCTCATTTTATAGTCTTTCTCATTTCTCATTTGTCATTTCTCATTTGTCATTTCCTCTCCTCCTCCTCAAAAAAATCTGGGATTGTTTTGTCATTTCATAAAAATGTAGTACTTTTGTTGGCAATAAATAATTAGAACGATAACTAGCAAATCTGAATAGACAAACTAGCTAATCCTAAAAATCAATAAGCATGAAATTGAATATTAATATCGTGGGACTTACCCATAACGACATAGAAGAGGATTGCCTCCAATATGCGCGAACGGCTACGGGAAAGCAGCTGAAACTCGTGTTTGAAGAACAGAATGCTTGCGACTCGCTCGCCGTAAAAGTGTACGACGGAAGTCTCTTTTTAGGGTATGTGGCAGTGCAAGACCTGGAAGATGTTCACGCCATCAGACAAGTTTCCGGGCGCAAGGTGCTGCGTGCTCTCTGCATGGGCTATGGCGCCAAGGAAGACGGAACGGGAATCTATCTCAAAGCCCGACTGAAATGTCATATTCCGAATGAACTCGCTGCCGGTGCAGGACAGTCTTCTGGTGCAGGACCGTCTTCTGGTGCAAAATTCTCTTCCGTTGAAGAACTGGAAGTGAGCGGAGGCAAGATTGTAACCATGGGTCCGAACGGCAGTTTCTATGAAATGCCGGAGGCGCTCAAGGAGGCTTATCAGCATATCTACAATGACGAGGAACTGGAGAAATGGCACTATAGCGGACCGCTTTATAGCATCGACAAGTTGGCAAGAGTGGAAGACTGCTCTGACATGCTGGAGGATGCGCTGGAGGACTTTACGGCGCAGTTCATTGCCCTTTCTCGCTATCCGACAGATTGCAGAGGAAGGGTAATGGTACAGGAAATGCAGGATGAATTTCAAGAGCAGGTCAGCGAACTGAAGATGCTGGCAGAGGAGGCTGAATTGCAATTGGATTGCTTCATGAACAATCACCGCTTCGACTATTCCCGCGAGATGACGAATCTCCGCAAGCATATACAGACCCTGCTGCAACTCCAGAAAAGTGACCGTTTCCTCTCGCAGCGAAAAACTCTCCTATCCGATATGGGCTTCATCACCTGCTCGGATTTCCGAAACGAGTCTGCTCGGAATTTCTTCATCCAGACACCTATAGAACTGCTCCGGAAGCAGACGGGAACCTATGATTACAGCGACCGCCTGGACGAGATAGAGCAGGAACTGGAGGCTTTCCCTTACGATATGTACCGCAAGTTCAAGGCCGACCCCGTGGATTTCCTCCGGGAAATCTACTACAAGCATTTGCCCCGCAAGCAGATGAAGCAGTTGCTCTCGGGCATCATCCTCATGATCATGCACGGTCGGGTGAATGATGTGAAGTGCTGGGGCAAGTATAATGACTTGGAAACGCTCGAAGAGATGAAGACGCTGAGGCTCCGGCATGTGCCAGGAGGTAAGGAAATGAATCCGAAGAGAGCAAGGCAGATGGAAGTGCTGGAAATCTGCGTGAAGGAAATAGCACTTCGTAGGAACCCCCATACACAGGAACTGCTTATCCGAAAGCAGTCCGACTGGTATCCGATATTCCATCTGTTGACGGACTGGAAAATTTTCACCAGGAAGGACCTGCAGCCATTCTGCGATTTCATAGCCCGTCTGCATCAGTTTGGCACTGAAGCGGTGGCGCCTTGCAAGAAGAAGGACCTGGAGCAGGCTAAACCCTGTGAGCAACTCCTATATGAGTCAGCCCAGAGATGGAAATCTCTGAAGCCAGATAAAATCAAGATTCAGAAAGCTAAGTTTTATCGCTATTTGGATATTATTGACGCCTTTCAGGAAAGTGTCAAGAAGCATGCTTTTGAAATGAAAGTCAATGTAGGTGAATTTTTTAATGAGTACTAAAACTTTTTTTTGCATTGTTTGTTTATAAGTATATAAAATAGGGGAAATTTGCTCATTTGGGGGCAGAGGAGTTAAAATCATGGTTTTGGGGCTTGTTCTTCAGGCAATAAGACCTACATCTTCACTCTTTTGCTCCCATTATTTCTTCTTTTCTTAAACTTCATTAACGTTTAAGTGGGAATAGATAAGGAATATGCCTGGAAACTCCAACATATTCCTTATTTCTTCAAAGTGAACTTCAACTTTTATGCCAGAGTCGTCAGTTTTTATTCCAAATATCTCAACTTTTATACTTTTTTATTCCAGCGTTTGTTCGCCTCGTTTCGCTGTTTAATCTGGTGGGCGAAAGCTTGTTTTTAGTCGATTTTTGTATTATCTTTGCAGCGCCTTTTGAAAGTCAAGAGGTGTTTTGTTTAATCTTTTTAATTTTTTAAAATGAAAGAATACACAAATTTAAAACACTTAAGCAATCGCTTGATAGCAATGAACGCAAGTAGAAATGGAAACAAGGGACAGATTTCTTCCTATCTCTTCGATTACTACAAGGAACTGACACGTCAGCCTTGGCTTTCTCAGCTCGTAGGGCAGATTCGTGACCTTACTGTCCAGCAGAAGAAGATGCAGGAGGCTGCAAAAGCAGGAGAGCCTCAGTATGAGCAGATCGGCAAGCAGATAGAGGGGCTGAAGAAGCAGTTGCCTTTCCGTTCTCCTCACTACTTCCATTTCTTCGACGACCATCGTGCCCAGAAAAGCATCGACCCGGAGTCCTTTACCTTCCAGACTACCGTAGATATCGACCGTCTCGACGAGGTAGAGGAAGCAGTCAAGAGAGCCCTTCTCTTGAACGGAATGTTCTTCTCTGAGGAGGAAATGAAGCATCGCTCCCAGGAGTTCTCTGATGCCGACCTGCGCCTGTGGCAAGGCAAGGTGCTCCACATCGAGCGCTCAGCCCGTGGCAAGGCCCACATCGACATCCGTATTCCTGTAGGTATGACCATCGCTGAGGCTCAGGCTGCTTTCTGCAAACTGATCCACGCCACCGAGGATGAGAGCTGCATCACTCCTGAGCGCATCATCTTCATCACGGATGCTGCCAGCGAAATCTATGTGGCTGACAACTGGTACAAGCGCCTCTCAGAAAAGGAAATCGCTGAATACCGTGAGGCTTATCGCCAGAGAGGACTCGATATTGACGGAAGAGCTTTGGCTTCTTCCTCATCTTCTTCAAAAGGGCAATTTGTAAAGGGGAGCCCAACAGTTAGTTCTGAACCTATTACCGGCGGAGTAGGGAACGGTGCTGGGAACGGAACCGGAAATAGTGCCGAGGATGGAACAGAAAACAGTACAGGGAACGGAACCGGAACTGCAAACCAATACGAGCAGACTTACGAGGGAGTGCCTTATGAAGCGATTGTCAAGGCGCTTGTCGAAGTGATGGGCGGTACGCCTGCCCACGGCTCCCGCAACAACTTTATCTTCCGTGAAGCGTGCCTCCTGCGCTACATCTGTAATAGCGATGCAGAATGGATCAAGCAGGTAATCGACATATTCGGAGAGGACGAGAACAAGGCTTTCGCCACCGTGGAGAGCGCCTGCAAGGTGAACCAGACGGCTGTGGTTCCGGAACTTGTAAAACATGCAATAGAGATAGCCCGCAAGCGATTCCTTGCCCAGCAGGCCACAGAAGATTCCGGCATTTATGCTCCAGTTCCACCGCAGTTGCCAGCCCGCTTGCCTAAGTTGATGAAACTGCTCACCAGCAAGGTGCCTGCCGATTTCAAGCCAGCCGTAGCCATGGCGGTCTTCCCAGCTCTTGCCGCCCATCTCAAGGGCGTGAACTTCCGCTACATCGACAATCAGGTGCACGAGGCTGCCATCATGAATCTCCTCATAGCACCGATGTCTTCCGGAAAATCACTCGTCAACGGACCTATCGACTGCATCGTAGAGGACATGGCTCTGCAGGACAAGATAAGCCGCGAGAAGGAGCAGGAATGGAAGGACGAGGTGAACTGCATGGGCGATAACAAAAAGAAGCCTGTGCGCCCGGAAGGTCTCTATATTCGCATCGTATCGCCCGACCTGACCCGTGCTGCCTATATCCAGCGACTTGATGATGCGCAGAAGGCAGGCAACGGCTATCTCTACTGCAAGATGGACGAGGTGGATATGCTCAAGAAGTTTAATGACCCAAGTCAGCTTGTACGCCTCTGCTGGGACAATTCAGAGGACGGACAGGAGCGCGTGGGAACCAAGAGTGTAACTGCCCGTGTGAAGACCCGATTCAACTGGAATGCAAGTTCTACCATCGCCGTGACGCAGAAATTCTTCAGTCTGAGAGAGGTGGCAGATGGCGCCGTAAGCCGCCTTTCACTTGCCACCATCATCCGTCCTGATTTCGCTCCACGTCCTGTAGTAGGCGAGTATGATGCACTCTTCAGAGCCACTCTCCAGCCTTACATCCACCGTCTGAACGGTGCGCAGGGCATGGTGGACTGCAAGAAGGCGCGCCAGTTGGCAGAGCGCCTGGAGACTGACGTGATGGAGACAGCCCAGCTGGCCGACAACAAGGCTTATGCTGAGTTTGCTAAGCGCTCCCTTGCTAATGGCTTCCGCAGGGCCATGGTGCTCTATCTGGCCAATGGCGAGAGATGGGAGAAGTCTATCGAGGATTTCGTGGAATGGACTGTGAAGTACGACCTCTGGTGTAAGATGCGCTTCTTTGGAGCCCAGATGCAGGAGGCGATAGATGGCGACAATCGCATGGTGACTCGCTGCAGCGGTCCGAGCAATCTCTTAGCTTATGTGCCTGATACATTCACTCTGCAGGATATTCAGGTGGTTTATCAGGCCCATGGCAAGACAGGCCGACTGGCTTCTCTGCTCAGTATGTGGGTGAAGCGAGGCCATATCGTGAAGAATGCCGATGGCACTTATTCCAAGACTGTGAAGTTCACCAATAAATATGGTCGCTACGGAACGCCTGTAGTAGCTGCGTAAAGGTACTATTTACCCCGGTTTCTTGACGTAAATCAAGAAATCGGGGTGTATGGAAACTTTTCTCTTAAATTATTTGTGTGCGCACACAAAAAGTTATACCTTTGCACCAGAAATAAGAAATAAGGATAAAAGATTGTTAGAATAAGGGTAAAAAAAGATTGTTTAGGATAAGCATAGAAACGAGCTTGGAAGGCATGAAGAGATTGCTAAGAAGAGCATGAAAAGATTGCTGGAAGAGTTAAGATAAAGGCAAAAGATTGCAGATAGGATAACAAATGAAAGTTGACAGGCTCTTCGGAGTCTTCAATATAGAGATAGGTAAAGATTATTAGGATAACTTGAGGTTGTCTTTCTTCGGGAAGCAATCTCTTAAAAAAAAGAAAGGTAAAAATTATGTTAGTTTTAGGTATGGTTTTCGCAGTATTGGTAGCTGTTGCAGCTGAGGTTGGTACAATCAAGAACGACCTCGCTTAGGCTTAGCCAAGAAGGTTCCCTAAGAGGGAATCATGCGAACGGAGCCGCACAGTCATGGGCTTCGAAAAAAAAAGTTTAGTTAGATGGGGGTGAGAATCCCAGCGTTCATTAGAGTTTGGGATGAAAATCCCTGCGTTTAGTTAGAGTTAGGGGATGAAAATCCCTGCGTTTAAGTTAGAATTGGAGATGAAAATCTCCGCGTTTGAAAGTAGTTTTGAACGAAGAGGAAGCCAAATGGGCTTCCGCAATTGGGGGCGGGATGCTCCTTTTTTTGTTTTATTGCGGTTGGGTTTCTGAAAAGATAAGCTTCAGAAAGGTCTGTAATGCATCGGAAATGGCCTATAATGCATCAGAAAGGGCCTTGCTTCAGAAAGGCTTGTAATGCATCGGAAATGGCCTATAAAGTTACAGGAATGGCCTGTATGCATCATATAGTTCTGTTTGCTGGCCGAACCGGATGAAATCAGTTTTTGAAAGTTAAAAAAGGCAGTTATTAATTCAATAGGTAATATAAAAGGCAATTGCAAGGGTTTTTATTGTAGGTTTCCCTTTGCAGTTGCCTTTATTTCTTTTCATGTTTTCCTCGTTTTCTTCTCCTCTCTTTCTTTCCTCCTTTCAACTTCCTCCCTCTCTTTTTTTCTTTCTTCTTCTTCTTTCCCTCTTTTTAATCTTTCTCCTCTCTTTCTTTCAACTTTCTCCTCTTTTTCTTTTTTTCTTTCTTCGTCTTTTCCTCCTTTAATCTTCCTCCTTTAATCTTCCTCCTCTCTTTTCCTTTCTTTTCTTTCTCTTGCTTTTTGTCAACAGTCAACAGTTAACAGTTCTTTTTTCCCTTATCATTTTGTCGCAGCAGCTTTATAACTATGTCGCAGCAGTTCATTTATAGTGCAGCAGTTTCCTTTTATAATTTTGTCGCAAATGGTTTTTATACTTTATCATTTTGTCAAAGCCACTCATTTCCTTTATAATTTTGTCGTAAATGAACTTTTCTGCTTTATCATTTTGTCGCATCGGTCTCGACTTTTTCCCTTATAAGTTTGTCGCAGGAAACAGATTTGCTTTTATAATTTTGTCGTAGCGCATCTGTTTCCCGATTGAAAGTCTGTAATAAGTCCTGTTTTATGGCAGACAAGAATGGGCAGAAAGCCTAAAAACATAGTCCTACAGATATTACAGGATGTGATTTATGATACACATACTGAACTTGCGAAACTTGACACACATATTATTTGAAAATCAGGGTGATGAGTCTGTTTTTGTCGAAAAGTTCCCTTGCCACGTCTTGAATCTGTTGGCTGGTGATGGCTTCCACCTGTTCGTAGAGGCAATCAACGTTTTTCTCCCAACCATAGTGGAGGAAACTCTTGCCGAAATCGAGGGCGAAGTTCTCACGGTTGTCGCAGGCAACGCCAATCTGACCCTTTATCTGCTTTTTGGCAGCTTTCAGTTGGGAGTCGGAGAGCGGTTTCTCCATCATCCGGTCCAGTTCTTTGCGTACCAGTCGCAGGCAGCGCTTGATGTCGTGTTCATCGCAACCGAAGTAGATGCTCCAGGTTCCCGTATTTCCGTAGGCCACCATCGTACTTTCCACGGTATAGACCAGTCCATTGTGCTCTCTCAAGGCGAGGTTGAGTTTAGCGTTCATGCCCGGTCCGCCGAGGATATTGTTGAGCAGATAGAGCGGCATTCGTCGGTCGTCGTTCACATCGTAGGCTCTTGTTCCTATCATCACATGTGCCTGATGGGTGTTCTTCTGCATCACAATCGTCTGCCCCGCAGGCGAATCCTTCGAATCCATCGAATCTCCAGAATCCGTTGCTCCCCTAGAAATCTGCGTCATCTGCGGAGCCTGCGAAATCTGCGTATTCTCAGAATCCCGTGCCCCCGAGAATCCCGCATTTTCCGAAAAATCTGCGTCATCTGCGAAATCTGCGTGACTTCCCTCCTCAGCAAGCTTACCCGATTCGTTATCTGCGAGCGCCCTCCCGATAAGCTTTACCAGCTTCTTGAAATCAATATCCCCATAAGCGAAGAATATCGCATTGTCGGGGCGATAGAGTTTGCGGGTGAAGCGCAGTGCATCCTCAGTAGTGAAGGAGCGCACTTGGTCGGCAGTGCCCAGAATATTATGTCCTAAGGACGAACCCTTGAAGAGGATATTCTCAAACTCATCATAGATCAGTTCGGCAGGCGAATCGTTGTAGCTCTCAATCTCATCGCAGATCACCTCCACCTCCTTGTCGATTTCCGCTTGCGGATAGACGGAGTGGAACACGATGTCGGAAAGCAGATCTACGGCCCTGGCGATGTGCTCCTTCAGGATGGCAGAATAATATACGGTGCCCTCCTTGTTGGTGTAGGCATTGAGGTCGCCGCCCACGCTCTCCAGACAGTTGAGAATGTGCCACGCCTTGCGCCGCTCAGTGCCCTTGAAGGTGACGTGCTCGCAGAAATGGGCGAGTCCTTCTTCGCCAGGTTCCTCATCGCGGGTGCCGGCGTTTATCTGATAACCGCAATATACTACCTTGCTGTCGGAAGGCAGATGGATGATGCGGAGTCCGTTGTCGAGTGTATGTGTATTGTATTTCATTTCTATGCAAAATCAATGTACAAAAATCAATGTGCAAAATTCATTGTGCAAATTTCTAATGTGCAAAGTTACATCTAAAATGTAATTTATCCAAAAATATCAGCTATTTATTTTGCATTATCGCCAAAAACATTTATCTTTGCCTGCAATTAATTCTGCCGGGGAAATCCGGGCGGGGGAATGATTCCAAATCTTCTTCAGATAGGAATCTGTTTCCCGGTCAGACAAAAATCGTTTCCGGTTGGACAAGAATATAGTTTTTAACAAGATACAGAAATATACAATGCGCAAGGTTATAGGAATAGGAGAGACCGTTCTGGACATTATCTTCAAGAACGGCAAGCCGATAGAAGCAGTGCCGGGCGGCTCGTCGTTTAATGCCGTCATTTCTTTGGGGCGTGCGGGCGTGAATACTTCGTTTATCAGCGAGGCAGGCAACGACCGTATCGGCGAGTATGTCATCGAGTTTTTGAGGGAGAATGGGGTGAATGCAGACAATGTGAGCATCTTCCCTGATTCGAAATCGCCTCTCTCTTTAGCTTTCCTCGACGAGAACAACAATGCTGACTACATCTTCTACAAGGATCATCCGCACGACCAACTGGAGTTTGCCACTCCCGAAATCAATGCTGGCGATATTGTACTCTTCGGTTCGTTCTTCGCCCTGAATCCTGTGGTTCGCCCTCAGGTGGCTGGCTTCCTGGAATACGCCAAGAGTCGTGGAGCCATCCTCTATTACGATGTGAATTTCCGTGCTTCTCATCAGAACGAAATCATGAAGATTACGCCTAATCTGATAGAGAATTTAGAGATGGCGGATTTCGTGCGCGGCAGTCATGAGGACTTTGGAATCCTCTATAAGAAACCGGAGGCTGACAAGGTGTATAATGCCGAAATCAGCTTCTACTGCAAGAAGTTCATCTGCACCCAGGGTGCCGACCCGGTGGAGGTGCGTGCTGAGAACGGATTTGCCAAGAGTTATCCTTCGGAGAAGATGAATACGGTGAGCACCATCGGAGCAGGCGATAATTTCAATGCCGGCTTCGTATTCGGACTGATCAAGGACGGAATCACCCGCGAGGACATCGACCGCGGATTGACAGAGGAGCAATGGGACAGTCTGCTGAAGAGTGCCCAGGAGTTCTCTGCCGAATGCTGCAAGGACATCTACAACTATGTTTCCAAGGAATTCGGAGAAGAAAAGAAGAAGGAATTGAAATTCTAACAATACGCCCTGAACCAACGGTCACCGGCCGAAGGGAAAGGTAAAGGGCAGAAGCTTTAAATATTATTATAGAACATTGTAAAATAAAGAAAAGATATGACTGAGATTACAAACAAAATTTATTACGTAGGCGTGAACGACCGCAACAAGCATCGTTTTGAGGGCCTCTGGCCTTTGCCTAACGGAGTGAGCTACAACTCTTATATCATCGATGATGAGAAGGTGGCGCTGGTAGATACTGTTGAGGTGGACTTCTTCACCCAGTTCCTCGAGAATATCCATGAGGTGATCGGCGACCGCGAAATCGATTACCTCATCATCAACCACATGGAACCTGACCACAGTGGCTCTATCGCCCTCATCAAGAAATATTATCCTAATATCAAGATCGTGGGCAACAAGAAGACGCTCGGTATGCTGGAAGGCTTCTATGGCGTTACTGATGACGTGGTGGAGGTGAAGAATGGCGAAACTCTTTCTTTGGGCAACCACGAACTGAGCTTCGTTCTTATCCCGATGGTTCACTGGCCAGAGACCATGGTTACTCTGGATGCGAAGAACAAGGTGCTCTTCTCGGGCGATGCTTTCGGCTGCTTCGGTGCGCTGAACGGTGGTATTATCGATACGGAAATCAACTGCGAGACTTTCTGGCTGGAGATGGTTCGTTACTACTCAAATATCGTGGGCAAGTATGGCGTTCCTGTTCAGAATGCCCTGAAGAAGTTGGCTGGCGTAGAGCTGGACTACATCTGCTCTACCCATGGTCCTGTTTGGCACGAGCATATTGAGAAGGTAATCGGTATGTATGATAAGATGTCGAAGTACGAGACGGAGCCGGGTCTTGTTATCTGCTACGGCACCATGTATGGCAACACCGAGCGTATGGCTGAAATCATTGCCCGTGCAGCAAGTAAGGCTGGTGTGAAGAACATCGTGATGTATAATATCTCAAAGACTCACCACAGCTACATCCTGCGCGACATCTTCCGCTACAAGGGTCTCATCGTGGGTGCTCCAACCTACAATGCCGGTCTTTATCATGAGATGGAGGTTCTCCTCTCCGAGCTTGCCAATAAGGACATCAAGAACCACCTCCTCGGCTGGTATGGTTCTTATTGCTGGGCAAGCAAGGCTGTGGCTAAGATTCAGGAGTGGAACGAAACCAAGCTCCACTACGAGCCAGTGGGTGAGCCGGTAGATATGAAGCAGGCGATTACTCCAGAGGTAAAGGCGCAGTGCGAGGCTCTGGGTAAGGCGATGGCCGAGAAGCTGCTGGCGGAATAAAATCCAAATCTATTCATTCTGAATGAAAGGTTTCGGGAGAAAGTATTCGTTCAGAATGAAAGATTTCCAGGAAATTATTCATCCTGAATGAAAGATTTTCGGTTTTTTCTTGCTGCTTTCAGATATTTTTCTTATTTTTGCCCACAAATCATAAAATAGTGGAGCAATGAAAGAACTGTTGAAACGAATTATATTTGAGCAGCAGGAAAACTGCAGGCATCTTATGCAGGATGCTATCCCTCGACACATAGAAGAGGAATGGCTTACCACCACGGAAATCCTTATCATAACTGGTGTAAGACGATGTGGAAAGTCGGTGTTGCTGCAGCAACTGCGTGATAAGTTGG
>OIZI01000381.1_pt1 | contig 23724 bp, 24 predicted proteins | sample 1588441 | NCBI WGS metagenome assembly OIZI01 (sample SAMN03283284) | human gut metagenome | biome: human-associated habitat; material: feces | host: Homo sapiens | place: Peru | collected 2012 | reverse complement strand
GCTTGATGTCCCGGTGGACAATGCCCCGGCTGTGGGCGTGCTCCAGGCCCTTGGCAATCTGCAGGGCAAAGTGCAGGGTCTCCTTCCAGTTGAGCACCCCTTTGACTTCCATATATTGCTTCAGGGAGATGCCGTCAATCAGCTCCATCACCAGGTAGTTTGCCGTATCCGAGGAGGAAACGTCGTAGACCTGGACGATGTTGGGATGGCTCAGCATGGCCACCGCCTCGCCCTCCGCCCGGAACCGGCGGCGGAACTCATCGTCTCCCGAAAATTCGTCTTTTAAGATTTTAATGGCCACAGGCCGGTTCAGCCGGTGATCCAGCGCTTTGTATACCACGGCCATGCCGCCGGTGCCGATGACCTCCAGGATTTCGTACCGGTCATCCAGCAGCTGTCCAATATAGTGATTCATATTGCCGCTCCTTTCCTGACCCGTTAAATCGACACCAGAATGCTGGTCACATTGTCCGGGGAGCCCCGCATTTTCGCAATGTCCAGCAGTCGCTTGCAGCACTTTTGTTTGTTGACCCCGTGGACTACCTCGAAGAGCATCTCCTGGTCATCCAGCATGTTGCTCAGTCCGTCGGAGCACAGGAGCAGGTAGCTTCCCTTTTCCAGTTCCTGGCGGTAGAGGTCACATAGAATGGTGGGCTCTGTGCCCACGGCCCGGGTGATGAGGTTCTTTCCCGGGAAGCTCTTGGCGGTCTCCGGGGTCAGCTCTCCCCGGTCCACCATCATCTGGACCACCGAGTGGTCCTTGGTGACCTGGCGGATGGAGCCGGAGGAGATGCTGTAGCACCGGCTGTCGCCTACATTGACAATGGAGGCCTGATTCTTCCGAATCAGCGCCGCCACCAGGGTGGTGCCCATGCCGTCGAATTCCTCAAACTGCTTTGCCTGGTCATACACCGTAAAGTTTGCCAGCTTCACGGCACTGCGGAGAATCATATCGCATTTGTCCCAGTCCGCTTTGCCGGACCAGCTGCGCTTGACCTCCTGGACAAACACGTCCACGGCCAGGGAGCTGGCGATATTGCCGGACTTGGCGCCCCCCATGCCGTCGCAGACCACGCACAGCAGACTTCCCCGTCCCAGTTTCTCAATATGAAAAGCGTCCTGATTCTGTTTCCGGACACATCCCTGGTCCGTCAGGCCCCAGCTTTGCATGGCTTGCACCTCTTTTTCTATTTTTCTTTATTGTATTTCCGCCGCAGCTGGCCGCAGGAGGCATCGATGTCGCCGCCCAGGGTCCGGCGGACCGTTGCGGGGATGCCGCCGTCTTCCAGGGTCTTCTGGAAGGCCGCCACATTCTCCCGGGAGCTGGGCTTTAAGGGACTCTCCTCCACGTGGTTGAGGGGAATCAGATTGAAGTGGCAGGGAAGCCCCTTCATCCGTCTTAACAGCTCCCTGGCGTTTTCCACGCTGTCGTTGACTCCGGAAATCATGGCATACTCAAAGGAAATCCGGCGGGAAGTGGCGGCATAGTACCGGCGGCAGGCATCAATCAGTTCCCCGCTGGGGTAGGCCTTGTTCACCGGCATGATTTTGTCCCTTACCCCGTCGTTGGGGGCGTGGAGGGAGACGGACAGGGTCAGCTGCAAATTTCGCTTCGCCAGCTCGTCGATTTTGGGCACCAGTCCGCAGGTAGACAGGCTGATGTGCCGCATGGAGATATTCATGCCCTCAGGGCTGTTCACCAGCTTCAAAAAGCGCATCACGTTGTCAAAATTGTCCAGGGGCTCCCCGATGCCCATGAGCACGATGTGGGAAATGGGCAGGCCGGAATCCGCCTGGGTAAAGAGCACCTGGTCCAGCATTTCAAAGGGCTCTAAGCGCCGCACCAAACCTCCCAGGGTGGAGGCGCAGAAGGCGCAGCCCATGCGGCAGCCCACCTCTGTGGAGATGCAGACGGTGTTGCCGTAGTGATAGCGCATGAGCACCGTCTCCACGCAGTTCCCATCGGAGAGCTGCCAGAGGTACTTGACGGTGCCGTCCTTTTGGGATTCCTGCTTGCGCACCACCTGTGGCGGGCAAATGGGATACTCCCCTTCCAGGGTCTCCCGCAGTCCTTTCGGAAGGTTCGTCATCTCCCCGTAGCCGCGAACGCCCTTGTGAAGCCAGGTATACACCTGTTTTGCCCGAAAGGCCGGCTGGCCCATGTCCTTAAACAGCTGGGACAGTTCCGGCAGGGTCATGGATTTGAGATTCATCGATTCCTCCGCATTTTGGAAATAAAGAAGCCGTCGGTATCCCTTTGCCCCGGAAGGAGCGTCAGCATCCCGGTCTCGTTTTCCGGGAATACCGGGGGCAGCGCCAGCCTTTCCAGGGAAAATTCCGGGTGCGCGTCCAGAAAGGCCGCCACAACCTCCTCATTCTCCCTGGGGAGCAGGGTACAGGTGGAATACAGCAGCACCCCGCCCTTTTTCACATACCGGGCCTGGTTCCACAGGATGCTTTTTTGAAGCTCCGGCAGGGCCTCCGTCTCCTTCAGGTCCCGGTAGCGGATATCCGGCTTTTTGCGGATGATGCCCAGCCCCGAGCAGGGGGCATCCACCAGCACCGCGTCCATCTGTCCTCCCCACTCCGGGACGAATACCGACGCGTCCTGAAGCCGGGCGGTGATATTTTCAAGTCCCAAACGGTCCGCACCGCTTTCAATCAGACCGACCTTGTGGGGGTGCACGTCGCAGGAGGTAATCTTGCCGGTGCCATGCATGGCGATGGCCGCGGCAAAGCTCTTGCCCCCGGGGGCGGCGCAGCAGTCCAGCACCCGGAAGCCCTCCTGAAGCCCCGCGCACTGAACGCTGAGCTTGCTGGCCGGGTCCTGGACATAAAACAGGCCCTGCTGAAAGGAGGGAAGCTTTTCGATGCTGCCGGTGCCGCCCAAAATCAGGCAGTCCGGCATCCAGCCGTGGGGCGTGGCCGCTACGCCTTCCGCCGTCAGGCGCTCCAAAAGTCCTTCCCGCGTAATTTTCAGTGTATTAACCTGTACAACCGTCTGAGGTGCCTGATTGTTGGCAATCAGCACGCTTTCCAGGGTGCCCTTGGGCAGGGCCGCCTTCAAAAGGGTGATGAGTTCCTCGGGATGGCTGTACCTGTCCGCATAGGACACAGGCTCTTGAAGCCCCCCCTTGGTCCTCACGGCATTGCGCAGAACCCCATTGACCAGACGGTCACTGCCCGGGGCCCCGTATTTCCGGGCAAGGCGGACGGATTCGTTCACCGCCGCGCTGTCCGGTATCTTGTCCAAATCATAAATCTGATAGAGTCCCAGGTGCAGGATATCCCGCACCGCCGGGTGGAGCTTTTTCACAGAGCCCTTTAGCAGCTGGGCCAGATAAAAATCCAGCCTGCCCCGGTTCTGCACCAAGCCGTAGCACAGCCGGGTGGCCAGGGCCGCGTCCCGGGAATCCAGCTTCTCCTGGGCGATGGTCTGCTTTAAAACGGCGTTGCTCCAGCCGGACTGTCTTCTGCAGGTAATCAGCGCCCGCAGCGCCGTTTCCCGGGCGTCCATCAGCCCTCCAGGGGGTGACCCCGGAAGTAGTCAGGTGCCGCCATCCGCTTGCCGCCCTGGGCCTGCAAAACGCGAATCTCCACAGCCCCCTGGCCGCAGGCAATGACCAGCCCCGTCTTCGTCAGCCCCAGGATTTCCCCGGGCTTACCGCTGCCGGGAACAATCCGGGTCTCGTGGACCTTAAAGGGCTGGCCCTTCAGCTCCATGGTGGCCACGGGCCAGGGCTGCAAGCCCCGGACATGGTCGTGAACCTGCTGGGCGGTTTTTGTCCAGTCGATGGGACACATGGTCTTTTCCAGCATGGGGGCGTAGGAAACCTGGCTTTCGTCCTGGGGGGTTGCGGGAACCGGGCCCTGGGTAAAGCGGCTCAGGGTCTTGCTCAGAAGCGCCGCCCCCAGCTCCGCCAGACGGTCCAGGAGTTCCCCCGCCGTCTCATTTTCCCCGATGGGGGTCTTGGAAACCTCAATCATATCCCCGGCATCCATTTCCCGCACCAGATACATGGCCGTCACGCCGGTTTCCTTCTGTCCGTCCAGCACCGCCCACTGGTAGGGGGCAGAGCCCCGGTATTGGGGCAAAATGCTGGCGTGGATATTGATGCAGCCGAAGGTGGGGATGTCCAATACCTTCTGGGGCAGGATTCTTCCGTAGGCCACCACCGCGCAGATGTCAGGCTTTAAATCCCGAAGGGCCTGCACCGTCTCCTCCTCCCGGAAGGTCTCGGGCTGGAACACGGGGATGCCCGCGGAAAGCGCCACTTCCTTTACAGGAGAGGCCGTCAGCTTCATGCCCCGTCCCTTGGGCCGGTCCGGCTGGGTGTATACACCCACCACCTCAAACCCGTCGGCAAGGATTCGTTTCAGGCACGTGGCCGCAATGTCCGGCGTGCCCATAAATACCACGCGCATTTTTAGCCCTCCCCGTTCAGCTCTTCATCGGTGAGATAGCGCTCCATAACCTCGGTGTAGACAATGCCGTCCAGGTGGTCCAGCTCGTGGCAAAAGCACCGGGCAATCAGTTCCTCGCCCTCCGCCTCAAACCATTCGCCGTTCCGATCCTGCGCCCGGACCTTGGCGAAATTGGGCCGCTTGACCAGGCCGTACTTTCCGGGGACGCTGAGGCAGCCCTCAGCCCCCTCCTGCTCGCCGCTGGTTTCCAGCAGCTCCGGGTTCACCAGCTCCAGCATTTCGTCGCCCAGGTCTATCACCACCACCCGGCGGAGAATCCCCACCTGGGGGGCGGCCAGGCCAACGCCATTGGCATCTAAGAGCGTTTCCTTCATATCGTCCAGCAGCTTGTGGAGCTTCCCGTCAAATTTCTCAACCGGACGGCACACCTTATGCAGGCAGGGCTCCTCCACTGTCATAATCTTCCGAATTCCCATCGTTTCTCTCCTTACATCTACAAATCAGCGGTACCGAAAACAAATCCTCCGTAGGGGCGGCTGCCATGCCGCCCGCCAGCTGACGGACCTGCCTTCTTTGTACCAATCGCTCTATCTCGAAACCTTTCGGGCGGCTGGTAGCCGCCCCTACAGGCCTATGTCAACGTTTTTCACGATTCTATCCTTCAAAACCGTTTACGTCCAGGTAGGCGCTGACACCCCGCATTTCCCGGTCCTTCCCGAAGGCCGTGAGTACATAGCTCAGGGCCCCGCGCATGGCCTTGTCCAGGCGACAGTGGACGGTCAGGCGGTAGCGGTACTGATAGTTGATTTTCGGCACCGGGCTGGGGGCGGGCCCCAGGCATTCCAGAAAAAGGGGGCCAAAGCTGCCGCTCTTTCGCAGCTGCAACAGGCTATCCCGGAATTTGGCCGCCCCCCGGAGTACCTGGCTCTCCGTCCGGCCCTGGAAGGCCGCCGTCACGCAGTCCAAAAAGGGGGGCGCGTTCTGGATCTGCCGCAGGCGGATTTCCAGCTCGTAAAAGCTTTCGTAGTCCTGGCGTGCCGCCATGCGGATGAGCTCGTGGTTGGGGGCCATGGTCTGAATCACGGCCCGGCCGGCGTAGGCCCCCCGGCCCGCCCGGCCCACCACCTGGGTCAGCATGTCAAAGGTGGTCTCCCCCGCCCGGAAGCCGCCGGTGAACAGGCTCAGGTCCCCGTCCAGCACCCCAACCAGGGTGACGTTTGGCAGGTCCAGCCCCTTGGCAACCATCTGGGTGCCCAGCAGAATTTGCTGCTCCCCCGCCCGGAAGCGGCTTAAAATCGCCTCGTGGGGGTTGGCGGCGCTGACCGTATCCGCATCCATCCGTGCGGTTTGCACATCCGGAAACAGCTCGCTCAGCTCCTGCTGCACCCGCTGGGTGCCGGTTCCCAGGGTCTTTAAGGGCCCGCCGCACTTGGGGCACCGCTGGGGCACCGGCTGGGAAAAGCCGCAGTAGTGGCACATCAGCCGGTTGTTCGCGCTGTGATAGGTCAGGCGCTCGCTGCACCGGGGGCACTCCGGTGTCTCCCGGCAGTCCACGCACACCAGAGCCCTTGCGTTTCCCCGGCGGTTGAGAAGCAGAATCACCTGCTTTCCATCCCGCAGGGTGTCGTGAATGGCCTGGCGCAGAGGGTAGCTCAGGGTCCCGTCGTTTCCCAGCTTCAATTCTTCCCGCATATCCACCACCGTAACCTCCGGAAGAGGGCGGCCGTTATAGCGGTTTTGAAGGGTATAGAGGGTATAGTCCCCCCGGCGGGCATGGTACATGCTCTCTACGGAAGGGGTTGCGGAGCCCAGAACCACCAGGGCTCCTTCCTTCACCCCCCGCCACATGGCCACCTCCCGGGCGGCGTATCGGGGGGCGTTCTCCGATTTATAGGAGTGCTCCTGCTCCTCGTCCAGAATCACCAGCCCCAGGTTTTCGCAGGGGGCAAACACCGCCGAGCGGGTGCCCACAATCACCCGGGCCTGCCCGGCACGGACCCGCTTCCACTGGTCATACCGCTCTCCCGCGGAGAGACTGGAGTGGAGCACCGCCACCTGGTCGTCAAACCAGGCGCTCATCAGCCCCAGCAGCTGGGGGGTCAGGGCGATTTCCGGCACCATCAAAATGGCGCTCCTGCCCCGGGCCAGGGTATCCTCAATCAGGCGGATATAGACCGAGGTCTTGCCGGAACCGGTCACGCCGTAAAGAAGCGCCACCCCCGGGGCATCATCCCGGGCCTGCCGGGAAAGGCCCGCAAAGGCCTTCTCCTGCTCCCGGTTCAGAACCAGGGGCTTTTGCACCGGGGTTTTGGGAATCTCCCGGCAGCGAAGCACGGTTTTTTCCCCCAGCTCCACATACCCCAGGCTTTGCAGCCTGGAAACGCACCGGGCGGAGGCCCCTGTGTAATAGCAGATATCCTTGACGCTGGCAGAGCCCACGCCGCAAAGAAGCTTTAATACGCTTCTCTGCATGTCGGCTCCCTTGGAGCGGCTCATAGCAAAGGCCATCGCCTCCTCCGCCGGCACCGCCAGGGTGGCGATGCGCTCGGTCTTGTCCCGGGTCTTTTGCAGAAGCTCCTTGCGGGCGGTAATCCATTTCTTTTTGGCAAGGTAGGTTAGTACCTCCCGCCGTTTTTCCTCCTCCGGGATGCAAGCGCTGAGCGCCGGCTCCCGGCACGCACCGCCCAGATCCCGCAGGGTGGTCAGAAGGAGCAGCGCCCCTTCCTTTCGGATATTTGCGGTCTCCCAGCTCCGGTCCTCCGTCAGAGAATAGGTATCCTCCGCTTTAAACCAGAGCCCCGCCGGAAGCATGGCCCGGGCGGCGTCGTAAAAAGTGCAGAAATACCGCTCCCTCAGAAATGCCGCCAGCTTCAGCTGCAGGGGTGAAAGCATGGGCTCCTCGTCCAGAGCCCGCAAAACCTCTTTGAGCTTCTCCCCGTCGCCCGGCCCCACGGTGACCACGATGCCCTCGGCATCGGTATTGCCCCGGCCAAAGGGCACCTGGACCCGGCAGCCGGAGGACAGCGCCATTCCCTCCGGAATCCGGTAGGAATAGAGCTTGTCAATGGCAAAGGTTGCGGCGGACACCGCAATTCCGGCTACCATGCTTCTTCCTCCCGCTAAAAACTTAGCGCTTGTATTCTTCCTTGACGGTGGCGCTGAGCTCGCCGTCGGCAACCTCCTGAATGGCCATGGTCACAGGCTTTTCGGGCAGGTCCTCGTGAAACTCCTCCGCCTCGGCGGCAATCTGACGGGCCCGATGGGCTACCAGGTTCACCAGCAGATAGCGGCTCTCAACTTTGGTCAACAGGTCAGCAACAGGTGGATACAGCATTTTCAAATTCCTCCATAAGTCATTTGCGATATATTCTCGTGTGTTATTGTTTGCGGATAAGCGGCGCATACGAATTCGCCCGGGTTCTTCCTCACCGGTTCTGCGTGCCGCCCTCATCCACCGCTTCGCGGTCCCCCTTCCCCAGAGGGAAGGCAAGGTCTCGGACTCCGTCCTGACTTTCTATTTCAGGCAAAAAACGAAATTGGAATTCTCAACCTTCCCCTTGGGGAAGGGGGACCGCCGCGGCGGTGGATGAGGGCAGTACAGGTCATCGGGACCGAAATCCCGGGCGAATTCGCAGATACCGACAGGTTACTTTTCGATAATCTCCAGAATCTCCCGGGCGCAGCGCTGGGCATCGTCGTTGACCACCACGTAGTCATACCATACCCGCTGCTCCATCTCCCAGACCGCCCGCTCCATGCGCAGCTGGATCTGGTCCTCCGGGGTGTCGTTCCGGCCCCGGAGACGGCGCTCCAGCTCCTCAACCGAGGGGGGCATGACAAAAATCAGAACGGCCTCGGGGTAGTTCTTCTTCACATTTTTGGCCCCGTTGGGCTCAATGTCCAATAGTACATGGCCCCGGCTCCGTTTTTCCTCAATCTGGGCCTTGGGGGTGCCGTAGTAATTTTGGGCGTGCTCATCGTATTCCAGCATCTCCCCCCGGGCAATCATTTTTTCAAATTCTTCCCGGGTTACAAAATAATAGTCCTTTCCGTCCACCTCTCCGGGTCTGGGGGGACGGGTGGTGGCAGATACGGAGAAATAGAGGTCCTCCCGCTGTGCCATCATCGCTTTTACAACCGTGCCCTTTCCAACCCCGGAGGCTCCGGAAATCACGATCAGTTTTCCCACTTACTCTCTCTCCTCTTGTTCCGCCGTCTCGTTTCCCGTCCACCGGGCGGTGAGGGTCTCCGGAGACAGGGCGGATAAAATCACATGGTCCGTGTCCATGAGAATGACGCTTTGGGTCTTCCGGCCGTAGGAGGCATCAATGAGCATCCCTCTGTCCTTGGCCTCCTGCACAATCCGCTTGATGGGGGCGGAATCCGGCCCCAGAATGGCCAGCACCCGGCTTGCCGCCAGCATACTGCCAAAACCGATGTTGATGAGCTTCATAGCCCCTCCTTACTCGATGTTCTGGGTCTGCTCCCGAATCTTTTCCAGCTCGGCCTTGATTTCCACAACCACCCGGGCCAGCCGCACATCGGAGCACTTGGAGCCGATGGTGTTGGCCTCCCGGTTCATCTCCTGGAGCAAAAAGTCCAGCTTCCGGCCAATGGGGCCGCCGGTTGTGAGCATGGTGTTCATCTGGTCCAAATGGCTGCGCAGACGGACGGTCTCCTCGTCCACCGCCACCTTGTCGGCAAAGATCGCCGCCTCGGTGAGGATGCGGCTTTCGTCGATGGCGGTGCTGGCCAGAACCTCCCGGAGCTTGTTTTCCAGGCGTGTCCTGTAGTCCTCCACGGTCTGGGCGCTGCCGCCCTCTACCTGTTCCACAAGAGACAGGATGGTCTGGCCCCGGCTCCGCAGGTCGTTTTCCAGGGCCTTGCCCTCGGTGGCGCGCATGGCATCAAAGGCGGTCAGGGCCTTTTCCGCAACCCCCAGGAAGTCCTGCAGGAGCTGCTCCTCATCCACCTGGGGCTTGTCCAGCAGAAACACCTCGGGAAGCGCGGAGAGCATGGAGACGGTGATGTCCCCGGCAAGGCCGTAGTCCTGCTTCATCTGCTTCATGGCGGCCAGGTACCCCTCCACCATGGGCTTATTCAGGCTGACAGCGGTCTCCTGGGCTCCCTCTGCCCGGACGGAGACAAGCACGTCCACCTTGCCCCGGGAAATGGAGGCCTTCACCGCCTGCTTCACGGCATCCTCGCCGAAGGACAGCCCCCTGGGCAGCTTGACAGTGCAGTCCAAGTACCGGTTGTTCACGGAGCGCACCTCCACGGTAAACTCCCGGCCGTTAACCGTTTCCACGGCCCGGCCATATCCGGTCATGCTTTTAACCATGCTCCAATCTCCTCATTTCTTTTCAATCTTGGCAGAGACGCTCTCTGTCTTCAGGGTTCCCAGGCTTTCAAAGCCGCCGCTCAAGGCAAGGCTTGTCTTAAAGGTGGAGGTGCCGACCTCGGCTCCCGTAAAGTCCACCACCGCCGTTACATCCTCGGGGGTGACCTTGGAGATGAGCTCCGTGGGACCCCGCAGGGTGACAGCCAGCTTTTCCGTGATCAGCTCCACTGTCAGCCCCTCCGGGATATTGACGCTCTGAATCTGCTCCACCGTCATTTCCTTGGTGGAAAGGCCATGGAAGGAGATATCCGCCGTGACCTCCGTAATCCCCGTCAGGTTGGTAACCCCCTCCGGCAGGGACAGGCCAAAGGTCAGTACCGTGTTGTGGGTAATGTCCGCCAGATTGATGGTGCCGATGGAGAGGGTGTCTCCCAGGTTCTCCAGCGCCGCCTCGCTGCCGGAAACCCGGATGGTATCGGCGCTGAGCTTCACCGTGGTGTTTTCCTCGTTGGCACCGCCGCCGGGATTCAGGGTGTAGGTCAGCCGCAGGTCCTTCACCCGCCGGATGGTCACATCCAGGCGGATCTGCTCCACATCCGTGGTAATGAGCTTGGCATCCACCGGGTCCCCGTTTCCGTCGCAAAGGGTATAGCTGTAGCTTTCGCTGATGGACTCCCGCCGTCCGTCCAGGTCCACCGTAATGGTGGCCTTTTCAATGGTGTTGACCACGGACTCCGGGCCCGTCACCGTGACCTCCGGATAGTCCAGAGTCCGGTTTTCCCGGTCAATCATAAAGCCCTCCGCCGTGGTGCCCACCCAGACCACCTCTACGGGCACGGTCTTGCTGACGCGCTTGACCACGGTGACGTAGATGTTGTCCGGCTCCTTGGACTCGATGACGAAGGCGTTGCTGGCCACGTCCCCCGGGAAGGTGGGACTGGTATAGCTCAAAGAAATCTGGGTTCCCGGCTCGTAGATTTTCGAAAGGTCCGCCTTGATGGTGATGTTGCCGGAATTGACCTTGCTCAGGTCCGAACGGTTGCCGGACAGCCGGAGGTTTACCGTATTGGAGGAAACCGCCGTCACCATGAGCCCCCGCTCGTTCAGCACCGACTCGCCCTCCCACACAATGGGGATATTGTAGTAGGTATCCGTAGAGCCGGGGCTCACGGAGGTAATCACATACAGCCACAGCGCAAAGGCGCAGGCAATGGACAGCAGCATCGAACCGATTTTACGCTTCATGGTCCCGGTTCTCCTTTCCCTTCAACAGCTTCTGCCGCAGGATGGAGCCGAAATTCTGCTCCTCACTGTCGGCCTCGTCCGGACACAGGGCATTGCGCAGCAGCTTTTCCAGAGTCTTGGGGGCCAGATGCCGCTTGAGCATCCCGCCCACCGCCACGGAGATGGTGCCCGTCTCCTCGGAGACGATGACCACCACGGCATCGCTGTTTTCGCTCATGCCCACACCGGCCCGGTGCCGGGTGCCCAGGTCCGCCGCCAGCCGGTCGCTGGTGGACAGGGGCAGCACGCAGCCCGCCGCCTTGACCTTTCCGTCCCGGATAATCATGGCCCCATCGTGCAGGGCGGCCTTGGGGAAGAAGATATTGCGAATCAGCTGTTCGGAGACCAGGCCGTCAATGGTGGTGCCGGTCTTTACATAGTCGTCAAGCCTGGCTTCCCGGGTAAAGACAATCAGGGCCCCCACCTTTTCCCGGCTCATGCACTCGCAGGCCGCCACGGTCTGGGCAATGACCACGTCCATCTCCGCCACAGGCTTTACCCCGCCGAACAGCCCCCGCAGCCGGACGCTGCCCAGATGGTCCAGCATCCGCCGCAGCTCCGGCTGGAACAGCACCACCAGGGCCAGCAGGCCGATGGCCATAAACTGATTGATGATGAAGCTCATGGCGTACAGATGCAGCGCATCCGTCAGCCCGGCGATAACCACCACCACCAGCACCGCCCGGGCCACCCGCATGGTGCTGGGCGTGCGGATCAGCGGGAGTAACCGATATATTAAAAACGCAACCAAGGCAATGTCCAGATAATCGGACCACTGCATGCGCATGATTTGCTGCAGAAGACTTTGCAATGCTTCCATGCTCGAACCCTCTTTTATGTCAACTTTTTCGGATTGCACAATAACCCTATGGTATACTTATCTATTATCCGGTTTATTATAGCGGAAAAGCCCCCGGTTGGCAAGTGATATTCTGCATAAATTTATTGGAAGCTTTCCCCACCCATTCCGATGATTTTGCATTTTTATTCTTTTATTCCCCGGCACTTTCCGGTTTTCCCCCGAAAAACCGGATTTTACCGCCGGGGGGCGATTCTTCGGGCAAATGTAAAATTTCTGGCTGACTGTCAAGATTGAATCTCGCAACCGTCTTTTCTCATCCCCTCTGCAATGCAGAAATGCCGCCCTGCAGTCAGCAGGGCGGCAAAGGGGAGCATTAGGGGATCTCAGCCGCTTTCCGGCTGAAAGATTTTAAAGAACAGGCATTACAAAATTTCTGTTGTCCATATTATAAATATGGACGGGTACACTATACACGGCCTGAATGTTTTCCGGCGTCAGTACCTCTTCGCCGCCATAAGCAAATAGAACACTGTTTTGAAGCATCAGAAAATGATTGCAAAACATTGTGGCCAGATTCAGGTCATGAATTGCCGTGATTGCGGTAAGTCCCTCTTCACGGCACAGCTTCTGGACCATTCGCATGGTTCGCAGCTGATTCTTCAGATCCAGGCTGCTTGTGGGTTCATCCAGCAGCAGCAACTGGGGCTTCTGAACCAATGCCCGTGCCAGAAGGATCTGCTGTCGTTCGCCGCCGCTAAGGCGGGATACATCCCGGAACGCCAAGTCTTCCAGTCCCAGAATCTCCAGCGCCCGAACCGCCTCTTCTCTGTCCGCGCGTTTCGGTGCGAAAGAGGTGTATGGGGATCTGCCAAGGAGCACCAGGTCCAGCGCCTTCATCGGAAATGGAACATGGGTGCTCTGCGGCAGATAAGCCACCTGCTTGGCTCGTTGGACGGGACCCATTTTTACCAGGTCCTGTCCGTTCCAGATACATTTTCCGGATTTTGGTGGCGATAGCATCCCGATTGCCTTCAGCAGAGTTGTTTTTCCGGTTCCATTCGGACCAAGCAGAGCCAGAAATGTACCGGAAGGAAGTGTAAAGGAAATGTCCTGTAAGACATTGTGCTTTCCATAGCTGTAGCACAGGTTTTCCACTGTTAGCGGCATTCAGGCCCCTCCTTTCCAGCGAGTCAGAATCAGGTTGACAAAAATCGGCACACCAAGGAACGAAACCACAATACCGACAGGGATCAAAATCGGGGCAAGGATCAGCCGTCCGATCGTATCTGCCGTGAGCGTCAGGATCGCCCCAACCACTGCGGAAAAAGGAATCAAATTGCGGTGTCCGCTTCCAAGAAGCAGCCGCGCAATATGGGGCCCCGCCAAACCAATGAAGCCGATGACACCTGTAAAACTGATGATCGCTGCCGTGGAAATGACCGAAAGCACTCCTGCCAGGACGCGCACACGTTTGGGGTTAATCCCCATAGAGCTTGCGACCTCGTCATCGCCGGAGGACAGCAAGTCCAGGGACGGGGCACAGAAGAAGAGTGCCACGCCGGTAACCAGCACCGCAACCGCCGTAGTCGCAACCTCCCGCCACTGAACACCGTTAAACGAGCCAAAAGCCCAGGCCACCGCCGCTGCCAGCTTGTGTTCATCCGCAAAATACTGGATCAGTGAAGTAGCCGCGCTGAACAGATAGTTGATGGCTATTCCCGTCAGCACAAGGCTTTCCGGCCCCAGCCCCGCCCGCAAAGACACCAGATATACCAGTGCTGCGGAGGCAAAGGCCAGCATGGAAGCCGTCATGACCGTTCCCGTCTCTGTTCCTGGCAGTATACCCCAGCCAAACACGATAGACAGTGATGCACCGAAGGCCGCCGCATTGGAAACACCAATTGTAAAGGGGCTCACCAGCGGATTCCGGGTAATGCCCTGCATAGCGGCACCGGAGACCGAAAGCCCCGCCCCCGCCAGCATCGCCATCACCACCCGTGGCAGTCGCAGCCGCAAAATGACCATCTGCGGTGTGGTCAACTCCTTGCCCTGAAGCAGGCAGCCCACGGTTCGCAGAATGTCCACAGGAGAAGTATCCGTAGCGCCCAGTGCCGCAAAAATCACGGCCAGGGCCAACATGAGCACCACACCGGCCAAAATCACGGCAACGTTTTTTGCCTGTCCGGCTTCATATTGCTCCAGCAGTCCAGCCGCACCGGACTGCCGCGCTCTCATTTTCCGACTCACGCGTGCAGTTCAGATCCAGACCAGAAGTGGCCTTCCACGTTCTTAAAGCCCTGGAAGTCCTCCATCCAGGCGCGGAACACTTCATCCGGATCCAGATCAGGCAGCAGATCAGGGTACAGCCACTTTGCCGCATACATGGTACCCACCAGCTTGCAGGCGCCGCCATGGCTGAACTGCGTCATGAAGTAGATGTCATCGTTCTGAACAGCGGCAATATCCTTCCAACCGGGACGGGCCAGAATGTTCGCATAGCTCTGCTGGAACTGCTCCTTCGTGGGAGGCTCATATAGTCCGGTTCCGGCCCGCGCCGCATCGGGGGTGATGACCTTAATGATCACATCCGGGTTCCGCTTCAGCACTTCTTCCGGGTCAACCTCTTTGGCGTTGATGGTATCCGCATCCTGTGCAAAGATGTTTTTCCCGTGGGCCAGCTCAAACATCCGATAGAACGTATTGCCAGGTAGCACGGCGGAATAATCCTTGTTGGATTCGCAGTAGTAAGTACGCTCCGGCACACCTGCCAGCTGCTTGTCAATATAATCCAGCTTGTCCAGGAAGTAATTCTTAAACCGCTGCGCAGACTCTTCCACGCCGAACATCTTGCCGATATTGTCACACTGGTTGGCAAAATCATCCGTATCATAGCCGGAAATCACAAACACCTTGATTCCAAAGGGAGTCAGGTTTTCGATGGCTTCCTCGTAGTTGCCGTTGGAGGGCAGGATCAGGACCTGGGGATTCAGGGAGATGATCTTCTCGTAGTCCAGCTCCCGCTGGCCCTTGCCGATCACCTCGTCGGGGTCAAACATTCCCCAATACTCCCGGTCCTGGGCCGTATTCAGGTCCACCGCGATAACCTTGTCAATGGCACCGCAGGCACGGATCAGCTCATTGGTATAGCGCAGCGCCACCGCGCAGGTCTCCACCGGGTAAGGCAGCTCCACCTCACGGCCGACATTATCCGTCAGCGTAATGGTGGTAGGCGCAGCCTGTGTTTCCTCAGTGGTCTCTGCCGTAGTTTCCGCAACCGTCTCCGGCTGTGTTGTCTGGGCCGCCGCAGTGGTTGCCGCGGCGTTGTTTCCATTCCCGCAGGCTGCCAGGCCCAGCAACGCCGTCAGGGTAAGCAGCAGGCAAAGGAATTTTTTCAGGGAGTTTTGATTCATACGAATAACCTTCTTTCTATTTTTTCTGCTCCCCAAAGAACTCCCTTTCCCTAAAAGGAGGAAAGAAACCGCCTGCCGTCCGCTTTTACAGCAGCAGACAATGTTCCCTTCCCCGATCTATCATGCATTCGGCCCCATAAAAAGGGCCCCTTGCCCTAGGCAGATTCATCTCCACGTGAACACTAGGGAAACAGGAAGCAGGCTTTCTGGCTTGCATTCGCTGCTCCGCCTTCTCAGAAAAAATCCAATGGCGAATTGGAGCAGCCAAGAGCACATGATCCATGTGTTCATGCACACAGCGGCGGGACCGCGCGGGCTTCTCACCCGACTTTCCTGCCAACGGCAAGCATCTGCCGTTGGACGCACTTCCTGTTGGGATATTCTTCCCGCTCAGAGTATCACATTCTTTATCAATATTCAAGTATCGAATAAAAAATCTACATTTCAGAGGAGCGGACAGTGTGTCTTATCCGTTTCTCCCCAGGGCCCGCAGCAGCGCCCGGGTCTGTAAGGAACTTGCATCGTGGCCGAAGCTTGCCCGCAGGGTGCCGGTTTCCAGTGTTCCAGCGCTTTCGTGGGCCAGAGGGGCGCAGTGGAGCCCTGCACGCAGGGCGATGCCTTTGGAGCCTAAGTAGGCCGCCAGCTCCTCGCAGTCGCCTTTTCCCCGGAAGGACAGGGTCATGGCCTGGTGGGGGCCGGAATACACCCTGTAGCCCAGCTCCTCCAGCCCCCGGGCGCAGAGCTTCATCTGCCGGTGCCCCCGGCGGAAAATTTCCGGAAGCCCCAGCCTCTCCACAAGCCCGATGCCCGCCGCCAGCCCCGCCGCCCCGGGCACATTTACGGTCCCCGCCTCCAAGCGCTCGGGCAGGCTCTGGGGCATGGTTTTCAGCTTTGATTGGCTGCCGGTGCCCCCATACAGCAGGGGTGTTCCCGGCTGGGCGCACAGCAGCAGCCCCGTCCCCTGGGGACCCAGCAGCCCCTTGTGCCCCGGCATGGCAATAAAATCCGCCCCCAGGGCCTGCATATCCACCTCCAGGCTCCCGGCGGACTGGGCCGCGTCCAGAATAAAGGGCACCCCCGCCTCCCGGCACATGGCCGCCATCTCCCGCACCGGCAAAATATAGCCGAACACATTGGACACATGGGTAAATACCGCCGCGTCCACCCCCTGCTTCAGCTCCCGCCGAAAGTCCTCCAGCAGGGAATCCCAGCAGAACAGCTCCCTGCCCGCCACCCGCACCCGGCAATTCCGGGCATACAGGGGCCGGACCACCGCATTGTGCTCAAACCCGGAGACCAACACCCGGCCTTCCGGCTTTACCAGGCTCTCGATGGCGATGTTCAGCCCGTGGGTACAGTTGGCCGTCAGCACCACCTGCTCCGGTGCGCAGTGAAAGAGCCTGGCCGCCGCCTCCCGACAGTCGTAGACAAAATCCGCCGCGGCCATGGCGCTGCCATAGCCGCCCCGGCCCGGATTGGTTCCCCGGGCCAGGGCAAGCTCCACGGCCTTCACAACCTCCCTGGGCTTGGGGAAGGAGGTCGCCCCGTTGTCCAGATAAATCATAGGGTCATCTCCTCATATTTTCCCCCCTGCCAGGCATACACCTTCCGCCAGGCCACCCCCGCCTCCCGCAGAATCTCCACAGCCCTGTAGAGATTGGCGGTGCGCAGCGTCACCCCATAACCGCAGCCCTGCTGCTCCATCCACTTTGGGGTCCTGCCCACCGTGCAGGAAATCCCCCTTTTCCCCAGACTCCGCTCCCCCCGCTGGGCGAAGGTAATCGAGCGGAAGGTAATCATATACTGTTTCATACCACAAACCTCCCGGGCACATCCTATGCACGGGAGGTCTTTTTTGTCATATTCTCTCAAAATTCTTATGCGCATGTCCTCTGGGTCACCCAACAGGCCAAACAGATTCCGTTTTATTTGGATAAGTTTCGATTTTATTTGACATTTGCGTGTCTTCATGTATAATTGCCTTGTGGAATCCCACCGTCCATGTCGAGTTTTATCCTCCTTTGTAGACGGTGTGCGGTAAAAGACGGTTGCCTGCCATCCCGTGAGAGCGGAATGGAGGGGTGTGATAAGCCTCACGGGAAATTTTTCTTCGGGAGGCGATACATATTACTTCGACATTTTTAACTGTCCTTGGAGCTTTGGGCTCCATTGCCAGCATTGTGTCTCTCGTACTGTATCTGTACGATAAAAAGAAGTGAGCCGTCTGTTCGCAGCAGACGACTCACGGTTTGAGAACTGAGTTCTCATGCCTGAAAGTATGTATGTTGTGGCAACCGTCCGGGTTTCCTCAAACGGGGAGGTGCTTGTTCGCCGCAAGCATCTCCTTGTGTTTTTATTATAGCCCAAGGCTAAAATTTTGTCAAGTGCGCACGGCAGGCGCACAGCGAATCTCTTCCAGCAAACACACTGCGTGGCAGGCCATGCCCTGGCCCGCGCCTGTGAAGCCCAGGTGTTCCTCGGTAGTGGCCTTGACGTTGACCCTGCCCGGGCCGATCCCTAAGTGGGCGGCGATGTTTTCCCCCATGGCTTCGATATAGGGGCGCAGCTTGGGTCTTTGGGCAATCACGGTCACGTCGATGTTTCCGACGGCGTAGCCCGCCGCCTCGATTTTCTTGCCCACACACTCCAAAAGAACCCCGGAGTCCGCCCCCTTGTAGCGGTCGTCCGTATCCGGGAAGTGCAGGCCGATGTCCCCCAGCCCGGCAGCACCCAAGAGGGCATCCATCACCGCGTGCAGCAGCACATCCGCGTCACTGTGTCCGTCCAGCCCCAGGTCGTAGGGCACCTTCACGCCGCCGAGAATCAGGTCCCTGCCGGGGACCAGGGCGTGTACGTCATATCCGTGTCCGATTCTCATTGTTCTTCCTCCAGAAGCATTTCCGCGATTTTCAGGTCCAGGGGCGTGGTCACCTTCAGGTTCCGCTCCTCTCCCTCTACCAGCCGGATATTCATCCCCAGGCGCTCCACGGCGGAGCAGTCGTCCGTCACCGCCGCGCCGTCCTTTTCCGCCTTTTGCAGCGCGCCCCGCAGCAGGTCAAAGTCGAATACCTGGGGGGTCTGCACCGCCCGCAATGTGGCCCGGTCCGGGGTATGGTCAATCATGCCGCCTTTTTCCACCTTGATGGTGTCCTTCACCGGGATGGCCGGGGCCGCCGCCCCGTAGCTGTGGGCCGCCCGGACCACCCGATCAATCAGTGCCCCGGAGACAAGCGGCCGCGCCCCGTCGTGGACCGCCGCCAGCTCCACCCCTTTGGATAGGGCATTGAGCCCCAGCCATACGGATTCCTGTCGGCTGCCGCCGCCAACCACCACGGCCTTTACCTTGTCCATTCCCTGGCACAGCTCCGTAATGGGCAGAATCAGGTCCTGCCGGGTGACGATGACAATTTCTTTGATTGCCTCGCAGTCCTGAAAGGCCCGGGCGGTTCTGGCAATCATAGGCTCTCCCCCAAGCGGGGCCATAACCTTGTCGATGCCCCCCATCCGGGAGGCGGAGCCCGCCGCCACAAGGACCGCGCCGCAGGTTTTCAGGGGCAGCACCTTCCGCATCCCCTTGGTGATTTTCGATATCTCCATGCTCACAGCTCCTTAATCAGCTTCTTAAAGTACTGCCCCCGGACCATAAAATTCTTGAACTGGTCAAAGGCCGCGGAGGCCGGGCTCATAAGCACCACATCCCCGGGTTTTGCCGCCTTTGCCGCCGCCAGAACCGCCTGGGTAAAGTCGGCGCAGTCCACAATCTCGGGGTGCCCCGGGGTGTACTCCGGGGCCTGTTCCACCGCCGTCCGGATTTTGGGGCCCGTCGCCCCGCCCAGGAACAGCTTTTTGACGTGCTTGCAGATTTCCGGTCCCAGAACGTCGTAGGGGATGTGCTTGTCGTAGCCCCCGGCGATGAGAATCACCTGCTCGGGGAAGCTCCTGAGCCCCGCAATGGTCCGGCTGGGAGAGGAGGCGATGGAATCGTTATAGAACCGGACCCCGTCCTTCACCCGCACCAGCTCAATCCGATGCTCCACGCCGCCGAAGTTCCTGGCAACCTGACAGATCGCCTCGTCCGTCACCAGGCCCTCGGTCAGGGCAATGGCCGCCATGTAATTTTCAATGTTGTGGGTGCCGGGAATCAGGATATCCCTGGTCTCCAGGATTTTCTCCCCCCGGCGGTAGATGGCCCCGTTTTCCTCCCAGACGCAGTTGGTGCGCTGCTTTCGGGAGAAGAACCGGGTTTCCCCGTTGCCCCGGAGGCCCGCGGTAATGGCGTTGTCGGCATTCAGCACCAGGATGCCGGTTTCGTCCTGGAACCTGTAGATATTCTTCTTGGCCTCCACATATTCCTCCATATCCTTGTGGATATCCAGATGGTTGGGGGCCAGGTTGGTAATCAGCGCCCGCTGGGGGCTGCGCTCCATGTCCATGAGCTGGAAGGAGCTGAGCTCCACCACGGCGTAGTCCTCCTTGTTCATCCGGCGGCACAGGGGCAGCAGAGGCGTTCCGATATTGCCCCCCAGCCAGACGGTTTTCCCGGAGGCCTTCAGCATTTCGCTGACCAAGGTTGTGGTGGTAGTTTTGCCGTCAGAGCCGGTGACGGCAATGAGGTTGCAGGGGCAGACCTCGAAGAACACCTCCATCTCCGAGGTAATCTTCGCCCCCCGCTGCCGCAATGCCTCGATTGCCGGGTTCCCCGGGTGCATTCCGGGGGTACGGAACACCACGTCCGCCCGGACCCCCTCTAAGTAGTTTTCTCCAACCTGCAGCTTGCAGCCAAGCTTCTCCAGCTCCAGCACTTCTGTCTCCAGCTTCTCCCTGGGGGTTTTGTCACAGCCCACCACGTCACAGCCGAATTCCAGCAGCAGCCGCACCAAGGGCCGATTGCTGACCCCCAGGCCCAATACCGCGATTTTCTGATCCTTTAAGCCAGAAAAATAGCGCTCAAACGCATCCATAAAAAGATAACCTTTCCTTTCCAAATAAGGCTCCCCTGAAAGGGGAGCTGGCTCGGCGCAAGCCGAGACTGAGAGGTCCGGCTTGGCTTTTGGCCAAGCCCTGCCGAAGGCAGCCGTTGTCCGTAGGGATAAGCTCCGCTTCCAGCGGAGGCTTTTCGTTCCGAAAAGCCAGGACCCCTCAGTCAGCTGCGCTGACAGCTCCCCTTTCAGGGGAGCCCGCCTCTTTTTCTTTAGTATATCCCACCGGAAAAGATTTTGCAAGATATTTGACAATTTGTCCATCTTGGGGTACAATATCCTAGCGACTGGGCCGGACAGCCGCGGATGGGTACCGAAAGGTCCCAGATGAGGAAAGTCCGGGCTCCATAGGGCAAGGATAACAGGTAACGCCTGCCGGGGGTGACCCTAGGACAAGTGCAACAGAGAGATACCGCGGAAGCTTCTTCGAAGCTTCCGCAAGGGTGAAAAGGTGCGGTAAGAGCGCACCCAGCCCATGGCAACATGGGTTTTATGATGTAAACTCTATCCGGAGCAACACCGTGTGTGGGACAATAGGCTTGCCCGGCCGTCCCCAAGAGGTGGCTTGACCCCGTGAGCGATTGCGGGGCTAGATAGATGGCTGTCAAGACAGAACCCGGCTTATAGGCCCAGTCGCCCCAAAATCCCGCTTGGCGGGATTTTTTTCTTGCCTTTTTGTGCTGCACAGGCTATACTTTATGTATTTATATAGATAGAGAAGGTAAATTTTTATGAATATGGATTTCAAGCGCAAGCTGACCATCCCCAATGACCTAAAGCAGGAATACCCCGTAGACGCGGATATGGCCGCGGTGTTTGAGCTGCGGGACCGGGAACTGAAGGACATTCTGGCCGGACGGGACAGCCGACTGGTGCTGATCATCGGACCCTGCTCCGCCGACCGGGAGGACAGCGTTCTGGACTATATCTCCCGCCTGGTGCCCATTCAGGAAAAGGTGAAGGACAAGCTGCTGATCATTCCCCGGGTCTATACCAACAAGCCCCGGACCACCGGCGCGGGCTACAAGGGAATGCTCCACCAGCCGGACCCCAACGCCGCCCCGGATATGCTCAAGGGACTGATCGCCATCCGGGAGCTCCATATGCGGGTGCTCCGGGAGACCGGCTTCTCCTGCGCCGACGAAATGCTCTACCCCGAAAATTACAAATACCTGGATGACGTGCTGGCCTATGTGGCCGTAGGAGCCCGGTCCGTGGAGGACCAGCAGCACCGGCTCACCAGCTCCGGCATCTCCGTCCCCGTGGGCATGAAGAACCCCACCGGCGGCGACCTGTCCGTGATGATGAACTCCATCAACGCCGCCCAGCACAGCCACACCTTCATCTACCGGGGCTGGGAGGCCACCTCCTCCGGAAACCCCTACGCCCATGCCATCCTCCGGGGCTACACCAACAAGCACGGCGACCCCCGGCCCAACTACCACTATGAGGACCTGATTTTTCTCCACAAGCTCTATGAGGAGCAGGGGCTCAAATACCCCGCCGCCATCATCGACGCCAACCACGCCAATTCCGGCAAAAACCCCTTCCAGCAGGGCCGGATCATCCGGGAGGTCCTGCAAAACCGGAACTATGATACGGGCATCCACAGCCTTGTAAAGGGCTTCATGGTGGAGAGCTATATTGAGGACGGCAACCAGAAAATCGGCGGCGGTGTCTACGGCAAGTCCATCACCGATGCCTGTCTGGGCTGGGAAAAGACCGAACGACTTATCTACGAAATCGCCGACATGGCGTAAGGAGGAAACATGCTGACACACAAGGGCACCCAAACCATCGAGACCCCCAGGCTGATTCTGCGCAAAGCTGAGCTTTCCGACGCGGAGGACATGTACCGCAACTGGGCTTCCAGCCCGGAGGTGACGAAGTTTTTGACCTGGCCCGCCTACGCTTCCCCGGATACCGCCAGGGAGCGCCTGCAAATCTGGCAGGAGGAGTACGCCTCCCCGGAAAACTACCAGTGGATGATTGTCCCCAAGGACCTGGGGCAGACCATCGGCACCATCAGCGTGGTGGAGCTGGACAACCGCATCCAAAAAGCAGAGATCGGCTACTGCATCGGCTCTGCCTGGTGGCACCGGGGCTACACCTCCGAGGCGCTGAGCGCCGTGATTAACTTTCTCTTCGGGGAAGTCGGCTTCCAGCGTATCGCCGCACGGCACGACACCAACAACCCCCATTCCGGGGCCGTCATGCAAAAATGCGGCATGCGCTACGAGGGCACCCTACGCCAGGCTGACTGGAACAACCAGGGAGTCTGCGACGAAGCCATCTATTCCCTCCTCCGCTCCGAATGGACAGGTAAGGAGAAATAACCGTGCGCGCCCTTTTTGAAATCGATACCAAGGACTACGACCCAAAGGGCCCCGCCTTTGTCCGCCCCTCCGTCCGGGGCATCATCCTCCGGGACGGCAAGGTCGCCATGGTCCACAGTCTGAAATACGACTACTACAAGTTCCCCGGCGGCGGCATCGAGGCCGGGGAAACCAGGCCCCAGGCCCTCACCCGAGAGGTCCTGGAGGAATCCGGCCTGCAAGTGCTCCCAAAGTCCATCCGGGAATACGGTCTGGTCCACCGGGTTCAGAAAAGCGACCAGCCCGGAATTGCCATGTTCGTTCAGGACAACTACTATTACCTCTGCGACTTTCAGCCGGAAGTGCAAAGCCAGCACTTGGATGATTACGAAGCCGAGGAGCACTTCACCCTGGAATTTGTAGCGCCGGAGACCGCCATTCAGACAAACCGCTTCCGCAATCACGGTCCCAAGGACCAAAATATGCTGGAACGAGAGGCCAAGGTGCTGGAAATTCTGATGCGGGAAGGGTATTTTGGCATCGGGTAAAGTGGATTCGCAAAAACAAACAAAAACGGCTGCCCCGCGGGCCATTTGGCCTGCGGGGTAGCCGCCTATTATGTTCAATCACCGCTTTCATGGATTTGGTCGATATGGTCCAGCAGCTCTCGGCTATCGCTGGATGCCTTGCGGAAATAGAGAAAGCCGGAATCCCGCAGCTTGGGCCAATCCTTCTTTTCTTTAAACAGGGTGACCGTTATGTCAATGCGTTTCAGCGTCAATGCGCAACAATGAAACACTCCAGATTCGGCACCTCCGTAGAGAACGCCCCACTCCATTCCGAACCACCCAAAAGGACAGCCCACCCAGCATGAATATTGCCCGCCCAAAATATTCCACCCCGTAGCGGCGGCAACCTGCCGCCATACCGAGGTGACGGGATATCAAATCCCAGATAAATTCGAAAAAATGCGGATAAGGCGCCCCTGAAAGGGGAGCTGTCAGCGCAGCTGACTGAGGGGTCCTGGCTTGGCCAAGGGCCAAGCCTTGCGCCGTAAGCGCAAATACTGAGGCTCCGCAATCTCATATTCCGCCTTCGGCGAGGGCTTTTCTAACGAAAAGCCGGACCCCTCAGACCCGGCGTTCGCCGGGCCAGCTCCCCTTTCAGG